>Ga0209427_10007955_pt1 | contig 11960 bp, 13 predicted proteins | sample DeeMarSWOR136_30_FD_187465 | JGI IMG/M metagenome (GOLD analysis project Ga0209427, IMG submission 187465) | Marine sediment microbial communities from White Oak River estuary, North Carolina - WOR-1-36_30 (SPAdes) (version 2) | ecosystem: Environmental > Aquatic > Marine > Intertidal zone >... | reverse complement strand
GATAGTAAGAAGCATCACAGCAACTCCCACAATAGTCGCCTGGAACCCCCAAGAAAAGCGAGTGACAAGGCCGAGCCAGAGGCCCCCTCCCAAGCTGAGGAAGAAGATCATGCATCCGAGAATGGAGACAGCTGACAACACCCCTCTCACCCAAAGCCTCCTCCACCTGAGAGGAAAGAGGGCAGCTGCGATAATCAGTATAACGCCAGAAAGCGTCGTCCCTGCGCTGATGAACCAGCCCGTCGTCGCTTCGCCTCCCTCAGAAGTCGCAACGATGTAGAAGGGGGACATCCTCGTCGTCAGCCGGTATCGGAGCTCAACATCCCTGGTCTCCGGATCCACCACCTGATATGAGTCGTACCCCCTCCAGAGCCAAGGCCCGAGAGCTCCTAGCAATATCAGTAGGCCAGCTAGCACTGCAGCGTAATCGACCCAAGATCTCATCGAAGGAATTCCCATACGCAAATATGTGAGGTCTTATAGAAACCTTCTTTAAACTAATAGAAAGGTAGTAATTTTCAATCGTCTATTTATCATCAGATGAAGTGGAAGATAAAAGATGAATGTTCATTGTCAATCACATCAGTAATGTCGCGCGCGAACGACGCCCTCGGAAAGCTTATGTAATCCATCGACGTCGATGAATGAAAAACATCTCTGTTTTTTCATGTTTTTATTAAAAAGGGCATTCATTTCGCATGTAAATATTCTTAAAAAGAATTTAGAGAAAGGTGTGTTTACTCTTTGTTCGCCAGTTCCTCGAGGATGTGGGCAGCCCTCACCGTGTTGAAGGCGCCGCAAGTGCACTGCCTGCTCATGTCTATCGCTGCCTCCAGAGGCGTGGTCGAGCCCTCCCTGATCCTCCTGACATGATGACCCACCAGAGACTTGGAGACCATGTGGTGGCCGCACATCGTCGTGATCAGCCGCTCGTCCTCCGAGGCCGCCCGCTCCACCTTCCCCATAAAGCCGAGGGAGAGGTTGCTCGTGTGCGGCATCTCTCCCACGCCGGCCCTCCTCACGATCTCGACGATGTCGTCGTTGTTGCAGCTCACCACGACCGAGATGCCCTGGTCCGCCTCCTTCAGCGCCCTCAGGGCCTCTATCACCCTCTCCTTGTCGTCGAAGACAACCTGAACCAGGTCCGAGTTCCGGGCGTTCCTGATGATCTCCGAGACGGGGACGCCTCGACCCGTGTTCCCAACCTCCATGCAGCCAAGATTTATGGGAGTGAATTTTGACACCACCCTCATCATCTCCCTAAGCCTAGGAGCGCAGCCTTTCTTGTTGTACCCCTTCGCGCCCGTGATGACGAGGACGTAGTCGTCCCTGAGGGACTCCTCGCTTCCCTCCCTGTGCAATGTATGAGTCATCATGATCCCTCCTGCGTGTACCCCCTTCGGCCCAACCCCACATTGTGTTTTCCGTTGGGCCTGGGCTCTACTCCCGCCGACTCGAGATAGGACGTAACCTCCATCACGCCGTCGCTCCACCTAGTGATAACCCCGATGGAGAAGACTGTGTCTATCTCCTTAGATACCTCCCTGAGGGAGCCGATCACCTCCGGTATCTTCTCGATGGGCGTCTTGAACTCGATGATGGCGGAGAGGCTCCTGAGCCTCCTGATGCTGGAGGGGTCTATCTTCCAGGGGTTGTCCTCGGTGAAGCGTCCAGTGGAGTAGTCGAGGATCATGCTCACGGGGTTCAGGTCGGTGAACCTGACGCCATGCCTCGCCACAGCCATCGCCACCTTCTCAACGTCCACGAACTTGGTGGAGACGCCGGGCCTGCCCAGCTCGACGCCCCAGCCGACCTCGCCGTGGTCGAAGTTGTTGGTGACGTCGTTGGTCTTCATCTCCTCGGTCCCCCTGCCTGGGACGTCTGTCTGATCGAAGCGGGCCAGTGGGTCGCTGAAGAGCTTCCTGACGAGCCGGGGGGGCTTGAGGTGAGGCTGCCTCAGGGCGTCGACGGGGCAGCCGGCCCTGATGCAGGTGCTGCACTCAACGCACTTCTCCTGGTCAACGAAAGCCTTCTCCCCCGGTGTGATTGCCTGGACGGGGCAGTAGACGGCGCACTTGCCGCATCCAACACATAGGTCACGCACTATGTATACCATGTTCTAACCTCAGAGTTCTGATTAGGACCTTCTGATGTACTTGTGTTATAAGGGCAGCGGAAAGAGGACGAAGATACTGAAGGTATGCGGTATTCGAATAGATGTGTGATAGTAAGAAGTAGCTTGAGAATGGGTGGAAAGTTCCTTTCTAAATCAAGTGTCCGTTTTCTCAGTCATACTATCTATGAGCGCTGCAGCTCTCTCTTGATTGAATATGCCGCAGGGACAGAGCTTCGCGAGCCTAATCCCTGCCTCCTCCGACGTCATGGAACCCCTCATCACCATTTCAGCGAGGGAAATCACGATCTTGGGGGCCACCATGTGGTGGCCACACATCGTCGTCACCTCAAGGACCTCCTCCTCGGTGAGGAGCTCCCTCTTCCCCCAGACTCCCAGTGAGAGGTTCACCGAGTGGGGCTTGAGCCCGGCGGACGAGCAGGCTTCCAGAACTTCGTCCCGGAGGCCGCTCACCACCACTGAGAGGCCTATGTCGGCCTCCTTCATCCTCCTCAGGAACTCCGAGACCTCCTCCCTGCCCGTGAACACCCCCCTGACCCGGGACCTCTTCGTCAACCCGCTCCTGATCTCCTCGACGCTCCGGGAGATCTTGGGACCCGTCTTCACGTCCCCCCAGTTGGGGGTTCCCACCTCCTCGACGATGTCGATTATCCTGCTCCACTTCTCTGGCAGGTCGTCGTCGTTGATGCCCTTAGTAGGGTAGGGCTGCCAGACGAAGTCTTTCTCCAGGGAAGACCTGGAGCCCCTGCGATGCAGCGAGTGGGTCAAGCCTCACGCCTCCGAGAGGGGCCTCCCCAGCCCCACATTCACCTTGGAGTTGGGCCTCACCTCGACGCCCGTCCCCTCAATTATTTTGAGGGCCGGTATGCCCCCCTCCTCGTCGAACCTGCAGATGACACCCAGGCTGAATACGGTGTCGAGTTCCCCCTCCAGTCGGCGCAGGGCACCGATGACCTCGGGTAGCCTCTCCTCCTCTATCTTCGCCTCGACGATGCCGGAGAGGACCCTCTCGTCGACTATCCCCTCGTCCAGGGCACCGGACTCGTCGACTATGAGGGCCGTGACGGGGTTCATCTCCTCGAACTGGACGCCGAGCTCAGCCAGCGCCCTGGTAACCTTCTCCACGTCGCGAAAACTGGTCCCGACGCCCGGTCGGCCGAGCTCGACGCAGATACCCGCCTCCCCCCTCTTTATCCTTCCCGTGACGTCGTTCGTCTTGACCTCCTCGGTCCCCCTGCCCGGGACGCCCGTCAGCTTCTTCGTTGTCGTCGGGTCGCTCAGGTAGTGCCTCGTCTCTCGGATCTCGTCGAACTCGGGCATTGAGATCGCGTCGACGGGGCATGCCTCCGCCCGTATACAGGTCCCGCACTCGACGCACAGTTCCAGGTCAACCCTTGCCTTCTGGTCCACGAGCGTTAACGCCTCCACGGGGCAGTAGAGGGTGCAGCTGCCGCAACCAACGCAGAGGCTCTCATCGATCTCGACCATGGCTATTCAGCAGAATACGCTGGACTCCGAATTTAAGAGTGGTGCTATAGGACTGTAGAGGGTTATAAGGTCCATATTTTGCAGTGGGAGGGAAGAGAAAGAGAGGGTGTAATTATGGTTTGAATTTCTCGAAGATCTCCCTGCACCTCTCTTGATTGAAGATGCCGCAGACACAGAGCCTTGCGATACCGTCGGACGCCTTCTCCGGGCTGATCACGTCCCGCTCCACCTTGGAGATCATGTCCTCCGCGAGGTATCGGGAGATCATGTGGTGGCCGCACATCGTCGTGACCTCCAAGGTCCTCTCTTCCGGCAGCAGCTGCCTCCTCCCCCATACTCCCAGCGCCAAGTTGATCGTGTGGGGCCTAACCCCTATCTCCCGTGAGATCTCGAAGACGTTGTCGATGAGGCCGCTCACGGTCACGGATATGCCCGTGTCCTCCTCCCTCAACCTCTTGAGGACTCTCCCCAGCGTCTCCCTCTTGGATATGCAGGCCCGGATCCTCTTCCCGTCGCCCATGTAGGAGTCGAGGCTATCGCTGTCGAGGCCTCCGAGGATGGAGCCATGCTCCACGTCACCTATGTTGGTGACCCCCTCCTCCAGCAGGATCTGTAGGGACCTCCTGAGCTTCTCCCCGGAGCCCCTGTCGTTGAGCCCTATGGCCGGCGTTATGAGGATAACGTAGTCGTTCTCCAGGGACTCCACGCTACCCTGCCTGTGCAGAGAGTGGGTTACCTTCATGCACCTCCCGGAAGCCACCCCATGCCGAGGTTGATCTTGGCGTTGGGCCTGTAGTCTATATTCATGTCCTCCAGCATCCTCGTGATGGGTATGGAGCCGTCCTCCGAGATCCTCACAGCCAGGCTGATGCTGAAGACGGTGTCCAGTTCCTCGGATAACTCCCTCAACGCCTTGAGGAGCGCCGGAGCCCTCTCCTCGGGAACTATGAACTCCAAGATTATCGAGAGGACCCTCTCGTCGAGGAGCCCTTCCTTGAACTCCCCCCGGCCCACATCAGAGAGCATGGGCCTAACGGGGTTCCTCTCCTCGAACTTGATCTCGAACTCGGAGAGCATCCTCGAGATCTTTTGGACCTCTCGTATCGACGTCCCTGTTCCGGGCCGCCCGACCTCGACGCAGAAGCCCACCTCGCCCGCCTCGAAGCGGTTGGTGACGTCGTTGGTCTTGATCTCCTCCGTGCCCCGGCCCGGCATCCCCGTCACCTCGTGCCTCGAGGTGGGATCGCTGAAGTGGCGGCGGAGACTCCTCGGGTAGGAGAGTTCTGGGTACTCGATGGCGTCGACGGGGCACACCTTAGCCCTGTAGCACGTCCCGCACTCCACGCACTCATCCAAGTCAACGCGCGAGTGCCTCTCCGCCCTGTCCAAGGTTATCGCCCTCACGGGGCAGTACACCACGCACTGGCCGCAGCCTATGCAGGAGTCATTTATCACAACCATTTTGAATAGCTAAACAGACCAGATCAGGAGTGATATAAAAGAATATCCAATCATGAGTCTCATTATGGTCACTGAAATTACACAATTAAAATCACAAGTCATTTTGATATTTACATTAACTAGAATATTCTATGCAGTTTGTGTAAAGAAAAAATTATGTAAATATTAGGTTTTTTTAGGATTTTCGATTCAGGTGCTGGCGGATCAGCTCTGCGGCCCTCACTGTGTTGAACACGTTGCAGGTGCACTGCTTCCCCATCTCGACGGCCGCGTCCTCGAAGGTCATCGCGCCTTTCTCGACCCTCTCGATGAGGCTCTCCACGAGCTTCACTGATATCATGGCGTGGCCGCACATCGTGCAGATCTCCAGCATTGGGGACTCGGGAAGCAGCTCCTTCTTCCCCCAAGTGCCCAGGCTCATGTTCACCGTGTGGGGAACGATGCCGACCTCCCTGCAGACATCGAAAACATCGTCGAAGACCCCGCTGACGACGACGCTGATGCCGAGATCAGCGGCTTTCAGGTCCTTCAGTACGCCCTTGAGCGCCTCACGGTTCGTGTACACCGAGTGGCCGAGGCCCTCGTCGAGGAGCTCGTCTGCTCTACCTATCTCCTCAAGGGTCGAGCTCAGGTGGACGCCGCTGTCCATCCTCTTCTCCCAGCCCTTCAGGTATCTGAGCCTCTTCTCGTCGTATTTTGCCGAGATGGCCACCGGCTCGTATCTCAGGCAGATCTCGTTGAGCCTCTTCACCCTCTCCTTGAGCGGGGCCTTGTAGGCGCGCTGTGCCTTCACCTCGGGGTCCAGCATGTAGAGAACCACGTAGTCCCCCTTAAGGGACTCACGGCTGCCCTGCCTGTGGTGTGTGTGGGTCATTCCACGAAAGGCCTCCCTAGGCCGACGTTCGTCTTGCCGTTAATTCTGGGGGTGTAGCCCGCCTCCTCCAGCGTCTTCTTGAAGGGTACTTCGTAGCCCCTGCACTTGTTGACGACGCAGACGCTGAAGACCGTGTCGATCTCCTCCGCCACCCTCTTGAGTATGTCCAGGATCTCCAGGCCCCTGTCCTCGGTGGTCTTGCACTCAATTATCGCCGAGAGAACCCTCTCGCCCCCGATCCTCGCGTCCTTCAGCCTCCCGGTATCGACGTTCAGCAGGCTAGTCACCGGGTTGAGGGGCTCGAACTCCACGCGTCCTGCAAGCGCCATGAAAACCTTCTCCAAGTCGGCGAAGCTGGCAGATATGCCCGGGCGCCCCAGCTCCAATGCAAATCCGACCTCACCATCTCTGAAGCGCCCGGTCACGTCGTTCGTCTTCATCTCGCACGTTCCCCGGCCGCTTATCCTTGTTAGGGGGTGGGACTCTAAAGGATCGCTGAAGTGGCCCCGCAGGACCCTCGGCCAGCTGAGCTCGGGCTGGTAGATGGCGTCGAACTTACAGGCACCGCTCTTCAGGCACGCGCCGCATTCCACGCAGGTTTCCTGATCGATGTACAACTTCTCCGAGACTTTGATCGCTTCAACGGGACAATATGCCACGCACGACTGGCATCGTACGCATTTTTCCACATCTATCTTCATGAAAAGTCCTCTGTCATCGTGACTCCATAATACGTTCTGCTGGATTTAAGCTGTCAGCCAACAAATTCGTCCATATACGATAAGTAACGCTCTATGCTGAAACCTCAGGGACCTCCCATTCAATATTATATTCGAATCATATCATACTGGATCCAAATTGAGTGGAAGACTGAACGCCGTTGAGATGAAGATCCTAGGGGAAGTCTACTCCAGCTCCGAGGCGATGGACAACCTCACGGTCCTGTGCGACGAGTTCGGGGGCAGGTTCGTCGGGACCCCTGAGAACCAGGGCGCTGTGGAGTTCATGGTGGGCAAGTTCGAGGAGTACGGATTCGAGAACCCTCACCTGGAGACATTCAAGACCCCAGGCTGCAGGGTCATCGGTTCAAGCCTGGAGATCGTCGCTCCCGTGAGGAAAAGGGTGGAGTGCCTGACGCTCCCGATGACCGCTACAGGCGAGGCCGAGGGGGAGGCCGTCTTCGTCGAGGACGGCGCGCCCGTCGACGGGGAGGCTGTGAACGGGAAAGTGGTCATGGCCAACACCCGCGGCCCCCTGGTGGAGAGCGCCAAGGCTGGAGCCGTCGGCTTCCTCTTCATGCATCCCTGGCCCATGATGGGCCCCCCGACGGGCTGCGTGCCGACAACGATTCCCACGCTGGGCGTCTCCTACGAGCGGGGTAGCTTGCTGAAGAGGTTCATCGAGCGCTGCGGGAGCGTCAAGGTTCGCATGGAGGCGGAGTGCGACATCTTCCAGACGGAGTCCTGGAACGTCTGCGGCGAGGTCCCTGCAAAAGGCAGGTCGGACGAGTACGTGATACTGGGAGGCCACATCGACGGCCACGAGATCGCACAGGCGGCGTTCGACTGCGGCGCCCCCTGCACGGCCTCCACAGAGATGGGCAGGGCCCTCAACACGGTGAGGGACGAGCTCGATAGGAGCGTCCGGGTCGTCCTCTTCTCCTCCGAGGAGTTTGGCTGCTGGGGTTCCAAGGACTACGCGGAGACCCACGCGGAGGAGATGAAGGACATGAGGTTCACCTATCAGCTGGACTGTACTGCGGCCGGGGGAACCCAGATGGTGACCGTCAACAACTGGCCGGAGCTGAAGCCCTTCTACCATAGGCTGGCAGAGGACATGAACATGTGCATACCCATTGAGCAGCGGCCCGGGCCTGGGGACAGCCGCGCCTTCCACACTCTCGGCATCCCGACGGGCAGCATCATCGACTACAGGGCCCCGGGAAGGATAGCCCTCCTGAAGACTGTCCGCCATACGGAGTATGACACCCTCGACAAGATCGACCTAAGGTCCCTGAGGGAGGCCACTGCTATAGGCGCCCTATCCAGCTTCAGGATGGTCAACGCAGAGAAGTGGCCCGCTCACAGAAGAACCAGTTGAAAGCCGTCACAGATCAGCTGAATGAGGAGTGCATAGGGATAAACGCCCTCGCCGGAAGATGAGGGGGTTCACACAGAGGCCCTGGTTCTAATTTCAGATGACGACCTTCTCCCTGAGCTCATCAATCTCTTCCCTGCTCAGGCCTAGGAGTTCCCTGAGTATCTCCTCGTTGTCCTGGCCAAGGAGAGGAGAGTGCTTCTCCACCCTCAGTGGACTCTCTGAGAACTTCATGGGGATCCCTGTGAGGCTCATTGTGCCCGCCTCAGGGTGCTCGACGTCGACCATCATCTCCCTGGACTTCGCCTGGGGGTCCTCGTAGACCATCTCAAGGTCGAAGATGGGTGTAGCCGGGATGTCCTGGGCCGTGAGGAGGGCCATCGCTTCGTCCATAGTTTTGTCCCTGATCCACTCCCTCACGTCGTCGTCGTCCACCCGGTCGACCCCCAGGAGTTCGTTCAGGCTGTCGACCGTGGCGCCGTTGGGGGCGGCGACGGCGACGTTCCCGTTCTGGGTCTGGAAGGTTTTGTAGACGCCCACTGGGTACTTCCTCATCGACTCCAGGAATGTCACCCCGGTGGCCTTGTAGAGGACGAGGGAGAGGGAGTTATACATCAGCGCGTCCTGCTGGGCGATGTCGATCATCTGGCCTCTGCCCGTGAGGGTCCTGTAGTTCAGGGCGGCGAGGACGCTGATCGCCGCGTAGACCCCCGGTATGGAGTCTCCCATGGCGTCCGGGAGGAGGAGGGGCGGGATCTCCGCGTCGACTGCCGCTGAGGCCTCTTTCCCGTTCAGGTACATGAAGCCGCTGGTGGCCTGGCCGATCATGTCGAAGGAATGCCGCTTAGACCGCGGGCCGTACTGTCCGAAGCCCGTTATAGCGACGTAGATGAGCCTCGGGTTGATCTCCCTCAGCGTCTCGTATCCTATGCCAAGCTTGGACATCGTGCCGACGCTGTAGTTCTCGATCAATATGTCTGAGCGCCGAGCCAGCTCTTTGAAGATCTTGACGCCCCTCTCCGTCTTCAGGTTGATTGTGACGCCCCTCTTCCCCCGGTTGAGATCGGCGAACATGGGGCTGACCCTGTTGACAAACGGGGGGGTGTACCTCAGCTCGTCTCCCCAGGGGGGCTCGACCTTTATCACCTCCGCGCCGAGGTCCGCGAGGATCTTGCCGCAGAAGGGCCCAGCCATGAACCGTGAGAGGTCGAGGACGCGAATGTTCTCCAAAGGCTTGACCATGTAGAACCTCCGTTTCTCCTTCGTTAGAACTGATCACATGATAAAAAACATTCGTAATTGAGTGGGCACTTTGGAATCGCCTGACAGATGCTGGCGCTGATAAGAAGGGAGTTACAGTGGGTTCTTTTACGTTGATCCAAGTAAAAAAGTTAAAAAAGGGGGGTGGAGCCGCCTTCACGGTGGCTCTAGGAAGTGGGCGGGCGGGTACTTGGGCAGGTCCCTGAGGAAGGTCTTCTCGGGCCAGAAGTAGTGGATCACCGCGTGGGTGACCTCGGCGGGCATCCTAAGCTCCCTCAGCATCCTGTGGTAGTGCTCCTGGCCCTCGCAGTTGCACATGAAGGCCCAGTTGAACTTGACCTGGCTCGGCCCGAAGAGCCCCATGAAGCCCACGCCCTGCCTCTCGCACTCAGCCCTCACAGCCTCCACCCATCCGACCAGGCCGTCCCTGCTGCCTGCCCAGTCGAAATAGTACACGACTATCAGACTCCTCACCTCCAAGGTTCACTCGGGGCTGAAACCCATGGTAGAAGAACTGTGAACACACATATAATCGATCTCCCGAGAGCCTCGAGCCGACGAGATCGATGTATCGAATGCTAAACGGGCTCGGGTCGCCGAAAGGGGCCTCCATGGTGGCAAGACCTGAACGCGGGCCCGAAGTGACAGTCAGCGATATGCGCGCCAGATGCGGATGACGAGCCCCTATGCTCCTGTTTCCCCCATTGCTGAGATAGGAGGAGCGATCTCTACGGGCTCTTGCCGTTTAGTATGCGGGAGAATATTCGGAGAACCCCCTCCTTGAGTTCCCCGGGCATGGCGGGATATTCGTGGATCCCGAAGTAGTAGTCGTGGCTCGCCTTCATCGAGGGAGGCTGGGGCTCGTCGTCGCCCCCGTTGATGTCATGCCCGGAATTCTCCATGAAGCCCCGGAGCAGCTCGTTGCCTCTGTCGTTCTCGTAGGCGAGCCTTAGGGCGAGCTCCTGCTCCTCCCTGCCGAGCCCGCTCCTGTCGAAGCCGTAGGTCTCAGTACCGTCGAGGGCTGGGAAGAGGCCCGCGTGCTCCTCGGTGAGCATGTCGCACCAGAAGCCCACCTTCTCCGGGTCCACGTCCAGCGCCCTCAGGAAGGCGTAGTTCCTGGCGCACTTGGAGCAGTTGCAGCACCACCTCTGCTCCACGGTGACCGGGTCCTCGCAGAAGCAGGACATCTGGTACTTGGCCAGCTCCGGGAAGCCCTGGTGGAGGCACCTGGCGACGGCTATCTCGTTCAGAGGGCCGACGAGGCTGCCGACGCGTGCGGAGCCCCCCGTCAGCGTCCTCAGCACCACGTCCTGCTGGATGGTCCAGTGGCTGCTCTGGTCGTAGCAGAAGTTGGTTCTGAAACTCTCCCGGTTGACGCTCTCGAAGTCGCAGCTCTTCTCGTTCCCGTAGAGGACGTACCTCGCCCTGTGGTGGATGACGAAGGGTATGAAGATGAAGAGGTAGTACATCAGCTGGTTCCCCCAGCCGAGGGAGGACAGCCTCGAAGACATGTGGCCGGCGTCGTGGAAGAGGCCGGGCTCCTGTGGGACGATGTGGTACTCGACTCCGAACTCCTCCTCAAGCCGCCTGAGTATCTCTGCCTTGTGGCGGTGCTCGTTCGTATTGGAGGGCTCCACGACGTTGACCAGGACGGGCTCTATGCCCAGCTTGAGGCAGAGGGCGAGGGTCAGCAGGCTCTCCTTACCGGATGTGAAGGCGATCAGAGCCCTCTCCTCGGGCTCGAAGGGCCTGCTCCAGACGACGGGTTCCCCGGGAGCGAAGACGAAGTCGAGGTTCATGTAGCTCCTGAGGTAGTCGACGGTGCTCCCCCTGTCCAGGACGGCCCCTGAGGGGAGGTCCATGACCATGCTCTTGAAGGAGAAGCAGTCGAACATGGGGAGGCGGGTGTCGTACACAACACCCTTCTTTCCGAGCACTAGCGGCAGGTAGTTGGTGGCCATGAAGGCAACGTGATCCACGATCGACTCCTTTACGGGTCTCTCAAGTGGTTTCCAGACCTCTTCCGGGAAAACAATGCGATATCTCTTTCCTCTTAACCAGATCGATATTGAATCATCGTCATATTCGGAATTGACCTCTAAGTATTCCTTTTTTTCATACAACATCTCTGATAAGTTTGTGTTTCCTTTAGATCGAGTGCTGAACGCGGATATTTAAAAGTAACCATCAATATCCTCAACGCGCAGGGCATTTAACCTGGAAAGAGGCATTAAACTCCCTTTTAAACCGAAAAATCGCTCTATAATTCATTCTTCATCCATCTTTGGTTCTTAAGGGGCTTACAGGTGATTATCAAACGAGGAGAGCTTACTAGGCTGCGAGAGCGAAAAAAGTGAGGATTGTTGTCTATGGGAAGCGGCTTCCTTAGGTCTCCTCCTCGCCGGCGGGCTCCATCGATGTGCTGAGGCTGTTCCACTCGGGCTTGTCGCTGTTCAGGTAGGCGTAGATGGGCTTCTCGTTCCTCAGGAGATCGACGAACGGGGGCATCTCGTTGAACTACAGGAAGATAGCGCCGACCTTGTTGTTCACCACGTTGACCGGATCGGGCACCGGGCTGTCGCTCGTCAGGAAGTAGGCGATGAAGCGGTGGTCCTCCCCGTGGCAGGCCACCACCCCTCGGGCCTT
>Ga0209427_10007953_pt1 | contig 11961 bp, 9 predicted proteins | sample DeeMarSWOR136_30_FD_187465 | JGI IMG/M metagenome (GOLD analysis project Ga0209427, IMG submission 187465) | Marine sediment microbial communities from White Oak River estuary, North Carolina - WOR-1-36_30 (SPAdes) (version 2) | ecosystem: Environmental > Aquatic > Marine > Intertidal zone >... | reverse complement strand
GGGATCGCTGTCAACAACGGTATTGTCATGGTGGATTACATCAACCAGCTCAAACGGAAAGGGGTGGAAAAGAAAGAAGCCATCCTTCAAGCCTGTTCGGTCCGGCTGCGTCCAGTCCTGATAACTGCCTTAACCACGATCTTCGGCATGGCCCCGATGGCTCTGAGCACTTCAGCCGGAGCGGAGATACGATCATCCATGGCTGTGACTGTGGTTGGAGGCCTTACAGCAACCACTTTTCTCACGCTTTTTGTTATCCCTATAATCTACAGTCTTTTTGACCGAGTAAAATTCCAAGAGGAGTAAAATAACGCAATAATTCGTATGACATCCTCTCTTGGGCGGCCCTGGTGCCGCATATATTTTGTCATGTCATTTATTGCGTCCGAATTAGAGTCAATAAACAATGGCAGAATCTGTCCATAAAATCATAGCTTTAAAAAGGTTATTGTTCCGCATTCCTCGAGCGGCAACTTCACCATTGACTCTTCTGGTGTTCATCTTCATCTTTTCATTTCTCGGGAATGAATCATTCGACAAATCAGAATTCTTCTTGTTTCTTTTCCTCCCTGTTTCAGTGAATTCAATCGGGCTTCGGCCAATGTGCAGGTACCTCGGCGGGGATTTGAAGACCGAGCACGCATTTTTCCTGAGCCTGTTCTCCCTCATCCTCCTTACTGTTCCCCTGAAGATCGCAGACTTGATGCCCACTGCCTCTCTTCCAGTGACTCTGGCAATGATATTCACGGTTCTGAATTTTTTGTTCCTGATCAATTTGCTTGTTTTTTCCACGGTGGCCGGCCTGAGAATCTATAAGGCTGTTCTTCCCTCTTCACTCTTTCCCTTCTTCTCCCTTCTCATCCTGTCTGTTTTCGTTCCTGTGTCTGGAACTGAGCTCATGAACCTCATCTTTTCCCTCTTCATGACCTACATCATAGTCTGGGTATTCTTTTTCACGATAGGTTTGCCCCTAAAAAAAACCCGAATCAACCTGTTTGACCTTGTCACACTGGTCCTAGTTGAACACATTGGGGAGCTTAAGCAGCCGAGGAACCCCTTCAGGAATACTGGCGAAAAGACCGACGTCCTTTATCAAGCCCTGTCCATCGAACAAGAGCAGGTTCGTCATCTCATGACTGTTCCCTGGTTACACCCCGGACCATTAGGAAGCATCGGGGGCAACCTTCCGGCTGAACTCAGGCATCATCTGAACCAAAAATTCCAAAATGTCACGTTTCTCCATACTTATGTGGATCATACATTAGACCCGATATTCATGGATGATGTCATCCAGAATATTGAAGAGCTTACGGATAAATTGTTTTCAGAGAGCGTTCTCATAGACACAGCCACCAAAGTTTTCCGCATCCATCAGGATGGAATCACCCTGCACGGCCTGAGAGCAGGCAATATCTATGTCCTGTTTTCGAGTTTCGCACCCGATATGACTGAGGATATTTCTCCAGACATCGGCAAGGAGATCTTATCAAAATATAGAGATAACATCCTGCTCATAGATTGTCACAATTCCGTGGGATTCTGGGGAATGGAAGCGGAAAGCATGAGACCAGAGGATGATAAAGCTCACCTGTTGGTCAAGGCTGTTGATTCGATGAGGGACATGCTTTCCTCAGCCCAGTCTTTCCCGATCCAAGCAGGGATGGCGGGCTGTGAAGTGGAAATCCCTGGGATAAGGCATATTTCAGTCCTCGTCTTCAGGATAGACAACCAAACCAGCGCGTTTGTGACCCTGGATGCGAACAATTTGTTACCTGGGCTGAGAGAGAGGGCTTGTGAAAATTTAAAATCTCTGGATATCAATCAGTGTGAAATACTGACCACTGACTCTCATCTAGGCCAAGAGGCGATGAGAATGTTCGGAAAAGTGGGAACTGTTGGCAGGGATGCCCTGATAAAAATCATCGTTGATCAAGCGAAAAAGGCCCAGGGAAAGATAGGGCCGGCAAAACTCCGATATGGCTTTGGGAGATTCGAAGCTAAGGTCTTGGGGCACATTTTTGAAAAACTCATGCAGACTTCAGATAAAATCAGATTCCTTTCCAAGACTGCGGCGATACTGATGCTCGGGGCCGTTATCGTATCCGCTTATGTTTTACTTTGGTAAAATAGGAACATGGTTATCTGATTTGGATAAAAACATCCTAAGGATTTTCTTTCGTGTCTAAGAGTTTCAGGATTGTCTTAACAGCCTCGCGGGCAGAGATGAGCCAGTTCGGCCCGGAGATCGGCAAACATCCCGATGGATTTGAGGCCTTTAAGTGTACCTTCCCGAGAGTCTTCACAACTCCATTCCTAAGTAAGTATTTCAAGCCGCTGGATAACGCAGACGGAAGCGCCACCTTCGCCCCCTATTCTCTGAGAAAAGTGGAATCCATATTAGCCAAGCATCACAATTCCGAGGATATCATCGTCTGCCATCCGGATCGTCTGATGGAATTCGTAGGACAAGAGACACACATAGTGGGCATAACAACTATGGACCCTCTCGGTCTGGCCTATGTCAGTACTACCTATAATTCTCTCGTCGGATCTGGAAGAGAATCCATCAACAGCTATGAGTTCAAAAGATTGCTTCGTTTAGTCAGGAAACTAAAGAAAAAATTTGGATTCAAAGTCGTCGTCGGCGGAGAAGCCACTTGGCAGATAGATATAGCCGGGCTGCAGGCTGTTCTCGGGATTGACCATTTGGTATCAGGCCCGGCTGAGGCAGAACTTCCAGCTCTGTTGGAGAGAATTTTAACAGGCTCCGTTCCGCCTGTTATTCATTTCAAAAATCTTGATTACAGGAAGACTCGGATTCCCATAATTCGGGCGCCGGCCGGTTATGGTGATGTCGAAATAACACGTGGATGCGGCCGGGGTTGTGCGTTCTGCTCTCCGAATGTCGGCCGCAAATTCTCCGTTTCCCTCGAAGACATCATGAAGGAAGTTAAGATAAACATCGAGGGCGGCTCTGAAATGATTTTTACAATCACAGAGGACATGTTTCTGTATAAATCCAAATCCCAGTTTCATCCGAACAGAGATGCCATAGTGAAATTGTATGCGTCTATCGCAGATTTCCCTGGTGTGAATTACATCCATCTGTCACACGCCTCGTTGGCACCAGTTTTGGTGGATAAAAAATTGCTTCCTGATCTGGCACCGATCCTCGTCGACAAATCCCAACGGACTTTATTTGGGAAAAATTATGCCACCGTCGAAGTCGGCCTAGAATCAGGGAGCGTGAACATAATGCGTAAATTCATGAGAGGGAAGGCCTATCCCTTCAAGATCGAACATTGGCCTGAACTCGTCTGTGACGGCGTCGCCGCCTTCAACGACCATCATATCTTCCCCTTGTGCACAATCATCATCGGTTGGCCTGGGGAAACAGAGGAAGATTCTGAGAAAACGCAAGAGCTCATCGAAAGACTCCATGGTCAAAAGGCCAAGATGTTCTACACCCCGATCCTTTTTATTCCCATCGAAAAAACTCCCTTGGGAAAGTCAAAGCGAATCAGTCTCGGAAACCTCTCCAAGACTCAGCTCAACGTTATTGAACGATGTTGGGAATACAACGTCGAATTCTGGGGAGAGAAAATTCCTCGATATTGTCTGAGATTGATCGGTTTCGGTGCCAAGGGCATGGGCTTGTGGAGACGTCTTATCGGTGCGGACACAGCCTACATCTCGAATAAGTTTGCTGATTTCTTACTGAAGACAAAGTTTCCCTGCGATCCAAACCTGTGTCGATAAAGACATTTTTTTCATAGACTAAGAATTTTGGAAACCTATTGTTCTATTTCACGAATCAACTGGCTAGGTAGAAGCACTTAGGACTCCAATTCTTTGACAATTCTTTACTAATATAAACGCAGTAAATAAGGTTACAATCCCTCTGCGGCCTGGTACCACCCTCAGCCCCCGAACCCCGGGGAACCAGTCCCGTCGGTTCCCTCCGTCGGAAAACCGACGGGGCCCCCCTCCGCTACGGGGGCTCGAGGGCAGCATCAGGCCGCCCAAGAAATTATGTCACACGAATTATTGCGTTAATATTAGTCAAGCTTGGAGAGGAACAGCTTCTCGTTCGCCGCGGCAAGCCGCGGGGCATATCAACCGATCGTCAAACTCTGCCATCGGCTACTCTTGGTCATTTGTTTGACCGCAGTTTTCTTCTGTGCTATAAGCAGTATTCGCATCACCACCTCATCCGGATAAAAAATGGGATTTGAAGAAACCATCGATAAATATTCAAGAATCATCGATTCCCGCTTGAATTCTCTTTTCAATCAAAAGATCAGCAGCTCCGAAGGTTTTTTGAAAACGAGTTATTCTTATCTAAAAGAATTCGTCCTTGGAGGAGGAAAAAGAATCAGGCCAATCTTGACCATCATGGCTTACAAGGCCGTTTGTAACCATGACGAGGAAAAGATATATCTCCCAGCCGTTGGGATCGAACTCTTCCATAATTCGTCTTTGATTCACGATGATATCATGGATGAAGACAGCGAGCGAAGAGGTCTACTGAGTATGCATAAGAATTTTGAGCAACGGTACCTCAAAGACCATCAAGAATTCGAGTATAAGGGTGAAATATTTAATGAGATGTCTAAGCGCTTCGGGGTATCCATGGCCATCCTTCAAGGAAATATCCTTTATGCCCTGACAGAGAAATGCTTTGCCAACTCCCAGTTTGAAAATGACCAGGTGAGGCACACTTTAGACATCATCAACGAGACTTACCGATTGATCAACGAAGGACAGATGTTAGACATCCTTCTAGAGAAAAAAATTAGAATGACAGATGTGGATTATCTGACGATGATCGAGGCCAAGACGGCATCGCTTTTTAAAACTGCGGTTGAAGTGGGAGCCACTCTAGGCCAGGCCGGTGAAAATCAACTGGAAACATTAAAACATTATGCTATGAACACGGGAATAGCCTTTCAACTGCAAGATGATTTGATCGATATCTCTCCTGGAAGGAAAGGCCATGCTCTCGGTTCTGATATCCGAAAAGGCAAATCTGTATTGCTGATAAAAAAAGCTTTGAGAAAACTGGATAAAGATCAGCAGGTGGCTCTCAGCGAGGTTTGGGGAAATGAGGAGGCTGATCAAGAGTCGATTCAAGCAGCCATTGGGATTCTCCATAGGACAGGAGCCGTGGATGAAATTAAACAGCTCGCTGAAGAAAAAATCATTGAAGGTAAATCTGTTCTCGAAAAAGCAGATTTATTCAAAGAGGCGCAGGAATTTTTTATTTCATTTTCTGATTTCATGCTCAGCAGAGACATCCACGATTAGATTGGACCCAACCGGGGAGAAGATCATCTCTTCTCGACGGAGATGTTCACTTTTGAGAAGAATCCAGTTCATAGGTTATAGTTAATGAAATGAGTCAGGAAGGAGCACGATGTTAAGCATCAACAGAGACAAATGCTGTTATTGTGGCGGATGTGTGGGGATTTGCCCGGAGGAAGCGTTGACCTTGATGGAGACGGAATTACAGATCGATCAAGATAAATGCACATTGTGTGAAATATGTGTTGACCTCTGTCCCGTTAAGGCTCTGGGAGTGGGGAAAGAAGGACTGGCCAAAAAGCCCGAGATTATCGAAGCCGATGTTGTCATCATCGGGGCAGGCCCGGCGGGAAGTATCTGTGCGAAATATTTAGCTGAAGCTGGAGTCAGCACTCTTGTTGTTGAGAGAAGACAGGAAATCGGAGCACCCAAAAGATGTGCTGAGGGAACGAGTTCGCTCGCCCTTGAAGAGGCCGGCGTCAAAATTAACCCTGTCTGGGTGGCCAACCAAGTCAAGGGTGCGGTTCTGTATGCTCCAAACCAAGACAACGTCAGGTCGATGGCTAAAGGTTCTGGTGGGTATGGAGTGATTATCGAGAGAAAAGTGTTTGACAAGCACCTGGCGAAGGATGCCATCAAGGCCGGGGCTAAGTACATGATTAAAACGACAGCCAAGGATGTCATCAAAGATCATCACCAAATTAAGGGCATCACGACCGAGCAGATGGGAGAAGAGAAAAGAATCATGGCGAAAATCGTCGTTGCGGCTGATGGGGTTGACTCTATGATCGGGAGACGAGCCGGACTCGACACCGTCAATAAGCTCGATAAATACATGAGCTGTGCTCAATACGAAATGGCGGGAGTTGAGAATCTCGATGAAGAGGTCATTCATATTTTTTTCGGGAATAGGATAGCTCCTAAAGGCTACATCTGGATCTTCCCTAAGGGCCATGGAATCGCTAATGTCGGAGTCGGGATAAGGATTAAAAAGACCCCAGAAAAAACAGCTAAAGACTATCTTGACAGCTTTATCCGTGACCATCCCCATCTGTTTCAAAGGGCCGGCGCTGTCGAAGTCAACTGCGGCGCTGTCCCGGTCAATCCCTCTCTCAAGACTCTAGTGGGGGATGGGTTGATGATAATCGGCGACGCGGCTCACCTCGTCAACCCGTCATCTGGGGCCGGAATCCGCTTCGCCATGGATTCTGGCAGAATTGCCGCTGAAGTCGCCGTCGAGGCTATCGAAAAGGGAGATGTAACTCGAAAAACTCTTTCCAAATACCAAACAAGATGGGACGCTAAGTACGGGAAGTTCTTCAAAAACAGGTTGAAACTGCAGAGATTCGTCGAAAACCTCACAGACGAGAATTTAAACAGGTTGACAAAAATCTTGACTCCGGAGAGGCTAGAAAGAGTCTTGGCAGGAAAGTTCGGTGAGATTGTGAGTCTCTTGACAAAAGAAACCCCATTCCTAAAAGAATTGGCCATCAAATACTTGAAATCACTCAAGGATTCTGAATAAACCTCTCCCTCCCCCATGTTTTCCGAGAGAACCCCCCCTCCCTTTCTCAGGAGAGGCTCCTGTTGAAGAGCTTAATATCCTTCACACCAGGTTAGAGGACTCCAACCACAAAAGCGCCCATGACCAGAAGTGTCGCTAACTTGACCACTCTTTGAGAATCACGGGGGGGCAGGAAAAAGGACATGAATAATACGAATGTTGTGCATATCACACCCACGAGATAGAAGTCATTTGTCCTCTTAAGCACATAAGGAATATGGGTCACAGCCACAGCGAGCACGATAAGGAGCGTTGAAAAGGATCTTGCCTTCTTGACTCCAATTTTTAAGGGTAAGGTCTTCGCCCCTAATTTCAAATCCCCCTCTCTATCCTGGATATCCTTTAGAACCTCCCGTGATGTCATCACCAGAAAGGCACTGGCTGCGAGGACAACGATATCGAGGTTAAACGTGGAAAGGATAGCCCCTGTGAAAACAAAAACAGAGGCTGTCAGCAGGCCGATGATGAGATTTCCTGCAATAAACAGAAACTTTGAATACCTTGCATAAAGAATGAGAAAGATAGTGTTCATAAAGATTATGGAAAAAGCCAAAGCGTTCAGGAAAAGACCCAATAGAATCCCCAAGACAAAAAGTATCATCGAAAAGTAGAGGGCATGTTTGCGTTTGAGCTTGCCTGAGGGGATGGGCCTTTCTGGATGACTCATTTTGTCTATCTCATGATCAAAATAGTCGTTAAGGGCATTCCCTCCCCCCATTATTAAAAGAGCTATCCAAGCACCGAGTAAGATTATGGGAAAAAACTCAAACGAGCTGGTGGCGATAATAGACGTGACAAAAACAGCTATCGAAGCGATCAACCCGTTTTGGACTCTCATCAACTTCAGGTAGGTGAGCAGCAATGAAAAAAAACCCTTAAGGTTCATTTTTCATATCTTTGACTCTTGACGGCCCTTATCAGAGATTTTAATCTGGAGATATCTTGTTCGACGATCGTTCCGGTCACGATCACATCCGCGCCGGCTCGAACAATGGCGACGGCTTGACTCGCCTCTCTAATTCCGCCACCCACGATGAGCGGCACTCCTAACACCGTCCGAACAGCCTGAACCATCTCGGTCGGGACAGGTTTCTCAGCCCCAGACCCAGCCTCCAGGTATACACAACTCATGCCGAGATATTGAGCCGCCAGAGCATAATCCACGGCTTTTGTCACGTCTTTTTCATCGATGACATCGAGCTTAACCCTCTTCTCGATGGTCGTTGGTTTAGAACTCGTACTGATGACGAGATATCCCATCGATATAGGCTCGAGTTGAGCGCTTTGAATCAGTGGCACTGCTGATACTTGTTCCTTTATCAAGTACCGAAAGTCTTTTGAGTTGAGAAGTGACATGAAGAAAATGTAGTCGGCATATCTGGACACTGTTGCCGCTGAGTTGGGAAAAAGAATCGTCGGGAGATCGACAGATTCCTTCACGGCTCGTACAGTATCATCCAGCAACCTCTGGTTGAAGGAACTCGAGCCCCCGATCATGATCGCATCCGTGTCATATTGTTGGCATTTTTTGGCGATAGCTTTGGCCTTCTCCGGCGTCTGTCGGTCTGGATCAATCAAGGTGAAATGGAGGGCTTCTTTCTTTTCATCGAGCAGCTTCTCAATCAACACTTTTTTTCCTGCCTGTCGAATCATTCAATCCTTGAGTCTTCGTGAAGAGAGCGGCAACTATACTCATTCTCAATGTTCTCTCGGTATCCAAGATTATTGTAAGTGCAGAAAGGAATGAGTCTGCCATCAGGCGTTGCGTAATGGATGACACAACGTTTGACTCTCTCCAGGTCAAAATTATAGGCGTCCATGAAATGCATCGAAGAGATCAAAACCATCCTGTAATGAATATCCCGAAGGGCTTCATACGTCCCCTCTTTCAAAAGAGGCCAAAGGTATTTTCTGAGTAAACCAAATTTGATATGCCGCAGAGCCATGAAAGAGAGAAATCTGGCATAAATTTTATGGCCATGCGAGGCACTTTTAAAGACTTTAATCATAGTGGCAAGGAACTTGTCCACATTTATATATGTATTGATCGGAACGACATCTCCATCCTCAACGAAAAAATACGTGGCCATGCCGCAGTGCGGATGAGCTGTAAACTCAGGGTACCTGTTGTTATTCAGCGCCCCGATAGCCTGAGAGACAGGCACCACGCTGGGGATGGGAAAAAAGTCATCAGCCTGTATTTTTCTATCTGTCTGTTCTTCAACAAGCTTCATGAATTGTGGTATCGTGATCCGCCTTCTCATCAATTCCTCTTCAGGAAGACGGCCAGAAAAGGATATCGGCTGAACATTGATGCCTCTTATGACATCGAAATTTTCTGCCGCAAACTCGATAACGGCTCCTACCTGGTTTTCATTAATCCCCTTGATTAAGGTCATGACAAGAACAATGCTGTCAAGTCCTGCTCGGCGGCAGTTTTCTACAGCCTTTCTCTTTGTGGCCACCAAATCTCGTCCTCTCGTATATTCGTAAACTTCTGGGGAGAGACCATCGAATTGTAGATAAAGAGTCTTCATCCCTGCCTGTTTAAGCGTTTTGCAATAATCAAGGCTTTCTGCCAACCGGAGGCCATTGGTATTCACCTGAATATTCCGAAATCCAAATTTTTTAGCCAACTGAATGATCTCCGGAAGGTCCTCTCTTAATGTCGGCTCGCCTCCCGAAAATTGCAAGGCCGGAGTCGGCAGAGGTTGATTGCCCTGGAGATTCTCAAGCATTTGCTTGATTTGATCCAGGGCTGGCTCGTAGATAAAGCCGGCTGACGCAGCATTGGCAAAACAGATTGGGCATTTAAGATTGCATCTATTCGTTATGTCTATGATCCCAAGCAAGGTATAGGATTTATGTTGAGGGCACGGTCCACAATCATAAGGACACCCTCGCCTTTCTTGAGTGCGAGGATTTCTAAACCCTTCGCCATCGGATCTGAAGCCTTCGGCTCGTTGATATTGATGACAATTAGACCAATAAACATCCTTAAAATGACCATGATCAGCGCATTCCTTTTCGATATAAACGCAACTGTTATTATCATAAATTCTGGCTGAGATCTTTTTATGACATTCAGGACAGATTGATGATGTCTTCTTTTCCATGGTCTATTTCAATTTATTAATAATAAAATTCTGGCTCTATCATAACAATATTAGGCATTCTATTTCAGTCCTAGTCTTCCCAAGAGGATAGAAAATGGCATCAACTTGAGGGCTCCCCTCTTATGGTCTACATTCACATTCTGAAGGTCATAGTTGTAATCCCTTTCGCATATTCCCAGCTGATACTCACTCATCAACATTCTGTCGGCCGTGAAGACTATTAAGTATGGCTTATCCATCATCATCTTAAAACAACTCTTCAAATATATGTCTTCGAAAGCAGTGACGGCCTAAAAAAAATCAAAAAAATATATTCAACTTTTATGCAGCCTTTTTTAATTTCCACAAGATAAATCATGTGAAATTGACTACTGTGAAAACCGCTCCAAAAATACAGTATTTTTAGATTTTACTCAAGCTCTAATAACAAATCATTTCAATTTCTTAAAGGCACAAAAGGATCTAAGATGTCATACGTTTGAATGGCCAATCAAAGACTAAGTCACTTTAATCCTCATCTCGGCTTCTATCTATAACGCTGTTTTTATCCTTCTAAAAATCGTCATTATTTCCGATGATAAAGATGCCAATCCAAGGTCTAAAAAGTTCCAAGGTCTTGTTATTAAGAATTGGACTGAGATATAACAAGAATAAAAACACCCAGGACACTTCTCTCGTATCTCTTTCGATCTTTCTTTGATTATTGATTTTTCGTAATAATCCAGGAAATCTTTTTGGAAAACCTTCAAATCAATTGAATAATCCTGGCAGGGACCAAAACTGCCATCAGGCATAATATCAAAAAATAATTCACCTGCCCTGCAATTCCATTTATTAAACCCGCTTTTTAGATTATCTCTACACATACGAAAATATTCTCCAAACCCGAAAATTTTATAGATAAATCTCCTTGTGAGTATCCAATTATAAACTTTATCAATCTCAAAGATATCCCTCTCAGGAATCATATCCTTATCATTGGACCTGAAAAGAAATTCATTCTCTTCCCCAATTGACACTGGAGTTGGCAAGACTGCGATGTTTAATTTATTACTACAAAATTTTATCAATTCAGGTATCTCATTTAAGTTGATTGCAGTAACAGTAGATGAAACATTTATTATTTGACCATTCATCTTATTCTTACTCAAAAATTTCAATGTCTCCATAATTTTATTCCAAACGTCCCTTTTTTGGCTGATAGACTCCTGTTTTTTTGGATCTAAAGAATTCAGGCTAATTTGTATCCTATTAATTCTAGAATCGATGAGTTGCCTATATTTCTCCAAAGGTAATGTTCCGTTAGAGCTCATCTGAACATAAATCCCTCTTTTTTTTGCGTACTTGATAACCTCAAAAAGATCCTCTCTGAGAAGGGGTTCTCCACCCGAGATAGATAATATTAAAACACCCATTTTTTTCAGAACATCAATAACTTTAAAGACTTCTTCTGTGCTCATTTCCTTTCTCGGGATAGACCTCCATATGACACACATTTTACATTTCAAATTGCATCTATCTGTTATGATAAGATGAGCAAAATAAGGCTTGTTCCGGACAATCATAGTTTTATTTATTCTCTAAGAATTTTATTTTTCTTCCTAATATTTCTCTCAAAAATGGCTGTCCATTGTAGACGTGCTGTCCTATTCGGAATTGATTATGACTTCTTCAGGGATAATTTTGAGGATGCTATCTTTGATGTCACTAATTCTATCGGATACTTTTTCATTTATTTCTGAGATTGGAGGTATGGATAAAGTCAAGAACGAAATGATGAATCAGAAGGTTGACTCTGTAGATGTTTAGTCTGAGTGTTTTTTCTTCCATTTATCTCTCTCGAGTGAGGTGATAGTTTATCCTGTCTCAGAAGATGTAGTCAACTTGGAGGGGGAACCGCTTCGCATTCCCCCTTCCAACGGTCGCCCGAACTTCGTCCGGGCTCCCTGCCTCCCCTTCTTGGGCTTCACCCTGCGA
>Ga0209427_10007951_pt1 | contig 11962 bp, 9 predicted proteins | sample DeeMarSWOR136_30_FD_187465 | JGI IMG/M metagenome (GOLD analysis project Ga0209427, IMG submission 187465) | Marine sediment microbial communities from White Oak River estuary, North Carolina - WOR-1-36_30 (SPAdes) (version 2) | ecosystem: Environmental > Aquatic > Marine > Intertidal zone >... | reverse complement strand
CTTTCAGTTGTTGTTTTGCTCCTTCAAGCCCGCCTATATCAGACCATGATACTTTAGGAACCTCAATTAAAAACTCCCTCATTGCAGAAGGTTCAATACCGCGATGAGCATTTTTAAAATCATCCATTGTAACCTCCATTTTCTCAAGCAATCCAACAGGTATAGGTTTTTCAAGATCTATCTCTGGGAGATATCTTCTTAATGCGTTCATTGCAGACTCCCGTGCAAGAGCCGCAAGATCTGCACCAACAAAACCATACGTAATATCAGCCAGTTCATCAAGGTTGCAATCTTCGCTCATGGGCATTCCTCGGGTATGGATCTGTAAGATTTCCTTTCTGCCAGTTCTATCAGGAGCATCTATTCTGATTTCTCTATCAAATCTACCTGGTCTTCGAAGAGCAGGATCCAAAACTTCTGGGATGTTGGTTGCTCCAATAACAATAAGTTTTCCTCGACCTTTAAGCCCATCCATTAATGTTAACATCTGGGAGACAACTCGTCTTTCAACTTCCCCATGTACCTCACTTCTTTTTGGAGCAATTGCATCTATTTCATCTATAAAAATAATAGATGGTGCATTTTTTTCAGCATCTTCGAATATTTTCCTCAGGTTCTCCTCACTCTGTCCGTAAAATTTTGAATTGTGTAAGAAGAAATAACCCCCTCCAATAAAACTGTCTTTATCTACAGTAAAATCATATAGGTCTTGTTCGCCCAAATACTTTTTTGATTCTAGTTTTTCCCATCCAATGTCATTTCTCATCAACATTTGATACTCTTTTTTGAGATTATCAGTAAGAATACCATTGATTTGTGCCAATTGATAAAGAGTATTTAAGGCATGTTTTGTTATGTTACCTACACCATATACATAGTAATCCTTGTTTCTATATTTTTTATAGGGCAATTTGGTTTTTATTTCATTTATTAGCAAAGAGGGAGAAGGTACATCTTGAAAATCTTTTATCCTCTTAACTTCCTTAATTTTCTCAATTCTTTTCTTCTTAGATTTACTCGAAGATCCTATATCTAGAAATTTTAACCTTCCTTCGTATCCCCTAACAACAAGTTTATAAATAGTTCCTTTTGGCGTTTTATGTAATCCTATTTTTGAAGATATTTCCAATTTTATTTGCAGCAATGACTGCAGATCTTGAATGAGGTCTTTTGAGATGCTAAATAGTTTTGGTGTTGGATATTTTCCAGTCATTGCAATGGTTTCATCCCCATCGGAATATCCGCGAATAAAAGCCATTACCTCTTTTTTTGGAAGTTTATAAAAATATGCAGGTATATTGAGTTTATAGTGATACCCAAAACCAATATGTTCAAGAAATCTAACAACAGTCTTTGAATATACAACTAATCTGCCATCATCATATTTCTTAATCTTTTTAATGTCGAAAAGAGACTCTAAAAGAACCTTGTATCTTTTCTTTAACTCCTCATCGTTATTTGCAAAGGTTATGCAATCTCCTTTTTTACTAATATTTCCATCAGAAACAAGCAATCCTAAAAATTCCATTAATTCTTCAGAAGTAAATTCTGGTAACTTAACAATATTACTTCTAGATAAATTCCTACTCTTTATTACATAACCTTCATTAAATTTTATAACATCTTTTATGTTTCCGGGTTGGATATGGTAACTTTTTTCCTCTGTTGTAATCTTATTTATTCTTGCAACATAATCTCCTTTTTTAATATCGCAAATTCGCTTCCAAACAAGTTTACCATTGTTATAAATTAGGAACGGCTGGTTATTAGATGCTTTTATTTCATTTCCATCGCTAAGTTTTATCTCATATGTTGGTGCTGAAAGTTTTGTGACATGAGTTATTTTTGCCTTAGATATTTTCCCATCTTTAAAAGCATATGTAGATATGGGGGACTGAAGCTCATTAGTTGTAATTTTATTATGTTTGTGTTTTTTTCCTTTTTTATAAAAAACATTCTTTGCCTTAACATATCCTTTAGGATTAGTAAATATTCTCGTTTCACCATCAACACACATAATTTCTGGACCATTAATTGTATAAAAATTAGCACCTGATTCATTTGCTACAGCTTTTGCAATAAGAGTTTTACCAGTGCCGGGAGGACCGTGTAGTAATACTCCTTTCGGAGGGTCAATACCTAATCTATCAAAAAGTTCTGGATGCTTAAGCGGAAGTTCTATCATCTCTCTAACTTTTAGAATTTCATCATGAAGGCCGCCGATATCTTCATAACTAACTCTTGGACCTTCCATCTCAATTTCTTTTGCTGCCTCTTCTTTAACTTTAATTAGAGTTTCCTCACTAATAGAGACAATTCCTCCAGGAGAGGTATTAATGATAATAAAAGGAAGCGAGCTTCCAAATAAGGCAATTCCTGGTATAATTACACTATCTCCTTTGGTTAAAGGCCTTTTTAATAATCCTTTTTTAATTAGATTATCAATGCCACTGCCGAATTGAATTTGTTGACCTTTTGATATTAGGGGCGCCAGTGTAACATCTTTTGCCTCCTTTACTTCAGCTCTTTTGATTTTTACACGTTCTCCTAATCCGCTACCGCAATTTTTTCTGGTTAAATTATCAATACGAATTATGCCCTTACTTTCATCAGTGGGATGAGCCCTCCAAACGACAGCTGCAGTCGTTTTAGTGCCCTCTATCTCTATAACATCTCCAATAGATAAATCTAAATTCATACGTGTTTGGTGATCAATTCGTGCTCTGCCATACCCAACATCTTGTTGAAATGCCTCTGATATCTTTAATACTGCTTCTTTTTCTCTCATTAAGCTCTCACCTTATTAAGGTCCTTTTTAGAGCTAATAAAACAAGTTATTATTATATTTTTTTCTGTTGTTTAAAAATTATACAAAATTTACTTATTTGAATCATTTTTACAAGTGGAACAGCATTTTCATAACATAATTATTAAATTATTATATTTTAATTCGATAAAAAATGAAACTAAAATATTTTTCAATGTTACTCTCTGTTGTGGGAATTATAATTCTATATATGATTTCAAAATTTTCCCAAGCTCCAATAATAAATATTTCCGATATGAAGGATTTCGAGGGTAAGATAGTTATGATTAAGGGAGTTGTAACTGAACATCATTTAACAAAATTTGGTAGTCAGATAATTACGATTAAAAATGAAAATCACTCAGCTACTATAATTATTGAAGGGCAAGCCGATGTAGAGTATGGAGACAAAATACTAGCTACTGGAGAAGTACAAAAATATAAAGAAAATTGGCAATTACTCGTAAACAATAACCGTCAATTACAAATTTTAAAAAAGTGGCACAATGGAACCATACCACTCTGGCAGATCGCTGAAAATCCAACAAAATATCTCAATTTAAATGTGAATGTTACGGGCTATATAGAGTCAATTTCTAATGCTTATTTTTTACTTGTAGATTTAGAAAAGAACCACTCACTCATTATTTTTTATACTTTATCAAAAAATTTTACCCTATATCCCGGACAAAAAATTTGCGCTTCAGGAAGATTTACATTCGATGAAAAAAATTTCAGATATATGCTTGATATTTGTGAAGAAAACCATGGTATTTCAATTCTTGCTAGAGAGTAATAGTTATGCTTCCTCTATTTCTAGTTATTCTTTTTTGTATTATAGGAGTTATAACGGGAATTGCAACAGGTTTATTACCGGGTCTCCATGTTAATAACATAGCACTTATTCTTCTTTCATTGTCCGGTGCTATTGTAGCAGGATTTAGCTTTCTTTTTGAATATGGAATATCTGAACAGTTTATCCTTGTTTTAATTTGTGTTTTTATAATATCGACTTCAATATCTCACACCTTTCACGATGTAATCCCATCGACTTTTTTGGGTGCGCCTGATGAAGATATGGCTCTTTCAGTTCTTCCAGCACATTCATTATTATTAGAAGGCAAAGGCTATGAAGCAGTTGCTTTATCTGCAATGGGAAGCTATGGTGCAATTTTATTTTGTTTTCTTCTGTTATATCCAATTCGTTTTATTATTGGTAATCCCTTGTTTTTTTATGAGTCGTTAAGAGAAATTATGTTGTTTGTTTTACTCGCTATATCTATTCTTATGATTGCAACTGAGAAAGCAAAAATTGATGATTTTACAAAAAAAGGCAAAATACCTGCCATAATGGGAATGTTATTTGCACTGTTTGTCTTTTTTCTTTCAGGTATTTTTGGAATTGTTATTTTTGAAGTCCCTGTAGACTCTCCAATAGGGTTGTCTTCACCTGTTTTATTTCCAGCACTTGCAGGACTTTTCGGTACTCCTACACTTTTAACATCGCTTATGACAAAACCAGTGATACCGAAACAAGAAATCAAAGAGATCATTCTTAATAGAAAAACTAAAAATTCGTCTATTCTATCTGTTACAACTGGCAGTCTTGGAGGGATTCTTGTTTCCATTATTCCTGGTATTACTTCTGCAACTGGGACCATTCTTGCTATGAATGCAAGGGGGGAATCAGATAAGAGGCAGACAATTATCACACTTTCAGCTGTTAATACTGCATGTGCATTCTTTGTGGTGGTAGTTATGTTTATCATTCTTAGATCTAGAAGCGGTGCAACACTTGCAGCTATGGAACTTATATCTGTTGGAGAATGGACTACAATACTTATTCCAACAAATCTATCTTATTTGTTAATTTCGCTTCTTCTAGGAGGAACTCTATCTTATTTTTTAACACTAAAAGTTGGAAGGCTTTTTGCCAAACGTTTTGCAAATGTACCTTATACTTTAATCATCAAACTTACAATTACAATGATAGTGATTCTTGTTTTCCTATTTACAGGATTTATCGGTATAATAATTCTCGTAGTGGCAACGTTTCTTGGGCTTCTACCTGTAGAATGGGGTGTGAGAAGAAGTCACTGTATGGGAATACTCTTAATCCCAATTATTCTTTATTTTCTCTAGTTAACTAGACATAAATATTTTTTCTTCAATATCCTCTATAAAATCATAAAATTTAATGTCATGCTCTTTGCAGATTAATAGAGCAGCAACCTCCTCTGTAATATTTTTTTCTTTTGCTATTAAATTGATTTTTTCAGTAACTTGTTGTTCACTAAGATCAGTTTCTTCAACGATTTGTTTTACTATTTTATTTAAAACATCTTCATTTTTTTTAGATAGTTTCTCTTTTTTTCCCTCAAAAACAAGTTTGGAAGGGTAGAAACCAATAGGAACATCAATTTTATAAACGTCAAAACTTGGTTTAATTAAATCGCCCTTTTTTGTTAATAACTTCTCATCTAATGCCATGTTTACAAAAGTCTTTGCATCAGCAGGTGTAAACCAATTCAAATCCATAGAAAGAGCAAGATAAAGATCAGAGAATTTAAGCGACTCTTTTCCACTTCTTTTAAATAAAAATGATAATATTATCTCTTTTTCAGAATCCATGCTTAAACTCCTTTATTTTATCAAAGTCAACTAATAAACCTTTAATACCAAACCGTTTCCAATAGGCACTATTTTTTAATTCTGAATCATAGATATAAATATTTTTTTTCATGCTAATTGTTTTAAAAAAATCACTATTTTTGAAGCTAGATTCTATTAATTCTCTGGTGTTGAATGTTACGAGACCATCAGACAATTGTATATGAGCATCTCTAAAATCATATTTACTTTGATATTCAAAATCAATATTGGTAAAAATTTTATTTTCAGTAATATCTTTAATGTCTGATATCTCTATTTTTGATCCCAGATATTCTCTTAATGTTATTGCGGTAGTTCCTGCCATAACTGCATCAACAATATCTCCGATATTTTTTGGTCCAAAGTCAACCCAAAGATCATAAGAACCAGATAATCTCTGGAATGTACAAAGATTAGGTTTATCTTTTTCTATACCGTCTAAATCTAAAATATATATTTTTTCATTTTCATGAATTTCTTTTAATGCTTCTTTTAAAGAAGATTTTTGATAATCTAGAATTTTACGTTTTTTTAACTTTATTAGAGGGATAATCTCCATAATCCTACAAAGCACTGACAGTAATAAAAGTTTTTCAAAACAATAAAAAAGAAAATAGGTTAAAGCAATTATCTACCTAACCTTTTCTCAGTTTCTGCAATTTTTAGTCTTGTTTTTATAACTGTATCCGGATTAAGAGATATACTATCTATACCGCATTCAACCAAAAACTCTGCAAACTCTGGGAAATCAGATGGTGCTTGACCACAGATACCAACTTTTCTTCTTGGTTCATGTTTATGTGCACAGTCGATTACTGAAGATACAAGTCGTTTTACTGTTTCGTTTCTTTCATCAAAAATATGTGCTATAAGATCAGAATCTCTGTCAAGACCTAGTGATAATTGTGTTAAATCATTTGAACCAATGCTGAAACCATCAAAAATATCTGCAAATTGATCAGCAACAATGACATTTGATGGTATTTCACACATTACATAAATTTCAAGACCATTTTCACCCTGTTTCAAACCATACTCTTTCATTATATCTATAACCTTTTGACCTTCCTCAGGGGTTCTACAAAAAGGGATCATGGGTTTGATATTGACTAGACCCATTTCGTCTCTAGTTTTTTTAATGGCTTCACATTCAAGTCCAAATGCTGGCTTGAATTTTACATCGTAATATCTTGAGGCTCCTCTCCATCCTATCATTGGATTATGTTCCTTTGGTTCGTACATATATCCACCTACCAGATTTGCGTATTCATTTGTCTTGAAATCAGACATACGAACTATAACATCATTTGGATAGAATCCTGCTGCAATTTTAGCTATGCCTCTTGCTAATGTATCAACAAAAAATTCTACTTTATTTTCATAACCTACACTTTTTTCATCTATTTGTTGGATTACTTCAGCAATCTTTGGATCTTCTGAAGCCTTCTTTTTTAATTGTTTATATTCAAGAAGTGCCAGAGGATGAATACCAATATGTGAATTTATGATAAATTCCTCTCTTGCAAGACCAACTCCATTATTTGGTATCTGGCCTTGTTGAAATGCTTTTTCTGGAACTCCAACATTCATCATTATCTGTGTTTTTGTCTCGGGTAACTCATTGAGTTTTAATTCATCCAATCTAAACCTCAATAAACCTTCGTATATACGTCCAATGCCCTCCGAACAATCAACAGTTACCTTTGATCCATGAGATATTGTTGAGGTACCTTCCCCTGTTCCGATAACACAAGGTATACCAAGCTCACGAGAGATAATCGCGGCGTGACAGGTCCTACCACCCCGATTTGTTACAATCGCACCCGCAATTTTCATGATAGGCTCCCAGTCAGGATCTGTCATATCTGTTACTAGAACCTGTCCCTTTTTGAACTTGCTAATCTCCTTTGCATGTTCAATTACATTTACCTCTCCTTGTCCTATCATACTGCCTACTGCTTCACCTTCGACAAGTATTTTTCCCTTTTCTTCAAGAACATATGTATTAAGCGTTGCTACATCTCTTTGAGAATGAACAGTTTCAGGTCTTGCTTGAACAATAAATAATTCTCCAGTTTGCCCATCTTTTGCCCACTCGATATCCATTGGTTTTTGATAATGTTCTTCTATAATACATGCCCATTTTGCAAGTGTTATAAGTTCATAATCATTTATGACAAATTTCTTTTTATCCTCCTCACTTACTTCTTCTTGAACAGTTCCTTTTTCTCCATATACAAGTCGTTTTTCTTTAGAACCGATTTTTTTCTCAAGAATTGGTTTATAACCATTTTTTAACGTTGGTTTAAAAACATAAAATTGATCTGGATTTACAGCACCCTGTACAACATTTTCACCTAAACCATACGCACCTGTAATATATACTGCATTTTTGAAACCACTTTCTGTATCAATAGAAAACATAACACCTGAAGTTGCTAAATCAGAGCGGACCATTTTCTGAATACCAACAGATAATAAAACGTCAAAATGATCAAAACCCTTATCCTCTCTATAGGAAATAGCTCTGTTTGTAAATAATGAGGCAAAGCAGTCTCTAACTCTTTTTATTAACTCTTCTTCTCCTGTTACGTTTAGATATGTTTCTTGTTGTCCTGCAAAACTAGCATCAGGCAAATCCTCTGCAGTTGCACTGCTTCTTACTGCAACGTCAACATTCTTGTTATAACGTTTTTCCATCTCTTTGTAATGTTTTCGAATATCTTCTTCAAGTTCTTTAGGTAGCGAAGTATTTTTTATTAGTTCTCTTATTTTATGTCCTCTCTCAGCAAGATTATCAACGTTATGTGTATCAAGATCTGATAATATCTCTTTGATTTTTTTATCAATTCCTGCTTTTTCTACGGTGTATTTATATGCATAGGCAGTAACAGCAAAACCTGAAGGAACATTAACTCCTTTTTTACCAAGATTTCTTATCATTTCGCCTAAAGACGCGTTTTTTCCACCGACAGACGGAACATCTTGGATTCGTAAGTCCTCAAACCATTTTATAAAATCTTTTATCATAATTACACTTCCAAAGTGTTTGCAGGGTAATATAAACCCATATTTAAACTCTTTTTCAATAAAAAAACGAATTTTATAATTAATAGGTATATTTATGCAGTCTTTTTACGTTTTTATCATAATTGTACCAGCGCTTTGGCCAATCAGGATTGTGAAGTTTAAGGTCATCCAAAATATGTTTCCTAATCCAAGCTGTCCTTACTTCTTCTTCTGGGTGTTTTTCAATTTTATCGGCAATGCCTCTTGCAATATCTGGTGGTGCACCCGTTTTTACAGCACTTACTACTATTTTTTCTTTAATAAATGGCTCCTTTTTTCCATCTCTTTTTATGACTGTTTTTGGCATCTATCTAATCCTCCAAAAATACAGCAGCAGCAATAACTGTTGTCCATAATCCATTTTTATCTCCTTGTGACGTTTGGACAATACTCTGTGTTCGGACAAATCTTCCACTCATCTTATATTCTTGTTTTCTTTCATCCCATGCTTTATCTATGTCAAAGTCAAGTCCAAGAGTTGTTGCAAGCATAGTTGCTGCTAAATCTTCAGTATAATCTCCAGCTTTCTGTGCTTTTTGACCAAAACTATGATGTTCAGAGATATATCCATAGCTATTTTTCTCTTTAGGAACAGCAACCCCAATTGAAGCACCTATTAAACGATTAGGTTCGTTTGTTTTATTACGTGACATTACACAATATGTTATTTGACCAGGATTTAGTAGTTGGATACCTTTTTCACGTGTAATTATTTTACAATCTGATGGTACAATACTAGAAACACTTACTAGATTACATTTTTCAATTCCTGCGTTACGTAATGCCAACTCAAAAGACTGTAGTTCATGCTTATGCCTTCCGACACCTTTAGTAAAAAAAAGTTTTTTAGGAACCATGATTTCCTCAGGGATAAGTTAAATAATTATAAACTTATCTATGATTCTTTTTCTTCTTCGCTGCTATCTCCTTCTTCTTGATCCATTTTTGATTCAGATTGCATTTTTAGAAGATCTCGCATTTGTTTTTGGATATCAACCTGTTCCTTTTGGAAAGCTACTTGTTCTTGCTGATATGGTGTAATGACGTTTCCTTGTACCATCTCTTCAACAATTTTTTTGATTTCTTTATAAGGGTATACCCCATGAAGTTCATAGTAACTTCTAGCGCGAGGCGTTTGTACTTCTTTGCCTCCACCAAAAAGACCAAATAACTTTATTTTTTTCTCTCCTAACTGAACTCCTCCACCTGCAAAAGATTTATCGCTTCCGAGTCCAAAACCTGATTGACTGATTGGAGTAATAGTACCAAATCCAAAGATTTGTCCTATGATGCCTTGTTTAGCATTTATATCTGTTATTTTATCATATCTAAGAGTTCTTTCTCGTTTAGTTACGATTCCACCTTTGAATGTGATACGTTGGTTTGAAATAATATATTTATGAGAGCGACGGTATGCTTCTACCATTAAAAATCCAATAATTGAAATTGAAACAGTATAAAATGGAATAAATATACCATAAGTATCTAACCATCCTGCAGATAACATCAGGGCTATACCTCCTGCAAATACTATAAGATAAAGAAAGAATATACTCCATCGAACGGTTATAAGGGATGCTATAATACCGGCAAACAATAAAACCAAACCCCAGACACCAATAGTTAACCATTCATTATCTGAAAACAGATTGTTCCATTCTGAAAAATTAATCAGCCAGCCTGCAACTATTCCCCATATTATAAGAAATAGGCTAAGTGATTGGAATCTCATAAATGATAGTGGATGTGGTGAAAGTATCTTTTCTACTTTTTCACCTTTCAGCAGTTCATCCTCATTCATCTTTCTCGCCTTTACTTTTCTTTTTTAATTGTTTTATATCACGCTCGGTTTTAAATCTATTGCTTTTCCTTTTTAGTAAAACATAGGTTACTATAATTGTCGATAATATTAATATTAAAATTGAAGCAGGCTTTGTAAAATCTGTTGGAATATAAAAAAACAAAATTCTTGCCAGCACATAAGAAACAGGCATTATTGTATATGGAAAAACTTTCCATTTACCAGGGATTTCATCTGTGGTTCTTATTAGGAGTAATATCATATCCGCTATAACAATTGATACTATTGAAATAATAGACAACCAACCCAATATAGCAAATAACGCAACGTACCAATTCTGTCCTAACCAAAATGAGATATAAAAAAATATATATGCCATCACAAAGAGGATTATGGGGTATATCGGTTTATATAGAATAAGGGTTCCAATATTTTTCAGATCATAAAGCATGTCGACTCTTTCATGTTTTTCCTTGCCAATATAACTTGGTCGCATTCCCATTCCTAGAAATATCATTAATAGCAAAAATCCAAAGTGTGCAGGATGTAAGAGATCAATGTTGATTAAGAAAGTAAAAAAGCTATTTGAAAAAGCTAATAAACTTGCACCAAAAGTTGTAATCTGCTCACCAAATGTATATCTCAATTCTAATAGTTGAGATGGGGTAGCAATTTCAAAACCACCGTTCATTAGGAAATATAAACATATTAAAAGTAGTAAAGCTGGTATGAAAAATGGACCTATAAAAAGAAAAGCGTTTGAAATCCATTCAAATATTCCTTTTTTTTCTTTTTTTGGTGCAACTCTTCCATAATCTACGCTTATGTAAAAATCAGATATTCCACTTTTCGTAACTGTGAATCCTAAAGCATGACATACTGTCTGAAAAAGTATTCCTAGAAAGTTTGTAAATTTGCAAAAGGGTTCATGTTTTGGTCTTATTTTTGATAGAAGAAATTTTTCACTTTCGATGATAACTAGTTGAATAAACCAGAATAGTATGACACCTAGTATTGGTGCTAACGGTGCAAATATTACAATATCAATAGGTGAGGCTTCCATCCATCTCCAATTTGTGATATATGTTTTTTTATTTAAAACATTGTTTTTCAATTGATTTTTTTAAGAACTATCTAAAGATAGAACTTGTTCTTTTTTTTCAATAGGCTTTAGATATAAAATCTTAGTTGATTCAATGTAACATATGTTGCAATATATGATAGAAAGATTTATATCTGCTTTTAAAGATTGATTTTTGGGGAGTTAAAAATTTGGATAGAAAGAGTTATTTGTTGAATAAAACTCTGGTAATCGGAATCTTCTTATTATTTATCTGTATGAGTTTTACTCCATCTGTGGCTGTTGATACTGTAAAGAAACCTTCTGTGCCTATTTCTAATGGTAAAACCTTGTATGTGGGTGGAACAGGAGAGGGCAACTACACAAGGATTCAGAGGGCTATAAATGATGCAAGTGCTGGAGATACTGTTTTTGTTTTTGATGAAGGGTCACCTTATTATGAAAATGTTGTTGTGGATAAAAATATAAACCTTATTGGTGAGAATAGAAACACTACAGTTATAAACGGGATAAATTATGATCCAGTTATAGAATTATATTATTTAAATTCTAA
>Ga0209427_10007950_pt1 | contig 11963 bp, 9 predicted proteins | sample DeeMarSWOR136_30_FD_187465 | JGI IMG/M metagenome (GOLD analysis project Ga0209427, IMG submission 187465) | Marine sediment microbial communities from White Oak River estuary, North Carolina - WOR-1-36_30 (SPAdes) (version 2) | ecosystem: Environmental > Aquatic > Marine > Intertidal zone >... | reverse complement strand
GGCTTGTCAAGCAAAAAAATAAATCTTTGTAATACAAAGACTTATGAGTGGGCGATACAGGACTTGAACCTGTGACCTCCTGCGTGTAAAGCAGGCGCTCTAGCCAACTGAGCTAATCGCCCGAGCCTTGATTGTGAAAATACATCTTTTTAGAGCTTGCGTCAAGATTTTTGATATTTTATTATTAGCAAATTAGTAGTTTTGTTCGTCTTTACGAAGGTGTTTGGCAATATGAGGTGTTTTTATGACAGTAATTGAAGCTATTAGACAAAGATATTCCTGCCGGTCATATCATGACAAGCCCATAGAGCAGGAACAACTCGATAGCATTTTCGAGGCGGCCCGGCTCGCACCTTCAGCCAGGAATACGCAGGATTGGCGTTTCGTTGTAGTAACCGATAAGGAGACTAAGCGTCTGGTTGCCGATACCACTAACAAGCCGGAGGTCTTCCAAAAGGCTTCTGCTATCATAGTTGCATGCAGCAACAGTGATGAGGTAATGCGGTGTGGGCAGGCAATCGGCCCTATTGATGTTTCGATCGCACTTGAACATATAGCACTACAGGCGACGGAATTAGGATTAGCAACGTGCTGGATTGGGTCCTTCTATACGGATAAGGTGAGAGCAATACTAAATATCCCGGGGGATGTTTCTATAATTGAGCTGATGACTATTGGTTACCCGGCCGACATTAAAAAGCAGCCGCAGCGAGAGCCGATAGAGAAAATATTTTGTTATGATAAGTGGAAGTTCTAAGTTTTTATCAAAGTCGACTAAGAGTTTGTTGATTTTGACATGTAGTTGTATATAATGTCTGCTTTAATGTTAATTTGGGGACGTAGTGTAACGGGAGCACACCGCGGTCGCATCGCGGAAATGAGGGTTCGATTCCCTTCGTCTCCATTTCATCTCCTGCATTTTCAAACAGTTTTATGGATTTTGTGTTAGAAAGGGCGAAAGATGACGAATTTTGAATCTGTTGAAGAGGTGCTCGATTTTGCAATTGAACGCGAGATTGAGTCTCGGGATTTTTATTTGATGTTGGCCGAAAGAATGGAAAATCCGGCGATGAAGAAGGTCTTTGAGAATTTTGCAACCGAAGAGCTTGGCCATAAGTATAAGCTGCAAGCTATCAAACGTGGGGAAATGTTAATTGTGCCTAAACAGGTCCAGAGCCTTGACATAGCTGATTACGTGGTTGACGTGGAGCCGCAGCCGGATATGGATTACGCTGATACGCTTGTTTTGGCGATGAAAAAGGAAAAAGCGGCTTACAGGCTTTATCTGGACCTGGCGGCGGTAGGGGAGGACGAGGAATTAACGGATATGTTTTTGTCTCTTGCTCAGGAGGAGGCCAAGCACAAGCTGAGGTTTGAAATCGAATATGATGACGTGGTTTTAAAGGAGGATTAAGGAAATCTAAGCATTGATGATTGTTTCGCTGGTGGGAAGCATTTGTTATGATTATTGCGTTATTGTGATGTATTAACTTTGAGATAAGGGCAGGATGCGATGGAAGTCGGAATGTATGAGCTTGTGGAAAAAATTTGGCAGGGGGTAAGTTTTATCGCGTTCGGCGGGGCGATAGCGCTGATATTTTTCTTTGTGTTTGCTCAGAGCATACTTGGCTCAAAAACTGTACATAAACAGCTTGACAAACTGGGCGAGCAGGTCGATAAGATGAACGAACAGCTAAAACATATAGCTGCCCATCTTAAAAAGGAAAAAGGGAAACGAAATAAGGGGACTTAAAATAAACAGAAGTAGCTTCTAAGGCACTTCATAGCTAAAAACACTTCCGCTTAAATGTAACGTCATTTACAACACTCAATAGGTATTCACGGGGCTCAGATATGTCACCACTTCCTGTTACTTGACTGAATCATCGGGGGGCAAACCGAGCTTCTTGTATAACCGCCTTCGTCCGGCTTTATCGCCATCGAGGATTGCCTGGGCGTATTCTGCGACTTCCTTGGCCTTTGCGCGTGGGACGACAATAACACCGTCTCCATCGGCGACAATGACATCACCGGGCTCTACCAGAACGCCGCCACATACGATAGGGCGGTTGACGGATTCGATTTCGTTCCTGCCCGGCCGGATGCCCCGGCCAACTTTCCGAAAATAAAGGGGAATTTTTTCAGTCGCTACTTCATCAGTATCACGAGCGGTAGCGTTTGTGACGACGCCTACACATCCCTTAGAGTACCAGCCCATTATGTTGTTTGAGCCGATGGAGCCGACGTCGCTTTCGGGGGCATCGTCGATAACCAGCGCTGTCCCTTTGCGGATGAGCGGGACAAACGGCTCCGGCGAGAGCTTGCCGTACCAATCGCCGACCCACTTGTTAAATGCCTCGGTCTCCATAGGCGGTGCTGCCGGCTTGTTCGTGGGGACGTAACGGGCGGTAACGGCGATGCCAATGAAACGGTGCTTGTAATGTGTGGTGTCCTTCCACGCTGCGTGGATTTCAGGCGACATAAGACCTGTATTGGTCAGGCCGACCTTGTCCATGCCGTCGGATACGTCGGCAACCCGAAGACCCTTAAAAAGTCTCAGGATTTGCTCGTCGTCTTCGGCACTATAAACCTTTGTCGGGATAAAGTTCTTTCCGGCCCGCAGTTCCTCAACTTCAGGCTTGGGATCAGCGGCTATCGTAAAAAGGGTACAGCCCATCAGCCCGATTGAAGCTATAAAGATTGCCGTTACGATTGATTTTTTGCATCTGTTGTTCATTTTTGCCTCCTGAATCGTAATTGCCATAATTTATGATTAGTTAGATGTGTTAATATTACAGGTTTTTGGCGTTTCTTCAAGATAAAAAGTAAACGTACCGATTTACAATATATAACCTGAGGTTTACAATTAAGAAGTTGGATTCCTTTGTTTTGCTCGGTATGAAACCAGGCCTGCTTTTGGGAAAGATGAGATGATAGAAATAACTAAAGATATCTTTATTGATGAGAACGAGCTTGTTTTCAGGGCATCTCGAAGCGGCGGGCCCGGCGGCCAGAATGTCAACAAGGTCAATACCCGTGTAACCCTGTTTTTTGATGTGGCCGGTTGTGAGGGACTTTCCGATATACAAAAACAGCGAATACTTACCCGGCTGTCAACACGGGCCGACAAAAATGGAATAATAAGAGTTATTTCTCAGAAGTTTCGCACACAAAAGGCAAACCGCCGGGCTGCCGTAGAGAGATTACAGGAATTATTGAAAGGAGCATTAAAGACGAAACCTGTACGAAAAAAGACAAAAGTGCCCGAGCGGGCACGCTTGCGGCGGTTGGAGGATAAGAAGCGGAGAGGTCTTTTAAAACGACAGAGGGCGAAAAGGATTCCTACTGAGGATTTGGTAAATTAGAGGTCGCTGAAAGAAATCCGGGTGTCAGAGTTTTCGTTTTCAGCGGATCATCACCGGGAAAACCAAGCCTGCGATTACAACAACGATTATCAGCACTTCCTTTGGACCTGTCAGCACAGCCGCCATATTAATTTTGTCTTCCTTTTTACGAGCCTTTATTCTGTGCAGGCTTGTTCTTCAAATGTTTCCTTTGGTCGAGACTTTTATAGTTATTTTCGCCAAAAACCAAGGAAACATTTCACATAAAAGAGGCTTTTCTGTTATTCTAAGATAAGATCCGGCCCAAAGAAGTAATTTTACTATATTAAAAGTACGCACCGCAACGTCATATTGATAGTGTAGGTTGATTATAAAACTAATTGGGTCGGCCTTAGATGCTGGAAGAAGAGCGCCTAATATGGGAACTCAAGAATGGGGACAAAGAGGCCCTGCGCCAAATCTATATGAATTACAAAGATAAGCTGCTGACAATAGCAGCTTCTTTGCTGCATGACAGTTATGCTGCGGAGGATGTGCTTCACGACGTTTTTGTTTCTTTTGCCGCCGATGCTGGAAGGCTTGAGCTGCGGGTTAGTTTAGGGAGTTATTTAATTACCAGCGTTGTGAACCGGGTGCGTGACAGGTATCGTAAAAAGAAACATCACGTCGTTGAACTTGACAAAGCCGGACCGATTGTTTCGGATTCATGCGATCCTGAGCAGTCAGCCATGTTCGCAGAGGATTCCCAGCTATTGGCTGACGCATTATTCCAGCTTCCATTGGAGCAGAGAGAGACAATAATCTTGCATTTAAACGCCGGGATGAAATTTAGGGAAATAGCCCAAATACAGCGTATTCCAATGAGCACAGCCCAGGGCAGATACCGTTATGGGATTGATAAACTTCGGACAATCTTAAATGGAAAAGTGAAAAAATGAATCCATTGGACCACATAGAACGAGCGATAAAGAGATTACATCTAATCACCAAAGCCGAAACGGACCAGCGTATCCTCGACGATGCTTTTGCCGCACTTGAAAAATCTGGACAAAAGCAACCACACCACATCGGACGCAGCGCTCAGCGAAGAACTTTAGGGATCAGATTGGTAGAATTGGCCTCCATTGCTGCTGTGATTCTTGTGGTTTTTGCTTTATTCTTTGGCACACCAGCCGCTAAAGCTGTTACCCTTGAGCAGATTTATCAAGCTCTGGACAAAGTGAGAAATATCTGTGTTGCAACATTCAAAGCAAATAAGGCCGAACCGTACCAGCAGGTATGGACATCACAGACCTTGAAAGTAAAACTGTTCAAGGAAAGAAGAGAAGGCAAAATGCAATTTATTCTGTGGGATATTCCAAATGGAGTCACAAAAACAAAGTCGGTTTATGAAGATTCTGTTACGACGGTTGAGATTCCTGCTGATAGGCTGACTTTGATGGAAAAATCAATAGGAGGTTCCTTTGGCCTTGTACCTTTTTCCGACATAAATAACGTTCCGGAAGGTTATCAATGGAGTTGTGTAGAAGATCAAAATGTCGAAGCTATCATTCCCGGCACTGAGGTCTATGACCTTACTTGGCTGCAAAAAAGCACGACAGGTACCGCAGTTAGATTTTGTAAATGGCGGGTTTTTGTAGACCCTGCTACTAATCTGCCAAAAAGGGCAGAATGGTATCATAAACTCAAGATCGAAGAGGAATATATATTTGATACCTTCGATGAGGTGACGTATCCCAGTGAAAGCCAGATACAGGCTCTCATCCGCAAGACATTCGGCCTGGCTGTAGACTCGGGCCGACAAAAAGGGAACAGTAAGGATTATTTCACAGAAGTTTCACACACAAAAAGTAAACCGCCGGGCTGCCATAGAGTGATTGCAGGAATTATTGAGGGGTGCGCTAAAGACCAAGCCTGTACGAAAAAAGACAAAAGTGCCCGAGCGGGCGCGCCTGCGGCGGTTGGAGGAAAAGAAACGACGAAGTATGTTAAAAAGACAAAGGGCCGAGAAGGACTTTGAATTCTAATGTGTTCTCGGAAGTGGTTTTGGCCGATTAGAAAGTGCCTATGGAGAGGAGGGCGCAATGGAATAATGTATTGAGAACTATCTGCGTCTTCGGGTGGTTCTTCTTAATTTGTCGTAGGCGGCCTCTATCGAATTCAGTTCTTCTTCGAGGGGATATGTGGCAAGCTGTAAGTCTGGGTATTTTTTAGCCAATCGTATCAGGGTCTGGAAGTCGCTCCTCGCGCTTTGTAGGATTTTGAGCATCCTGGGTGCAGGATGCTCGTATTCGAGTTGCTGTGTTTTGAGGTCAAGGGACTTTCTTATTCTTTCTATTTGTAGTTTTGCTCTTTTTAATTCCTGCCGGGCATTCTGCAGAGCGTTATTCATTACAATCCGGGCGTCTTCTGCCTCCAAATGCGCCAGAAGTTTCTCTCTCGAACCAAATATTTTGTCGGCTATACCGCATTTGACGGCATCCTGTGCGGTAAGTGTCAGCAGGGCCCCTTTCTTGCTCCAGACGTGGACCGTGTTCTGTTGAGGTTTTTTGTTGGCCGGGTCGATAAACATGCTTTTATCGCCTTCTGAAACCTCAATGACCTCTATGTCCCTATCGGCCATGGCCATCGCCATTATTCCCGGCCGGCCTTGTCGCTCCGCCATTGATGCAAGATGTGAACGCCAGGAGGAGCTTAGCTTTTCGCCAAGATCTTCACCGTAGACCTTTTTGACGTCTTGAGGTCCGCCTGCGATCTTGGCAACCAGTGTCGCGGCCCCTATGACCGAATTATCTTCCATAAAAATCTGATCGCACGCAAAAGCCACGGCGGCTCCGCCCGATATGGCGCCTCTGTTTCTGCCGCCCCTGATAAAGGCAATAATCCGGCAGTGTTTGGTTTTCGTAATTTGCCCGCAAATCTGCTGGATACGGTCAAGCCTCCCGCCCGGCGTGCTTATCTCTATCAAAATAAATAAGGGGCCTTCGTCCGCGGACTTGATTATGGCCTCTTTCATTGCCTCAGCTTCTATGTGGAGCTCGAAATGGTCATCGAATGTAAGAACAATTACCTTATTGTTCCTGCCTAAGCGGTCGGGTTTTATCTGCCACTGTGCCAGATTAAGCGCCAGCTTGCCTTTTTCCTTTGTGTAAACGGTAGTTTCGCTGCTTTTTGTCTGGCTGGTTGCGTAGCCGTGCAGGATTTCGTGTGTCGTAGGATTTGTAAATGTATCGGCAAGGCATGCTGAGCCGAAGACATATATAATGAGAGAGACCGTAAAGGCCGTCACCGGTTGCTTTTCTATGTTAGTAAACGCCATTTTTTTCACTATTATCATTATATCATTTTCATCCAGAAATTGAAAGTAATATCTGGTTTGAAAACGCATTGAATTTGTGGTAAAAAGCGTTCGGGTTCGCGTGAATCGATCTTTAAGGTGTTTTTATGTCAGTTCAATTTATTCTCGGCAGAAGTGGTACAGGAAAAACAAGCCGTTGTATAAAAGCAATTGTCAATGAGTTGCTTAAAGACGCCGGCAAACAGCCGTTGATTTTACTGGTTCCTGAGCAGGCCACGTATCAGGCTGAGCGGGCGATTCTGAGCGATGAAAGAATTGCCGGTTACCATCGATTACACGTTCTTTCATTTGATCGTCTGCAGTTTTTATTGACAGGTAAGCATACAACAAGCCCGGCTCTTTCACGAATAGGCCGGCAGATGATTGTCCACCGAATCCTACGGGAAAATAAGAGCAAATTAAAAGTCTTCGGCTCATCAGCGAACTGGCCCGGACTGGGCCGGCAAATGGCGCGGACAATTACAGAATTGCACCAGTATGCGAAGACGCCGGACGATATTGACCAATTGCTGAGAGATTTGGCCAAAGATGAACATAATAATTTAGCGGCACTGAAATTTGCCGATATCGACCTGATTCTCAAAGAATATCTGGAATTTATCGAGGGCAGGTTTATTGACCCTGATATCCAGTTGACTCGCGCGTGTCGGGCGGTAGCCGAGGCTGACTTTGTTAAGGGTGCGAAGCTGTGGGTCGACGGCTTTGCCGGCTTTACTGCCGCTGAGCTTGCGATTTTAACTGAACTTCTAAAGACGGTCTCTTCTGCACAGATTGCCCTTTGCCTGGAGCCTGAAAATATCGACTTGACAAATCCCGATATCACCGAATTTGACCCGGCTGGAATATTTGCCCCGACTGAAAGAACGTATGCCGCTCTTGTCGATATAATTAAACAATGCAAACTTCAGTTGGATAAACCTCTAATTCTAAATAAACCGGCCAGATTTTCTTCGTCTGCACAGCTTGCTCATATCGAGCGAAATATATTCGAACTAAAACCTAATAAAATTACCGCATCGGAAAATGTTCGTATCATATCGGCGCCGAATGCCCGGGCCGAGGTCCGGTTTGTAACAAGGCAAATACTTGGACTGGTCAGGGAAACAGGTTATCGATACCGTGATATTGCGGTTATAGCCTCTGATATCGACAGATACGAGCATTATATACGGGCGTACTTTGATGATTATGACGTGCCGTTTTTTATTGATAAGCGGAAATCATTAAACCAACATCCCGTGATCCAGCTTATAAGTTCGGCGATGGGGGTAGTTACCGGCGGTTTTTCCAAAGGTGATGTTTTCTCATATCTTAAAACAGACCTTATACCGATAGAGCGATGTGATGTCGACGTGCTGGAAAATTACTGCCTGGCCTATGGCATAAGTGAGAGCGACTGGAAAAGCGAAAAGGATTGGAATTTTGCACCGGTTAATGGGTATGACGAGGTGCAGATAAACAAAATACGACGAAGGACCGTCGGGCCGTTATTTGAGCTTCGGGAAAGGCTTTATCCGGCTGATAATTCTGAAAAGAATACCAGCGCAGATGAATTTGTGCGGGCAATATATGATTTTCTAAACATGCTGGGAGTCAGAGAAAAAATCAGGGACTGGATTCAGGAAGCGGAGAAAAGCAGCGATAAGCCGACGGCTGACGAGCACCGCCAATTTTACGATAAGCTCATGGACGTATTTGATACGCTTGTAAAGGTCTTTGAAGGGCGCCCGATGAGTTGTGAGGATTATGTTGCGATTCTGGACTCGGCTTTTTCCCAGTTGACACTGGCGTTCATACCGCCGACCCTGGACCAGGTCCTTGTCGGTTCTATCGAGCGCAGTCGGCACCCCGATTTGAAGGCGGTTTTTCTAATAGGTGCAACGCAGAGGAATTTCCCGGTACCGGTCGGTTCGTCCGGAATATTGACCGATGAGGACCGCACCGCAGCCGAGTCGGCCGATTTTGTCCTGTCATCGACAACAAGTCAGGAGCTTGCCGAGCGTCAGTATTTGGCCTACATCGCATTTACACGTCCATCTGAACTTCTGTGTGTTACATATCCGGTGACCGATGATAAAGGCAGCGGCGTGCCCCGTTCACAGTTTATAGACAATCTCGAATCCCTGTTTGAAAATCTGAAAGAAGAATCAATTGCGCGTGAGCAGATTGCGATTGAGAATGTCTACAACAAAACCGAACTTGCAGATTTGCTCTGCAGCAGTCTTGGTAAGGATTCATCTCGCAAATCGCCTGAAGGTTCTTGTGAGCAGTTTGACGAATTACTGGAGGGCATGTGCGCCGATGAAGAACTTGCCGAGACAGGCTCAATTGTGCTCTCGGCCATAAATTACGACAATCGTGCGGACCTGGATAAAGATATAGTTGGTAAGCTTTTTGGTGAGTGTGTAAATAGTTCCGCAACAAGATTGGGTACTTTCGCTGCATGTCCCTACCAGTATTTCGCCCGTTATGTGCTGGAATTAAAGGAACGAGAAGAGTTTAAACTTGAGCCGCTGGATCTTGGTAATTTTTACCATCGGGTTCTGGATGCTTTGTTGAAGAAACTTTGCCAGGATAATAAAAATTTTGCAACGATTGAGGACAAAGAGTTATTAGGCCTGCTAAGTGAGCAAATATCTAAAATTTTCGCAGAGGATTCGTTTATATCCAATTTTGTCCGCCACAGTGCCCATAACACATTCATCATAAATTCCGCTATTGAGGTACTCGAAGATTGCGTCCTGGCCGTAGCGCAAATGGTACGCGCAGGCAGCTTCCGGCCGGTACTTTCCGAAGTTTCCTTCGGCCAGGTCCGGGATATGCAGGATACAATTGGCAAATATGAAATTGCCTTGTCGGATAAGCGTATATTGTCTTTGAATGGCAAAATCGACCGTCTTGATATTGCAGAACTTGGCGGTAAAAAAATTGCAGCCGTTTTCGATTATAAGCGAAGAGGCATGTCCTTTAACTGGTCGAAGTTTTACTACGGTCTAAATATGCAGCTTCCGATTTATTTGTTGGCTATCCACAATGCAACGGCATCAAAGACAAAGAACGCGACAGGTGCCTTTTACATGCCCGTCGAAACAGTAACAGGACTGGCTGCCCTTGATGAATTGTTGCAGAGGCAGGAAAAATTTGAGTATAAGGCCAGAGGAATATTCAACGGCGAATATTACCTGCAGCTTGATGCCGCAGCAGATTCGGGCTGGGACAAATTTTATAATTTCAGCATCAGCTCAAATGATGGTCAGTATGGTAACTACGGAAATAGTGGTGCATTGAAGCCTGAAGATTTTGATAAAGTTCTGGAATTTACCGAGCACAAAATAATCAAGCTGGCCGAAGATATACTCTCGGGCAAAATCCAGGTACGGCCGTATAGACTTGGAACACAGTCGCCATGTGGTTACTGCAAATATAAACCGGTTTGTCGATTCGATTGGCAAATAAATGATTACAACTTATTGGAACCACTAAGAAAACCACAGGTGCTCGAAAAAATAGGTAGTTAATGGCTGAGAAGAAGATAAAGTGGACGAAGCAGCAGAAGCGGGCGATTACGGCACGCGGCAGCGACGTTCTGGTCACCGCCTCGGCGGGGACCGGAAAGACGGCGGTATTGTCGGGCCGGTGCGTCGACATCGTAGGCGACAAAACCGACGTCTGGAGCATGCTCGTTTTGACTTTTACAGAGATGGCTGCCGAACAAATGCGTTCGCGCATTGCCGGCCAACTGCGAGACGCGTTCCTGAAAAATCGGGATCCTCACCTTCGACACCAGCTTATTTTGCTGCAGGGTGCCGATATCAGCACGATACATTCGTTTTGCAAACGGCTTATCACCGAGTATTTTTACAAGCTTGGTCTTGACCCGACATTCCGCGTAATTGACGCCGACGAGGCCGGATTGCTTAAAGCCGAGGTCCTGGAGAAGACCATCGACTGGGCTTGGGAGCAAAGCAACTTAACACCGGTCCTCCGGCAGCTCCTGTCACGGCGGGACCTGCGCACAAATGATGGTTTCCTGTCAAAGGTAATCCAGCTTAGCGATTTTCTGGACACAGTAGTATCACGGCAAAACTGGTACGAGCGGGCGACAGTACTGGCGGATGCCGCCAATCCCTTTACGACCGAGTTGGGCCGAAAACAAAAAAAGATTATCGCCGAAAAGTTGGACCATATTCTTAATCAGCTTCAACACGCCCGAAAGTTATATCAAAATGACGTTCCCGACGGCGATTGGACTGTACAATGTGAAGATACTTTTATAAAGCCCGTTGCACAATGTATCGAACTTTTAAAAGCCCGTGATTGGGACCGCTGCGCAGAGCAAATAAGAAACTTCAGCAAGCCAAGAGTAAACAAACCAAAAGATACGTCAAAATCGGTTGCCGAACTCATACAAAAAACGGTAAAAAACGCGATTGATTCCTTTGAGCGGCTTTCGGAACTTGCGATTATTAATCCCGACTACCTCGACATGGTCGGCGGTTCGGCTTCTCTTCAGACAAAGGTGCTCGTTGAGCTTGTGAGGAAATTCGAGGATTTTTACAGTGACGCCAAACGGGCCATTAACTGTCTGGATTTTGCCGACCTCGAACATCACGCTCTAAGGCTTTTAGCCGCCGATGTGTCTTCGGATAATCCATCACCTTCCAAAACGGCTCTGGCGCTTCGACGAAGGTACGAATACATCTTTGTCGATGAATATCAGGATATTAATCCCGTCCAGCAGGCCATACTCGACATGCTAAGCTGCGAAGGCAATGTCTTTGTTGTCGGCGACGTCAAACAAAGCATTTACGCCTGGCGGGGGGCAGACCCCGAAATTTTCATCGATCATCTAAAACCTGCATCGGTTGACAAGCCTGATATTAAAACCGGATTACGGGTCGACCTGAATACCAATTTCCGTTCGGTTAAAGGCATTCTCGATTTTGTAAATAAGATATTCTCAAAGGTAATGACATCTTCTTTTGCAAAGATTGATTACGATGAATCCGCAAAATTAAGACCCGCGCTCGAAGGGGAATCCAAAGCGCAGCCAACACCCGATGGTAAACCGGTTGTCGAGTTTCATATTCTCGATGAGACAGGCAGCATTCAGGAACCGCAAAATCAGGATAACATTGAGCCCGGCGGATATGAAAATACGGATATAGTCACCGCTCGACAGCGTCAGGCGGCAATGATAGCCCGGCGTATCAGCAAAATTGTCGGGGCCGATACCGGAAAGTGTGAGTTTCAAATATATG
>Ga0209427_10007949_pt1 | contig 11963 bp, 9 predicted proteins | sample DeeMarSWOR136_30_FD_187465 | JGI IMG/M metagenome (GOLD analysis project Ga0209427, IMG submission 187465) | Marine sediment microbial communities from White Oak River estuary, North Carolina - WOR-1-36_30 (SPAdes) (version 2) | ecosystem: Environmental > Aquatic > Marine > Intertidal zone >... | reverse complement strand
CGACCGGCGAGGACGCAAGCCACTTGTCCGGCTATCCCACGCCTTTGCAGCTACCGCACTTCTCACGTTCGTCATCGCCGGCTGGGTTCGAGAGTGGTTGCTGCTGCTGCCTGGTGTGGTGCTCCTCGGGTTGACAGCCATTGCCCGTCCTGCTGCGGACTCGATGGTTGCTGAGTCCGCAACACCTGATGCCCGTGGCCACGCATTCAGCCTGACCAGCATGGCCTTCGCTGCCTCTGGTGTATTTGCACCCACCCTCGGAGGCTTCGTCGCCGAGAGATACGGATTTCTGGTTGTGCTGCTGACAGGCATAGTCTTGGAACTGGTTACCCTCGGCGTGGTTGCCAGCGCCTTGCGCGAGACGTTGCAGCTGGACAATAGGGCACCGCTGATCATGTCAGACTTCCTTGGCCTGCTCGGGAGGATTACAAAGCCCTCGACCAGGCTGCGCAACTTTTACCTAGCGGTGGCCGTAGACATGTTCGCGTTTGGGACCGGTTCGGCCATACTGCCCGGTCTGCTCACCGAGACCTACCATTTCACACCGCTTCAATTGGGCCTCATGTCAAGTGTGACCTCTGCGATCTGGGCCCTGTCGCAGTTGTTCTTTGGCCGCCAGGTAGACAAGCGCGGCTGCGTGCCTTTTCTGATACTCTCCGAGGCCATGGGTGTGGTTGTGACTGGGGCATGGCTGGTCGTTCAATCGTTCGAGGCATTCCTCATTCTGCAAGTGCTGTGGGGGCTGGTTCCAGCGATGTGGGTGCCGGCCTTTCTGTCGTGGATTGCGAACAGTGTGCCCGAGAGTCAACGCGCGGAGGAGATTGGGAGGCTGGGTGCGTTCCGTGGGCTGCTGAGCTTTCCTGCGCCTTATGTAGGAGGCCTGCTGTACGAGCTGGTTGGCTTCCGGGGGCCCATCCTGGCCAACATGATTGGCGCGGCAGTGGTAGTTGTCCTGCTTTGGCGGTCCGTCGGAGAACCCCAGTCCTGCCGTGATGACATGTAAGCCTAGCGGGAGTGCTCGCCAGTGAGAGGCACAAAGACAACGCCCATCACGCTCTTGGAGACCACTTCTTCGCCCTGCTTCTCGATCAGCCAAAGAGTCTGGTGCCATCCTGGGGGACCGACCGGAACCACAAGCCGCCCGCCATCTTTGAGTTGCTTGACCAATGGCTGTGGGATGTGGTCAGGAGCAGCCGTGACGATGATTGCGTCGTAGGGCGCGTGCTCTTCCCAGCCGTAGTAGCCGTCAGCATGTCTGGTCTTTATTGTGTCATAGCCAAGCCGCTCCAGAACCTCCGTGGCGCGCTCGTGCAGCTCTTCGATGATCTCGACGGAAAACACCTCGTCGGTCAACTGTGCCAGGATGGCAGCCTGGTAGCCGGAACCGGTGCCGATTTCCAACACCCGATCACCGCGCTTTAGCCTGAGCAACTCAGTCATAACAGCTACAATGTATGGCTGCGATATGGTCTGACCGTAGCCAATGGGTAACGGGTTGTCGGCGTATGCCAGGTTCACGTAGTCAGGAAGCACAAACTCGTGGCGAGGCACTGCTCTCATAGCGCGCAGCACCTCAGGATCGCGGACGCCTCTGGCTTCGATATCAAAGTCTACCATATGCTCCCTCGGTTTCTCGTAAGGGTCGGCGGTCGAAGTTGCGCGGACGAGAAGGGTCTCAGTGGCGGAGCGGGGGGGCGTAGTACCTGGTGCACAGGCACACAGGACTGCTGCCAGCAGGGCTGCGCCCCAGTGCAGGAAGGATAGGTATTGCTGTTTCATGCGTCTGCCTCCCGTCGCTTCAGTGCGGCCCGCATGAATCCAATCAGGAGTAGATCAATTCTAGCATGTTTCTCTGTTTATGCCAACTTCGTACTGGACCACCTCTGTGGAGGCCTGTTGCCTGTTTGACAAGACCCTGCTCCCGTGATATATTTAGCGTCACTAAGTAATAACCGCAGTGGCTATCTGTGTGACGGATAGGAGACGTGTTGGTAGAGCAAGAGCTGGCGGAGCAGATGGCAGCCATTGAGCAACTTATGCTGCGTGTCGCCTGGCTGGAGCAGCGTTGCCTTGCGCGAGAGCTTGACGATCTTGGGCTTACTGTGCCCCAGTTGCTGGTTCTGCGCTCCGTTCAAAGGCGTGCAAAGCAGCCGACCATGAGCACTTTGGCTGATGATACCTTGCAGCGCTGCGCGACGATGACGGGTATCGTGGGACGTCTGGTGAAGCTTGGGCTTGTCGCCCGTGAGAGAGATCCACATGACCGACGTCGAGTGCTTGTACAGTTGACTCCGGACGGCCGTGCAGTGCTGGAGAATGCACGCAGTTGCCGTGAAAAACGCTTGCGCGATACGCTTGCATACCTGCATACACAAGATGCGTTGGAACTGCTGCGCCTGTTGAGGCTCTACCTAGAAGCCTTCCGTCTCCGCTACGAGAAGGTGGAAGGCGAGCCGCTCTCAGAAGCTGGTACTATCAACGTACAGGAATGACGCTGTCGCGGGAGAACATCAAACCAATGCAGACGAGTGCGTGCTTGGAGGAAAAGGCGCTAGAGGTGCACCGACGGTTGATACAGGTTTTCGGAGAGCAGCACCGCAAGAGGCATTTGGACCCCATCTCGCAATTGGTATCTACCATTATCAGCCAGAATACCAACGATGTGCTGCGCGACAAGGCCTTCGACTCCTTGCGGCATCGTTTCCCGACCTGGGAGCAGGCGCGAGATGCACCGGTCGAACAGATAATTGCTGCAATTCAAACTGCCGGTCTCAGCCAGCAAAAAGGTCCCCGTATCCAACAGGCATTGCGGCGCATCGCGACGGAGAGAGGCGAACTGAGCTTGGACTTTTTGCGTGAGATGAGTGTTGAAGAGGCTAAGAAATGGCTGACCGCGAGCAAGGGTATAGGTCCCAAGACCGCAGCCATTGTCCTGCTTTTTGCGCTTGACATGCCTGCCTTTCCAGTGGACACCCATATCCATCGCGTGACCAGGCGACTGGCTTTGATACCCAGCAGAGCTTCGAGAGAAAAGGCCCACCACTTGCTCGAAGCGTTACTCCCACCAGAAACGTACTATGCCTTTCACCTGAACGTTATCCAGCATGGGCGCGACGTGTGCCAGGCGAGGCGACCGCGCTGTGGACTGTGCGTGTTGCGCGATCTCTGCGATTACTACCGGGATGTGGTGCAGCAGATTACCGACGCTGCCACGTCACCAGCGGAGGGGGAAACGTGACTGAGGTGTGGCTGATCCGGCATGGAGAATCGCAGTTCAATGCCGAACACCGGTGGGCAGGCTGGGAGCATCCGTCGCCACTGACGGCGCAAGGTGAAGCCGAAGCACAGGCTCTGGCAGATCGCTTGGCGTCAGAGGATGATATCGAGGAGATCTACACCAGCCCACTGCAGCGGGCGTTGCAGACGGCGCAGATCATCGGCAAGGCGTTGGGGCTGACGCCGGTGGTAGTCACCGAGCTGCGCGAGGTGAATGTCGGTCATGTCGGTGGCTTGACCATGGATGAGTTCGCTGCCCAGTTCCCTGAGGCTTACGAGAGGTGGCAGCACCGCGCGGATGTTGGGTTCACGTGGCCAGGAGGCGAGAACCGCTACCAGTTCTTCCAGCGTGCAGCACGGGCGGTAGGGCACATCGCGTCCAAGCATACTGGTGACAAAGTGGTGATTGTCTGTCACGGCGGGGTGATCCGCGCCACACTGGCCCATTTCGTCCCGAATGGCTACAGTGAGTGGTGGGTGTACCCGCTGCACACCGGGTCCCTGACCAGGTTGTTGGTAACTCCTAACGGCAGTGAGCTCCTGACACTCAACGAATACGATTGGGCGTAATGTACGCTTGAGGGATTACTTCGCCTTTCCGGCGGAGCGCCGCTGCCCTGCGCACCAGCACGCTGATCGCGTGCCCTTCACACTGCAAGCGCCCCTCGGCCCACAGCAATGGTGCGTTGCGCAGCGTGCTCCGATACCGCTCATAGACGTCGGGCCTTATAATGAGATTGATCAGCCCCTCCTCGTCCTCTAGCGTGATAAAGACGTGACCTTTGGCCGTCGGCGGCCGCTGGCGCACAACCACCCACCCGGCAACACACACCGTCTGTCCATCTCCTATCTCCTCCAACTCTCTGCTGCTCAGCACCCCGTGCCTCCGCAACTGCGGCCGGTAGAGCTGCATCACGTGCTCACCAGGGGCCATGCCCAGTAGTTCATACTCCCAGCCCAAGCGCTCTGCTTTGCTCAGTATGGGTAGTACCACCGGCTCCAGCGGAACTTCGATGTCCAGTCCCTCCTGCTGATACTCCAGCCCGCCCAGTGCCCACAGTAAATCGCGGCGCCTTTGCCCGAAGCTGTCCAGCGCTCCGGCCCGGATGAGGTTCTCCACCACAGGCCGCGGCAGGCGGGTGCGCCAGCAAAAGTCCCGCAAGTCGCGGTACGGGCCCTCTCCCCGCCGCTCCGCGATTCGCTCCAGGAATGCTTCGCCCAAGCCGTGTACATAGCGCAGGCCAAGGCGGATGGCGAGGGGAAGCGGAGAACGTTCCAACGTGTCATCCTGAGCGTAGCGAAGGATCTCCATGGTTTTGGAGCGGGGAGATTCTTCGCTTCGCTCAGAATGACAAATGGGAGGCTCGGAGTGACAGGGTGAGGGCTGAGAGTGACAAACCGAGGGCTCCAGCGTGCACGCATCCCGGCTGCGGTTCACATCCGGACGCAGAACGGGCACACCATGCCTTTGGGCGTCACTCATTAACACCTCAGGGATGTAAAAGCCCATCGGCTGGTGGTTGAGCAGTCCGCAGTAGAACTCGGCTGGGAAGTACAGTTTAAGGTACAGCGTGTGGTAGGCTACGAGGGCGAAGGCAGCGGCGTGCGACTTGCAGAAACCGAACTCGGCAAAGCCAGCCAGTTGTCGAAAGACCTCTGCTGCGATCTCCTCGTCCACACCGTTGGACCGTGCCCCGGCCACAAAGCGCTTCCGCAGCGCGGCCATCGCCTCTTGTGAACGGCTGCGGCTCATCGCCCGGCGCAGCTGATCGGCTTCTGCAGGGTGGAAACCAGCGATAGCCACCGCTACACGGATCACCTGCTCCTGAAATATGATGACTCCCAATGTCTCCGCCAACGCTGGCTCCAACGCCGGGTGAGCATAGCTAACTGGCTCCAGCCCTTGGCGCCGGCGCAGGTAGGGATGCACCATATTACCCTGAATCGGGCCTGGCCTCACCAGGGCCACCTCGATGATGATGTCTTCGAAGGTCTCCGGCTTCAGCCGGGGCAGCATCTGTGCCTGGGCGCGACTTTCCACCTGGAAACAGCCGATGGTGTCGGCTCTCTGCAGCATGTCGTAGATGGTAGGATCGTCCAACGGCAGGTGAGCCGGATCGAGGTCAATTCCTCGCTGCTCCCGGATGTGGTGTAGCGCCTCTTCGATCGCGTCCAGCGTACGAAGCGAGAGAAGGTCGATTTTGATCAGCCCGGCGTCCTCGACGCTGTCTTTGTCCCATTGCACTACCACCCGGCCTGGCATCGTTGCCCGTTCCACCGGCACAATCTCTACCAGCGGTGCTGCGGTGATGAGCATCCCACCTACGTGTATGGAGAGGTGGCGAGGGACACCATCCATGTCAGCCAATAGCTTGGACAGGATCTGCCAGGGAAGGGAGGGGGATTGGCCAGGCTCGGCTTCGTCTCTGAAGACAGCCGGCTGGGCATACGAGCCCACTCCGTGCTGCTGCGTGGACACTCTGCAGTGAGCCGCTTTCCCTTCTTCGCGTCGTGGTGAGGTGTCAGGCTTATCGATAACTCCCAGGCTATCACTGTGCAGGATTTGCTCCGCGGCCGAGGCGGTGGAGCGAGTATCGAGGGCCTTTGCCGCGCGGTCAATGACATCCGCTGGGAAGGCCAGCGCTTTGGCCACGTCCCGCAGTGCAGAACGAGCGCGATAGGTGACTACGTTGCACACCATCGCCACGTGCTCCTGGCCATAGCGCTCGTATACGTACTGGATAACCTCTTCCCTGCGATCTGCAGCGAAATCGATGTCAATGTCCGGCATAGTGTGGGTCCCCTCGCTGAGGAAGCGTTCGAAAAGCAAACTGTGGCGAAGCGGATCCACTGGAGTGATATCCAGAAGGTAGGCGACCAGTGAGTTGGCGGCCGAGCCCCGCCCTTGGCAACGGATCCCCTGGGAGCGAGCAAAGCGCACGATGTCCCAGACAACCAGGAAGTAACCAGCCAACCCCGTGTGGTCGATAACCGCCAATTCGTGGGCCAGTTGGGTCTGCGCTTGCGAGGTAATGGGGTTGAACTTGTGCCGCAGCCCTTTCTCACACAGCGCTTGCAGGTAGCTCAAAGCGGTATGCCCTTCGGGTATGGGAAAGGAGGGCAGCTGTTGCTTGGAAAAGTCGAGGTTGACGTCACAGCGTTCGGCGATCTGGCAGGTGCTGCGTATAGCCTGGGGCAGGTCGGCAAAGAGGGAGGCCATCTCCTGCGGTGATTTCAAAAAGAGCTCCGAGTTGGAATGCAGCAGCCCTGCTGCCAGTGCCTCGGGGAGGGTTGCGTAGTGGCGGATGCAAGTCAGGACGTCATGTAGACGTTGCCCCCTCCGTTCGGCGTAGTGCACGTTGTTCGTTGCCACCCAGCTGACGTCCAGCCGGCGTGCCAAGGCTACCAGTTCTGAGTTTAGTTGAGAGTCCGTTGGTAGGTAGTGGCGGTGCATTTCGATCCAAAAACGGTCAGCAAAGACCTCACGCAGGCAGGCAGCGGCAGAGAGTGCACCTTCCTTGTCTTTGGCCAACAGAGACGAGGCCACGGCTCCTTCGCGACAACCGGAGAGGCAGAGTAAGCCTTGGGCGTGCTCGGCCAGGGTGTCCAAGGTCAGCCTGGGCTGTCCCTTCTGTCCTGCCAATTGTCCAGCGCTGATCAGCCGACAGAGGTTGGCATAGCCGCTTTGTGTCTCTGCCAGCAGCGTCAGGTGCTGGCCGTCCGCCAGCGTCAGCTCGGCTCCAAAGATAGGCTTGATCCCGTACTCTCTTGCAGCTTGCCAAAAGCGCACTGCACCGTACAAGCCATCGTGATCCGTGAGGGCGAGCGAGCGGTAGCCCAATGCTGCCGCTCGTTCAACCAGTGCCTCAGGCGACGAGGCACCATCAAGCAAGGAGAAGTAGCTGTGGCAATGTAATTCAGCGTACTCGTCCGGCAGCGTCCTTGGCTGATGTAGTTGCACGATGACGGCCTATTCGTCAGTCATAGACCCTTGACAAGAACCAACCGCCGGATGGTAGGTCCTCATAAATCAGGCATAGCAGTCCCACATCTGTAACCACCTTCCAATACTCCCTCCAGATGGCATGTTGTGGTTCCCACCAGCGGGTGTGGATCCGCCAGCAGTTGCAGACACCTAGGATGTGATGGGTCTCTCCCTGCCAGTTGAATCCGGCTGGTGTCCCTTCCCTGTTCCATACCTTCACCTGCTCCCCCTGCAGCCACAATCGTGTCATGACTCCTCCAGCCAGCTGGCGCGCCACTCCGGCAGCGGCGCACCAGGGTGTGAAAGCACTGCCCGCCGCAGCCGGTTGGCACCGAAGCGGGCCGCCAGGTAGTGTTGCACTTTGTGCAGCTTGCGCTCCCGCTCGGTCTCGCCGGGGAAGAGGGACAGTTGACTGGCCACGGTGTCCTGAATCCTCTCCAACGTGACCTCGAGGGCTTCAACTCCGGCCTGCCAGCTCATCTGATTTAACAAGTGCTCTATTGCCAGCAGGACCCGTTTCTCCTCAGCTGTGGGAAAGAGAAATGTACGGGCTCTTTCCTGGGCGTTGTTGTCGGCAAAGTGCACAGTCAACCGCATCTGGCCGCAGGCCTGCAGGTTCTCTCGCAGCCCTGCCAGCAACGGAGAGACCAAGTGCCGCAGTACCGTCAGCAGATGCTGCTGTTCGGCGAGTGGATTCTCCAGCTCGTAATGGGCTGCCAGCCGGCGCTCCTGCGAGCGAGGTACTACAGGCCGATCATCCTCACCACGGGCACAGCGCTGCGCAAGCCTGCCCGCTCGACCGAACTGCTGCCACACCGCGCCCGGTGACAGCGTGGCGTACTGCCCCAGTGTGCGCAATCCCAAGAAGCCAAGCCGCTGCAACGCATCAATCCCCAGTGGCAGCAAAGTCACTGGTAGTGGTTGTAGAAAGGCACGCTCTCGCACCGAGTCCACAGCTCGAAGATGTCCTGGCTGGGTGCATTTGGTAGCCGCCTGGGCGGTGAACTTGGTCCTGTCCCAACCCAGTGCGGGTTGAAGTGGTTCTCCCAGTTCACGCCGCACAGCCCGCCCGACTTCTTGACAAAGGGACACGCCATCAGCGTGACGTTGGACGAGGTTACCCAGATCTATGTAGGCCGCTCCCCAGCCGTGTGGCTCCACGCGTGGGCTGGTGTGCTCCAAAAGCTGCAGCAGGGTTTCGAACTCGGACCGGCAGCGGGCTAGGTCTGTTTCCATCAGATGTGCTTCAGGGCAGCGGACCTCCGCCGCCCTGGCTGTCTGGCCGACAACGACACCACAGGCTGCTGCTTCTGCTGAGGCGGCAAAGACCCGCTCCTCAGGGTCGATGAGGACAAGTGGACGACGCTGTAGTCTAGGATCGTCCCGTCGCACCAGAGCTGGGGCAAAATCCGAGATGCAGCAATAGAGGATGGACATGTGAAATCACCATCGAGTATCTGTTACAAGCCGTTGCCACGCACCGTACCGTTGAACTTGATGGCGATGGTAACCACACGGCCGGCGGGCCCCAATCGGTTCTTCTGTACTTCTACTCTGGCTTCGTATCCTCGGATGTCGCCATGGCGGTGCAGCCAGCGCTCTCGCGCGATGCACAGCCGCGTGGTGGCATGATGGGCAAGGGCAGAGAGCCCCGAGGATCGCCTCACAGCGGGGGCGTGTAGGAAAAGCATCGCCGTGCCCGAACGGGCCAGTGGAGCCACCAGCCGATCAAGACAGGCAGCGATCCGCAGTGTAGCATCTGCATCAGCCCAAAACATGTCCAGTCCATCAAAGACCAGCGCTGAAAGCCCGCCACTTCCTGCCAGCGCCTCGGTCATGGCCAGCGCTTCCTCCAGGTCATAGGGGGCAGCGATGAGCAAGTGGGAAAGGTCAAGGCCGCAGCGATGGGCATAGTCGGGGTCAAAGAAACGGGCGTGGTCTATATAGCCTACCCACCCGGCATTCGATTGCGCCTGGACCAAGAACTTGATCGCTAGCGTCGTCTTGCCCGAGGTAGCAGGGCCCAGAAGTTCGCTCACCCTACCTTTGGCCAAGCCACCGATCCCCAATGCCCGATCCAGGGCAGAGAAGCCAGTGGAGATATGGGGAACCTCGACCTTTATCGCAGAACCTTCTAGCTTATGTAGCGCTTTTCGTCCCCACCGTCGTTGGATGGCGGCAACCGTCATTTCCAGGCGTTTGGTCTTCTTCGATCCCATGGTATCTCTTCCTGCGTGCAGTAGCAGCGACAGACACTCATAGAGATAGAACATATGTTCTATCTCCATTATAGCCAAATCTCGTTAGCTGTCAAATCATAGGTGTCGAGTGTCGAGCCTATGTTGGGCTTGGCGCATCTCGCTCGCTCCTCAGGAGCTCCAGTGGTGTGCTGCTTGCGGCTTAATGCTCCTTGTTAAACCTAGTCTGTCTGCAAATATGTTTCCAGCTCCCTGGAAGCTCACTGTGAAATTATGTATATCCGAAGGCCCGCATAGCTTTGCAGTTTCAATTGGGCTCACCTATAATCACCTGGATCCTACCTGAAGGTGTCAGCTACTTGACTACATTGCGCAAACGCTGGGAGGTTCTGCCTCCTCTCCCACCAAACCATCTGACCAGTTTCCCGGACTTGGCACCGCTCGTTGTGCAGTTGCTGTACAACCGTCACATGCGCACCAAGGACCAAGTGGAGGCATTCCTGTCCAGAAGCTTTGAGGTGGATAATCCTTTCCGGCTGAAGGGAATGAACGAGGCGGTCACCCGTCTGCGGCAGGCTGTCCGCGCTGGCGAAGCAATCGCTGTCTATGGTGACTATGACGCGGATGGCGTGACAGCTACGGCCTTACTGGTGCCCACATTGCATGCTCTGGGTGCAGCACGTGTGACCCCCTACATCCCAAACCGCATGGAGGAAGGCTATGGCTTGAACAAGCCTGCACTGTCAGAGCTGGCGTGTCAAGGCGTCAAGGTCGTTGTCACTGTGGATTGCGGAGTGCGATCTGTTGACGAGGTGGAATACGCCAAGGGTTTGGGTCTAGACCTCATCATTACCGACCATCACGCTGTGGGCCCAATACTGCCCCCAGCGGTTGCAGTAATCAACCCTCGCAGAGAGGATGATGGATATCCGTTCAAGTCGCTTGCCGGTGTGGGTTTGGCATTCAAGCTGGCACAAGCGTTGCTGCGTGCACAAAGCCAAGTACCGCTCTCCAAGGCGGCTGCTCTGCCACAGGAGGAGGCCCTGCTGGATCTCGTAGCGTTGGGCACGGTGGCCGATCTCGCGCCTCTGACCGACGAGAACCGGGCACTGGTCAGTCAGGGCATCAAGAAGCTGAACGAGGCGCTCCGACCAGGGGTTGCTGCGATGCTGAAGGAGGCGGGGCTGGAGTCTGGACAGGTGGACGCAGGCAAGATCGGCTTTGTGCTGGCCCCCCGTTTGAACGCTGCAGGGCGGCTCGACGAAGCTCTGGCCAGCTATAATCTGTTAACGACGGATTCTGTGGGAGAGGCTTCTGCGCTCGCGGAGCAAGTGGGCGCACAGAACCGGGAACGCCAGCAGTTGATGAACACAATGGTCGAGCAGGCGCGGGAAGAAGTTCGCTTGTTGGGGGAGGAGCGGCTCTATGTGCTGGCTAGCACTGGGTATCTGGCTGGCATCGCCGGGCTCGTCGCCAGCCGCGTCACGGAGGAGTTCTACAGACCGACACTGGTGATCGCTGTGGAAGAGGAGGAGAGCAGAGGGTCCGCGCGCAGCATCCCGGGCTTTCATGTCACCCAAGCCCTCGACGAGTGCGAGGACTTGCTGGTCAGACATGGCGGGCATGCTGCAGCTGCAGGCTTCACCATAAGGAATGACAACATTGATGCATTTCGTGAGCGAATGCTTGGCATCGCGGAGCGGGAGCTGGCCGAGGAGGATTTCGTGCCAGTGCTCAGGATTGATGCGGCTTTGCCGCTAGCTGAAGCAACCTGGGAGAACCTGAGCCTTGTGGAAGACCTGGCTCCCTTTGGTATTGGCAACCCTCGGCCCACATTTGTCAGCCAGAATGTCCAGGTCCGTGAGTGTCGATCCATTGGACGTGACGGCGCGAGCTTGAAGCTCAAACTCACTGATGGGGTGGCGGTTTGGGATGCATTTGCCTTTCGTCAGGGGCTGCAACCGGAACAAGTTCCTGATCGTATAGATGTGGTCTACACGATGCAGAGTGATGTTTGGAAGAACCAGAGGCGGATGCGGCTGTTGGTGGAAGATTTGCGGGCGGCCAGAGGAGAGATGCTGTCTGTCCGTGCCGATGGGTGCGGACATCATGAGTAGAGCGGAGCTTCGACCGTGCAGGACGTAGGTCTGTTGACGGACATTCTCATCCTGTTGGGGGCGTTCTTCCTTGGTTTTCTCGCTGGCATCGTCTTTATGCCGCTACGACGTTTGGTGCTGGCTTTTTGGAACACTCCCGGCCGCATGTTGAAGGGAACTCAGAATGTAAGGGCCAAGCTGCGCCAAGCCTTTCGTACCACCTCGACCGAGGAGCCGCTTGATCGCAGTGGGCTGAGCGGATCGCTGGCCGGTGCGGTGTCAGATCTGCTCACGCTACGGGCGCGGCACGCAGAGGCCAGCTTCCGGGAAGGCATGGCTGCCTTCGATGAAGGGGCCTATGAGCTGGCACGGCACAAGTTCTCGCGGGCCATCTTCTGGGACAGAAGG
>Ga0209427_10007947_pt1 | contig 11964 bp, 12 predicted proteins | sample DeeMarSWOR136_30_FD_187465 | JGI IMG/M metagenome (GOLD analysis project Ga0209427, IMG submission 187465) | Marine sediment microbial communities from White Oak River estuary, North Carolina - WOR-1-36_30 (SPAdes) (version 2) | ecosystem: Environmental > Aquatic > Marine > Intertidal zone >... | reverse complement strand
TATCATTGAAACATCCATGTTGTATGTCACGGGGTCGATATCTACATAAACAGGTTTTGCACTAAGATAGATTATGGGATTGACTGCCACAACACAGGTAAAGGCAGGAAGGATGATTTCATCGCCCCCCTTGATACCAGTTGCTCCTAAAATAGCATATAAGGCAACACGACCTTTCCAGAAAAGGAAGATATCTCTAAAATCTATGGAAAGATGCTCTGCAAGCTGCTCTTTTAATAATTGGCAAGGATCAACTGGCATGGCTTATGTGCCTCACACTTGACTTGTGAGCTACAATTGCGATTCTATCTACTGCTCCCCATTTTACCCACTTTGGAAACTCCTACAAGTGCCAGAACGAACAGAATCCCGAGCGTATTCCAGACAAGATCATCAAGCCCGAAGGTCCGCCAGGGAAGAATCCCCTGATAGACTTCGATGAGGAAGCCATAGCCGATAGCGAAGGCGGCTATATTCACCAATTGAATAGAACTCCTGGATTCACGATAAAACCCTCTAAAGATAAGCAGAGCGAGCAAACCGAATGAGACAAAATGCATAAATGGATCTGAAAGGATGACTCTGAGCAGCGGGTTTTCCGGATAGCTCTGCATTCTTTGCAGCTCGTCTCCCGGCAACGATGCCACAATCCACAGGAGCAGGGAATAGCTGTAAGCAGGAACAAAGCTTCTCCTCCCCATGAAATGATTCAAACCTTTTTCTACTCCTTCCAAACGCTTAATCTTTACCCCGTGCAGCGGCCTGGCTTACCTCACTGGGCCCTACATGCTTCAATCCCTCAATTCCCCAATCCCCCTGTCCGCCCTGCAGGGAACAATCACCATAAGGAAGTAAAGCAGAACTGCTCTTGCTTCATCAGGGCCAATCCCTGAATTCACAATTCCTCTATTCCCCAATTCCTGAATCCCTCAATCCCTGAATTCACTTCGTAAGTTAACAAAGCCTGCCCCGTTAAATTTTCACATACGTGAAACGGCATATCCGATTTAACTGGGGCCTGCCCCATTAAACGTTTACCGCGCCTGCCTTATGGAATGAATTTGAAGTTAGTATTCCATTGGGGTGAAATGCTTGCCCCGTGGAATTTCCGCCGTTAGGCGGAACCCCCTATGGGGGATTCCACAGGGCGGGCCTATTTAACCGGGGTCAGGAATTCAACTAAAACTCTGGGACTCTGAGAGCTCTGTGAGAGATTAAAAAGCCTTTCAGGATCTTTCGCAAGCCGCCCTTTTAGGGATGGTAATTGACTGCGCAGAACCGGGGTAGGGAGGAAATCGAAGGCGGCGATGGTTTGAGACATGGCAGGGGTAGGGGAAAAAAAGATTGAAGGAGGGGCGGCGGATGATTGCCGTCTAAAGGAACAGGGATTTGAGCCCGGAAGTTGTAGGGTGGCCTATGGACTCGAAAAGATCATACCCACAAAACCCCTTTTCGCAAGGGCCTGCAAGGTTACCCTTAAATGGGAAGGGGATATACCTTTTAGGCTCATAGAATCTGCCCATCTCTCTAGGCCTGAGCATTATTTTTCTATTTATCAATCTGGATGTAACTTCACCTGTAAGAAGTGCCATTCATGGTATTTTACCCAATGTGCTTCCGGACAGTGGATGTGCCCAAAAGATATCGGGATATTGGCGAGGGATTATGCCAAGACAATCACCTATTGGGAGCCAAGGGAGAGGGCAACCAGCTTCCACGCCCATGATCTATGCCTCTGCTGTGGATTATGTGTTACAGAGAAAAAGAGATCCCCGGATTGCCCCGGAGTATTAGAGCCTAATCAGGTACTCCTATCACCACAAGGATGGGGCCCAGCCAGAAACATCATCGGTTTTACCGGGGGTGACCTTACCTGCCAGCCAGAATTCTACTGCTCAGCCTCAGAGGAGATTAAAAGACAAAGAGAGGATCTCTGGATCCTTCTTGAGACCAACGGATATGGGCTTACCCCTAAGAATCTGGACCGTTTCAACTCCTCTGGGATTGACGCCTTCTGGCTGGATATCAAGGCCTATGATAATGAAGTGCATCGAAGACTGACCGGTTGCTCCAATGAGCGGATCCTAGGGCTCCCTTACGAGATAAAGAAGAGGGGCTTTGCCCTTGAGGTGCTCTCCCTTTTTATCCCTGGCTGGGTGGAAGCAGATCAGATAGGGAAGATTGCCCAGATTCTCCTGGAAGTGGATCCTCAGATTCCCTATACAATTCTCGCCTTTTTTCCTGAATATCAACTGAAGGATGTCCCTTCGCCCACTCTCACGCAGATGCTTGCGGCTTATATAAGGGTAAAGGAGGTAGGCCTCAAGAATGTGAGATTAGGGAATATCGGTATATTCGTGAGAACAGAGAAGGACCTTGAGTTATTGAGAAAAAGCACTACAATGACTGAGGAAGGGGTGAGGAGTGCCCTGAAATGACCATGTCTCTCAGATTTTCTAAGTCATCGAAATACGTATGCCGGTATCCGAAAGTCGCCTTTGGCCTCAGCCTGATTTCAGGCTGCCAGAACTTTTTGAACCCCCCAGGTTTCGACCAGTACAAGAGGAAGCTCCTTCGAAAAATGAGGAAAAGAGAGACATTGGCACAGATCACTGAACGTATAGAAATCTATAACCGGTTCTTTGGGAGTTTTGGCTTTGAATGCCCGCTGCCCAAACATCTAAAGAGAACCGTCTACAGTGGCTTTCCCAGGTACAACCTAATGCTGGATGCCCACTTTATGGCAGAGATGTGCGCTGGGATACTGGTTGCTGTCGTCGACTTTGACCGTTGTGACGGGAACTTGATCCTGGACCTGGCAGAGGGAGGTGAACTATGCCGAGGGATGGGTCAACGGGATCTGTGGACTAAAGAAGGGGAGATTGTGTTGAGGGATGAAAAGGAAATTATCTGTATTCTCTGCCAGGGACCGGATGAGAAGACTAGGCTAAGGGAAGATACCCGGAATGTTCTGTTTTATAGCTATGGAGTTCCTGGTATTGACCAGCGGTATCTCAAGGAGGGTCTGACCATTGCAGCAGAGACAGTGTCAGAATTTGGGCAGGGGACCACAGAAGGGATAGAAATCTTTTAACCTTGACCACCCTTTTGAAATCTACCGATTACCCCAATGGTAATCTCAGGTTTTTCAGGATAATTAGTTTTCAGTTTCAAAACGCCCCGGTAGGCCCCAGCAGGACCAGGGATGCTGGTGAAATGAATCTTAAATTTCCTTCCTGCTTCAACCTCTTCTATCCTGTAGGTGACTTTTTTGCCGAGGTTAAAATAGCTCGGTTCAAGTTTCAGGGGTTTGTTTTCTTGTGCCGTGATCCTCACGGTTCCAGTGATTTCTTGTCCCGCCGGTCCTCTGAGGTAGACGTATTTGGGAGAGAGGTAGATGGGTGCCTTGACAAAGGCCCTAATGCCTAATACCGCAACAATATTGTGTGGGTCATTGGTGGAAACTCTGGCTTTTTTCTGGATCTCACCCTGGTAACCTCTGGTATTTATCCTTAGTGTAATCTTTCCCTCCCCTCCGGGGGGGATGGTCCTGTCAAAATGGGCCACAGCACAGCCTCAACCAGGGTTGACCTTTTTTATCTCAAGAGGGCGGTCTCCCGTATTACGAACAGTAAAGGCATGCTCAATAATCTCGCCTTCTTTGATTTGTTTGGCATCAAAATATTTTTTCTCTAAAACCATTTTTGGCCCAATGGCCTGCTGAGCCCAACCTGTGGTGAGGCCAAAAATGGTCCAAAAGATCAGAAAAGACGTCCCATATAAGAGCTTTTTCATCCTTCCATCCTCCTCAACACAAAATATATTGAAAAACCAGTTTGCCCTTATTTTCGCATCTTACTTCGGGTTTTCGGATAAGTAGGCATTGATGAATATGTCCGCTTCGTCTCTCACCAGGGATCGGATATCCTCCTGGGCATAAACTATGCCGATTACACCATCGCTTGACCAAGTAGTGGCAGGGTATGTCTCGCTTTGAGGTTTTTGTATCAAATATATATGTTGGCAGAACTGAACAATGACAGAGCAAATGTAGCCGGTTTCGTGTTTGAGCGTATTGACTTTCACCAAAAGGAGAGGGCGCTCTTTCGTTTCAAGGAATTCCAGACCAGATAGCATATTAATACCCGCCGTCCGAAGCTGCAACTCCACATCCTTTTCTATCTTATCCAGAGTGAGACCTTTCTCTTCTATTTCAGGTTCTAGATTTCCTACCGCCCCCACAGAGACTCCTTGAAGACCACGAAGCGATGAACGGGATAATTCAGTACCAAATGCGAATACCAAGGAGTTCAGGTTTAGCAACATGAGAACCACAACCATGCACACGATAAGGGCAATACGTTGGTGAGTATTCATGACAAACCCCTTTTTTGTTCATAAAACACCCCACTGAACAAAGGGCCTCACCTGGTAACTCACAGGGCCCTCAATTCAGGGGTCAATATCTCTAAGAAAACTACAATAAAATATCTTTATAGTCAAGGATTTACGAAGGTTACCCCCGTGGATTTGGGCCAGGGAATAGTTTTTTTCACCGAGCTGTGCGGTATAACGGTGCCTGTCACTTTTCAGCCCTTTATGGCCGCTCCATCGCCCTTCTGCATTGAACCAGGATGTTGAGGACCTCGAAAGGTTCCTCAATCAATGGAAAGGTGGGCACACCCTTGGGCTCAAGAAAGGCCTTGGTCCGATCCATATGCTTTTTATCCGCGCTAAAGGTAACGTAAATAGGCTTTTCAGGATAGCGACCGGCCAACTCTACAATGAAGTCCAGTGGTGGAACTCCGGTGTCGTCGGTCAGCATCAAAATGGGCACAACCGCATCGATATTGGGATCCTTCAGGACAGCCTCCATGCCCTCCCGATAGCCGTACTCCACGCCGTTGAGTGCAGCGCTAGGCCAGATGTCCACGGGATTGCGCATTCGGATGTAGGGTGGACTGATCTCCTGCAGACGTTTCCGGGTTTGTTCCTCGAGGTCCGGAACACTCAGGCCCAGATCACGCTGGCATAGGTCGGTCAAAACAACGAGCATAGCACCCGAAGGCGCCATGAAACTCACCCGGTTTCCCCTGGGGAGGGGCATAACGGCTAGGGCCTTGGCTGCCAGAAAGAGGTGTGAATATTTGTAGACTCGGACAATCCCTGCCTTTTTCAGGGCCCCATCGAGGATGCGATCATCCGAGGCCAGGGCAGCGGTGTGAGCAACCGCGGCTCGGGCACCCTCAGCCGTGCTACCCCCTTTAAGAATAATGACGGGTTTAATACGCGTTACCTCGCGGGCAATCTCCAGAAAGCGCTCTGGTCTCTTGAAACTCTCCAGGTAAATGAATATGGCCTTGGTTTCCAGATCTCCTGCATAATACTCCAGAATATCGCTCTCTTCAACATCCACCTTGTTACCCAATCCCACGAAGCGAGCCACACCAAAATTTTCTCCTGACATGATATAGCGCATGGTGTGAGTTGCAAAGTTGCCAGTCTGGCCGATGTACGAGATGTTTCCTCTGGGTATCTTACCCAAGGGGAAAAAGCTCGAGGTGAAATTGTGTGGTGTGGATGTATGTCCAGAGGTATTGGGGCCGATGACCCGAGCCCCTGTCTCCCGGATGGCACTGAGAAGATCTTGTTGCAAGGCCTGGCCTTTATTGTCCACCTCGGCAAACCCCCCAGCGGCAAGCACAATGGCCTTGATGCCCCTGGCCGCGCAGTCTCTGATCGCCTGGGGATTTGCATGGGCCGGAAGGATGATGATGGCGAGGTCGATCCCTTTGCGAAGTTCCTGGATTGAGCGATGGACCTTCATTCCTAAGATTTCTCCCCCTTTGGGATTGACCAGATAAAGCTTGCCTGAATATTCATTGGCGAGGATGTTTCGGATAACATCATTTCCGGGTTTGTGGGGCGTCGCCGATGCCCCGATGACAACCACACTTTTTGGCTCGAAGAACTTCTCCAGATGGGCAGTCAAGATGGCTCCTCCCTTTTCTTCATCTCATCATATAAACCCCGTTTATCAATCACTCTTCTTGCCTTAAATTCTGTTCTTTCTAAGGTGCCAGGATTCATCATCTGCACATTTGTTCTAAGCCCGCGCGCTTTTAATCCCTCCTCAAGTTTTGCCTTCAGCTCAGGAGCAAGACCTTGGTCTACTTCAGGACCTAATTCCGCCTGAACAATCAGCTCATCCATGGTTTTTTCCCTGGCGATAATGATGCGAAATTCGTCACCAAATCCCTTGATTCCTCTTATCACGTCTTCTATCGCGCTGGGATATACGTTTTCCCCTCTTACCACAAACATATCATCTGCCCGGCCGTAGATCCCCTTAGGCAACCGAGGGTATGTCCGGCCACAGGCACATGGATCATTTACCCACATAGAAATATCGCCTGCCCAAAAACGGATCATGGGTTGTGAGGTGCGCTCTAAATGCGTATATACGGTTGCCCCTTCTGTGCCGTATGGCACCCTTTTTTTTGTCTTTGGATCTACCAGTTCTGCATACACAACATCCTGCCAAAGATGCATCCCTTGTCGATATTCACACTCACAGTTAGACATCCATGGTGTCATTTCTGCAGTGGAGCCGGAATCGATACAGATTCCACCATAGGTCTCTTCAATCCGTTTCTTGGTTGATGGGACACCTGCGCCAGGCTCGCCGGAGAAAAAGAGGATCCGAAAATCAAAATCTTTGCTTGGGTTCAATCCTTTGGCTTTGGCCTTTTCAGCCATATAGAGGCTGTAAGAAGGTGTCCCGTAAAAGACAGTTGGTTTTACCTCTTTCATCCATTCAAGGGCCCTATCGGATTGACCTGCAACGCCGGCACCAAAAGGAAATGCAGTGGCTCCAAGGCGTTCGGAACCCGCCAGTGCCCCCCAGCTTCCCCAGTAGAGACTGAAAAAAGATCCTATGAAAACAATATCTTCCTGACGCATCCCAAAGCCCCACATAAATCTTGCATGTGCTTCCGCAATGCGCTCCATATCTCCCTTGCTGATACCAAAGGCTGTTGGTTTTCCTGTGGTGCCGGACGTCCCTTGGACCCTTGCAAGCTCTTTCCTGGATACACATAGATTACTGCCGAAGGGAGGATTTTCCATCTGATCCTGGCGAATTTCATCCTTAGTCGAGAAAGGGATGTGCTCAAAATCCTCTAATGATCGAATATCTTCTGGGCTTATTCCGGATTTATCCCATTTTTTCCTATAAAAAGGCGACCTTTCATAGGCATACTTAAGCTGTGCCTGGAGTTTGGGCAGAATTACCTTCTGCTCCCTTTCTTCGGCATCCATGGTTTCCAGTTCTTTATCCCAATATCTGGAATCAGGGGAAGGAGTATAGGAATGATCATACTTAGGTGGCCATTCTTTTGACATATTTTTTGACATAATAACCCCTCCACATCCCTTTTTTGATCCTATTTCTAAAGCAAACAACTTGGGCCAACACATGCCCCGCAATATACCGTCTTGCCAACACTCTTGAAGGATACTGATTGGTTACTAATAATGCGGGGGAACGCAAGGCTTCCCCTAAATCCCACCGGAGCACCGCTAGGATGCAGGATTAGTTCAGGACCTCTTTTTAGAGGATACCAGTTTCTTAATGGAGGATACAATTTCATCCCTTGTTGCCCCGGGTGTAAATACCTCATCAAAGCCTATCTCCTTTAATATTACATTGTCTTCAGGAGGGAATACCCCTCCCATCAAAAATACCACTTTATCTTTAACTCCTTCCCGCTTTGCTTGTTCAATGAGCGGAGTCCCAAGAGTGATATGTGCACCTCCCAAGGAGCTCACCCCCACCACATCTACATATTCTTGAATGGCGGCGCTGATGATTTCTTTAGGAAGTGCATTTCCGATATAAATGACCTCCATTCCAGCATTGCGCAATTGTCTTGCTACAGTTATGAGCCCTCTATTATGGACATCCAAACCGAGTTTTGATAGGAGCACCTTGATTTTTCCAACCATCTACTTTTTGAACCTCCTCACATCTTCGCTCATTAGATCAAGAAGCGTCAAATCATGATTTTAATGTTACCAAAGTGCAGGTGGTTTCCATAAGCCAAATACCTCTTTGAATACCTTAAATAACTCTCCCTCTGTACAGCGAGCTCGGGCACACTCTATAGTGTAAGGAAATATGTTCTTTCTCTTTCCGCAAGCCTCCTTGAGCCCAGTAAGGGCCCTACTTACTTTGCCGTTATCCCGATCTAGTCTTAATTTTCCTATTCTTGCCTTCTGCCTTTCTTCAACACCTTCGGGATACCGGAAGACATTTATCGGCGGTGGTTCAATGTCAGATTTATAGATATTATAGGCAACAACCTTGATTTCTCCATCTTCAATCTCTCGCTGCTGATTAGAGAAATAGGTAGCGATCTTTTTGTGTAACTCCCCATTTTCTATGGCCGCCACGTAACCACCTGCCCTCTCAATTTCATCCACCTCATCAAGAATTCTTTGTTCAATATCATTGGTCAAGGCCTCCACGTAGAAGGAGCCGCCTAAGGGATCCACCACATCAGTGACCCCTATCTCTTCTTGGATAATTTGCTGGGTTCTGAGGGATAGAAGGGCTGCCTCTTCTGTAGGAACAGAATAGGCCTCATCAAATGAATCCACATGCAAGGACTGAACACCTCCGAATATGGCTGCCAAAGCGTGATAGGCGGACCTTATAATATTATTGAGAGGCTCCTGCTGAATCAGGGAGACCCCGGAGGTTTGAACATGACATCTCATCCACATGGCTCGTGGATCTTTGGCATTAAACCTGTATTTCATTATCTTATACCATAGCCTTCTGACCCCCCTTATCCTCGCAACTTCTTCGAAAAAATCACTGGCAGGAGACCAGAAAAATGCCAATCTATTTGCTATGGAATCCGCATTGTGCCCTCTTCTTACCATCTCCTCCATGGTTTCAATACCATTTGCCACCGCAACGGCTATTTCAGTCACACCAGAAGTCCCAAACTCTCGTAAGTTATATCCGTTCAGGGTAATAAAATTCCACTGTGGCACATTTCTCCTAATGAATTCGATATTATCGCATTGTATCCTGAAACAGTCTCGAGGGGGCATATATTCCGGTCCGCTACGTATCAGTTCTTCCAAGGTTATGTCGTTCTGAACACTGCCCTGGAGTTTATCCCAAGGGATACCCCTTTCCTCTGCAAGGACTAAAAACATGGGGAATAAGATAGCGGTATTGGAGGGATAGTGAGTGACGATTGAAACGGTTACCTTGTCGAGAGGGATATCTTTAAATATCAAAGCCATATCCTCTATCGAATCTACACAGACGCCAGACATCCCCACCTGCCCGGCAGATAGAGGATCATCAGAGTCATACATCTGAATGGTGGGAATATCAAACAGAACATTGAGTCCTGTAGCTCCGTGGTCAAGCATAAACTTTATTCGCTCGTTGGTGTCCTCGGGGGATCCAAACCCTGTTAACTGACGCATGGTAAATTCCCTGCCACGATACATATTGGCGTGGATACCCCTTGCAAAAGGCTCTTGGCCAGAATTGCCCAAATCTTCCTGATAATCAAGATCTGGATTTGACAAAGGAGTATAGAGCATTTCTCTCGGGATATCAGAACCCAAAACTGTACGGGGTGTCTTCATCCAGTGTTCTCGATCTTTTTCACGAACGGTTGAATTCATCCAGTGCTCAAACCTCTGGCGCAAGGTCTGCAGAGCCTCAGGGTTATATAGAGGCATACGTTTCCTACTTGATAACTTTTCATGCAGAATATCCTTTGTTGTCTTCTTCATATTTGATGCTCTCCTCTATGGTTACATTGCCAAAATGCGCGGCCTTGGTTGACAGAGGGCCCCGGGCGTATGCCCGTGGGTATCTACCGTGGGAGGTTAAAATAAAGTATTATTGAAGTCTAAACCACACAAGATGGGATGGCAAGCATCATCTCGAGCCTTGTCTAGCCTCTTGAACTTGGACAGTTATGTCTCCTGGACCTCCTGATTTTCCTGGATCTCAACAGCCCTTCTTTCACCATAAAAGAGGTTCTTCGCAATTGTGTGGGCCTCTTGTGCCAGACCAACCTCCTCCAGAACCTGCCCTGAGTTCTCCCTGATACCTCTTAGATTTTTGAAATGTGTAAGAAGTCTGTAATTGGATTTTGTCCTGGACTGGATTGCAATCCGGATGTTTTCATGAACGCTTAGATCTGGAAAGATGCTGGTGATCTGGAATGAACGGGCAATGCCCATCTTGGAGATGGTATGTGGCGGGAGGTTGGTAATCTCCGTTCCATTGAAGAGGATTTTCCCATGGGTGACAGGTAAAAATCCCGTCAAAAGGTTAAAAAGGGTGGTCTTCCCTGCTCCATTGGGACCAATGATGGAATGAACCCTTCCCCTAGCTATCTTCAGGTTAACATAGTCTACTGCCCTCAAAGCTCCGAAATTCTTACACAGACCCTTCGTCTGTAAAATGATGTGGCCTGTTTCCATAGAAATCCAAACAAACCATCAGCAGGGTTTATCAAACTATGCAGTCCACATGGATCCATTCAGTGCGAGGCCCTTGAACACGAAAGGGATTAGTAGGCAACCTTATCAAGTCCTTTTAATCCCAGTATTTCTCTGCCTTCATCAGGAGTAGCCGGCTCCAGGCCTAACTCCCTGGCAATCCGTATGATCTTTGCCACCTGCTCTGCATTACTCTTTGCCATCCTTCCCCTTTCCAGATAGAGATTGTCCTCCAAGCCCACACGGACATGCCCACCCAGGAGCAAAGATTGGGTGCAGATTGGAAACTGAGCTCGACCCGCAACAGCGACAGAGAACTCGAAATCGCCAATTAATCTCTTCGTATAGTCGACCAAAAATATCAGGTTCTCAGGGCTCGGGGTAATTCCACCCATAACACCCATAACATACTGGATATAAACTGGTTTTTTGAGATCCCCTCTCTGAATCAGATAGGCTATATTGTTGATCATTCCGGAATCATAGACCTCCAACTCCGGCTTTGTATTCTTTTTACTGAAGGACGCGCTGAATTCACGTAAGGTTTTGAAGGTATTTGGAAAAATAAAATCCTCTGTCAGTCCCAGGTACTTTGGCTCCCATTCATATTTCCAGTCCTTCCACTTATCCATTGCATGAAACAGGGCAAAGTTCACAGAGCCTGCGTTGAAAGATGCCAGCTCAGGACTAAATGTGGTAACAGTCTGTACACGTTCCTCGGCAGACATCCCCAGGCCGCCACCGGTGGTCAGACAGAGAATGATATCACATTTGCTTTTTACTGTGCTGGCGATCTCCCGAAAGCTATCCAGGTTTGTAACCGGCTGACCTGTCTCTGGATCCCTCACATGGACATGACACACCGTCCCCCCTGCTTCATGAACCGCAAGAATTTCATCTATTATCTGCTTTGGTGTGATTGGCAGATAGGGTGACATGGTAGGGGTATGAATACTCCCCGTAATTGCCGCAGTGATAATTCGTTTATCCATTTTCTTCCTCCTTATAGGTTGAATTTTCCCTTCCATTGCCCTTAAAGCCTTTTTGAAATCGATTGTCAACCAAAAAATTAACATCTTGGCGCATCAAGCCAACACGGAGCATAGACCTTGTCAATTTGGTATGTGAATAGTTTACTGCATTTTCGAAAACTACCTCCTCTGAGTGCTCGTTCTCTACTTGGTGTTCTATTGGAGGGACATCGACCTCCGGACATTCGAGAGAGCTGGTAAAGAAACTTTAATAAATTGTTTGACAATCTCAGCTAAGCCTGCTAAAGGGGGAACACGATCAGCGTTAACGATAAACCGACTAATAACATCACTCCAACTTCTGAGGTAAGTTATGGGGAAAGGTTTTGAAAAGTTGCTGATACAGAGCCTCCAAGGAGTTTTCAGACCTCCTTGGAGGCTTTTTTATTCT
>Ga0209427_10007946_pt1 | contig 11965 bp, 9 predicted proteins | sample DeeMarSWOR136_30_FD_187465 | JGI IMG/M metagenome (GOLD analysis project Ga0209427, IMG submission 187465) | Marine sediment microbial communities from White Oak River estuary, North Carolina - WOR-1-36_30 (SPAdes) (version 2) | ecosystem: Environmental > Aquatic > Marine > Intertidal zone >... | reverse complement strand
CACAGATGTTGTTAAAGTCATATATGAAGGTGGTGGAAGATTGGCTAAGTTCGGTAAGGCCGGCAATCCGAATCCTGCTGATGGTGCAACGGATGTCGACACAAACACCGATCTTAGCTGGACGGCAGGTTTTAGTGCCACGTCGCACGATGTGTACTTTGGAACGAGCAGTTCCCCGCCATTTGTATGTAATCAAACCGCTGCTACATTTGACCCTGGAATAATGGCTACAGGGACGAGGTTCTACTGGCGTATTGATGAGGTCAATAAGTGGGGCAAAACTGCTGGTGACCTCTGGAGCTTCACAACTTATGGACCTCCACCACCACCGCCTCCACCTCCACCGCCGCCGCCCCCGCCCCCATAGTAAGAAGCGCTTGCCAAAACCTCACGGCTATCCAACTGCTCTATGGCTACAATCTTCTAACCATCCAAGCCCTTAAACCAACGTTCAAGATAATTTTTTAATAAATCGACCAACCTTGGCCCACGCTAACGAACAACGCAAAAGCTGCATCTATGCCGATTTTGTGCATATATTGCCGATTTTCCCATAAAGTTCATAACACCGCACCTGATTGTAATAAAAACCTCGATTTTTGACCTGAAAAGGGGCTTTTGCTCGATTTCTTTTGTTACTTTCCGATTTTTTGGCCTAAAAAGGGTTTTTTGGAAAATCAGTCCGAAAAAAGAACAAAAGTTTTCCCATAACAAAGAAAATCCTTGACTATTGACTCGAAACTTGTGTATAATAAATTGTCTATTTTAACATTTAGAGGAATCAAAAAACTAATAGAGGAGCTTAGGGTGAAAAAAATTAAATTTATTTTCGGTATGGGGACAATAATCTTTGCTTGCAGCATTGCTCAGGCAGGCTTTGTTAATTTTAACTGCTACTTTCCCGATGACCCTTACGAATATGACCACACTTGGAATTATGACTTCGCAAACAGCATGTTGACACTCTCCGAGAGTCTAACGGTTTTACCGCCACCCGCCGGGGATCAGGTTGTAATGAGTGGCGAAACTGATTCAGACCCAACTTTTACACTTAAAAAGACCGTCACAAACACCACGGGAATAACCTGGACTGGTTATGACCTGGTATTATTAGGCAATTCCACTTTTGTTAACGGAACGGCCTCAAGCACGAAGTTCGCCACACACTCGTTTTCAGCAGACTTCAAGACACTGTATTTTTACGCACCGCAGTCCGTTCTCAACACAGAGTCAGTTACTCTTCAGGTCGATATAAACGTTCCGACCACCGGCCTGTTTAACTTTACGATGGCCCAGCACCCAATCCCCGAACCGGCTATGATAATGCTGCTCGGCCTTGGTGTTTTAGGGATGCTGCGAAGACGCAGACCTTAAGGTCGAAAGCATATTTGTCTAAGAAACTAAAAGGCTGTGAAACCTGCACAGCCCTTCTTCTATCCAGTGGCCTGCGAACATCGAGCAAATCTTAATATCGTACACCACCTTCAAAGACCTAAACAATTAGTTGAGAGATTTACGAAATGCCGTACTTGTTCGTAAACCTTACCCGCACAATTTTCAGCACAGTTTTTTGGTTTTTCAGTTTGAAAATAACGTAAAGTATTGTAAATAAAGAACTGGAGCAGTGGCCGAGCGGCTTAAGGCGACGGTCTTGAAAACCGTTGTACCGTAAGGTACCGGGGGTTCGAATCCCTCCTGCTCCGTTCAAAATGCCGCGACTTCCTTTCAAATTGGCATGTTTTCAACAATTTGGGGGAATAAACAAATGCAGAAATATTTTCATTTTTCCATCTACATTTACAGCACGACAGACGGCTAAAATATAAGAAGATGGTTCTAAAGATAATATTTAAACAGGTAGCAAATATAAAAAACATGCATTCTGCTTTTTTGAAGGAGAAATCGAGCATATAGAATGCCCATGGCCCAACTATGAGAAAAAGCTTGAAAATAAGGAATAAACAGACATTATAGATATTATTCAAAAAGGGGTTTTTTAGGAATATTCTTTAAGACGCCATCTTTAAACCTGTTCTCCGAGAAGAAATATAAAAAAAGTAAAGGAAACAGCAGGACCGTGAGCAAGCAACTGTTGAATTGCCTGTCGTTTCTCTAAACCATAAGACAAATGAATCACCGCATATACATAATTCTTTAGAAAAAAGGAGTCGAGAAATGAGTATCTTAAACGGTGTAGGATTGCAGTTTGAGGAATCCATGTCAGGATTTCTTGGCAAGGGCGAAAGTGATCCCAGGAAGGGAGCTGAGATAGGGAAACGCCAAGGGGCCAAAATTCGGTTTGACGTGCAGATAACAATATCTGATCTGGACCGTTTTCTGAAGGTGGGCAAACATAAGGCGGAGCTTTCCGGAACGGTAACTTGCGACCTAATCGGCGGTACATTCTCAATATTTGACGGGAACTTTAACCTTTTCTCGCTGGACCCCAAGACAGGGATGCGACAAATGGTCTATTCATTCAGGTTCAAGGATGCGGATGGTCAGGAATATTATTTTCACGGCCACAAAGAAATCCAGGACGACCGCGGCAAGGTAGACATAGTAGAAGACATGACACGTTTATTCATAATTATATATCGCGGTGAAGATGAACAAGCCCCTATTTACGGCGCAGGTGAAATTTACTTCAAGCTTACGGATGCACCAGGTATGGTGTCCTCTATGAAGGTGCTCGGAGCCAAGACCCTATGGCAAAAAGTGGCCGCCTATTCGGCATTTACTTCTTTTGCATATGGGGCATTGCGGGATGAATATTTGAAGGATATACATCCTTTCTATGATACCCGGTATGAGAATCTTGTACTCTCCGGCTCTGTCCGCGACAGTGAGGGAACAAGGCCCTTCTTTTTTGTTTCAGGCGAGCATGACAAAGGCTTTCCCTGGGGTGATAGCGAGACATTCTGGGATGTTTTGCTCATAGTGGGCGATGGAGAGGGCGGCTACAAGCGCTACTGTATAACCGAGAGGGTTTTAGAAGGCCTGGACCTGGATGTGGAGAGTGGTACATATCGCTATCAAGGCCCTATCTTTGCGGTAACAGAAGGCTATAAAACGTCTTTTTCACTGATGCGCTCAGGAGCTAAACATCTCGTCGAATGCCAAGCAAATTTCGAGATAAACTTCGACTCACAGCCATACGACACAGTTCCATTCCCGTTTCCGGTAGTGGGCAGGCTGCTGCGCAAGCTATCAAAGCCGTGGGCTAAGCAACTACGTGAAGCCCTGCCGGCCGAGTATCCGCTGGGTATAAACATAACGCCGCATACTGTAAAGGTTAGTTCAGGCACCCTTTTAATCAGCAAAACAGGCAAAGATGGAACGGCGGAAAGCTCCAAACCATTAGAGATTGCGGCTGAACAGACTTTTGGCGAAGCCGAAACTTCTACCTTCCGAAACATCAAAGAACCGACGATGTTATACGGATACATTTGTGCCATCCGGCCTGCGGCCCCGGCTGCACGAATCCAAATTCACAGTCGGACATTCCGTGATGAAAAAGAGCATTGGGCCAAGGACCAGTTTGATGCGTTCTTAGGCACTATCGTTTCCCGCACGGCCTCGGCGGAAATGCTGGTGGAAGGAGGCCAACTCTCCGTGAAACAGTTCAGCCGCCGGGATTATGACCCGCAAAGCAAAAAACTGTTTGTGAAAGTCGGTGATCCTCTTATCGAAATAAACAATGACCATTACCCGACAGCCGTTTTTCAACGTCGGATAATCAAGGTTCTGGATCCAAGTGGTGAAGAATGCCTGGCCCTGGAAGAGGACATGTCACGGATGCGGCTTGAATCCATCGATTCTGATAAGAAAGCGACCGTAGTAGCGATTAAAGATGGGAACAAATTCGAAGCACTGGATACGGCCCTGGAAGAGACGGGCTTTGACAAACTTGTGGAGGAGCAACTGGCTGCCTCAAACAAAACCAAGGCGGATTTCTCAATCGTCATTAAACCTAACTTCATGTTCGCATACGATAAAAAGGACAGGACAACCTATACCGATCCGGAATTAGTCGAGCACCTTGTCAAGCGGCTTCGTTTTGCGGGTTTTGAGAACATCGCTGTTGTCGAGGCGCAGAGTACATACGGTGAATACTTCGACCGGCGCAGTGTACGCGAGATGGCCGAATATCTGGGCTTCGATGAGAAAGTTGGCTATAGGGTCGTCGACATGACTGAGGATGCTCAGGAACATCAATATCTCGGCTCCCATTTGGGCAATCACCCGGTTTCGGCCGCCTGGCGCGATGCCGATTTTCGCATCTCTTTTGCAAAAAACAAGACACATGCATACGCATACTACACCTTGACGCTCAAGAACATTTACGGCGCGCTGCCGATGGCCAATAAGTTCAAGGAATATCACTGTGAACGTGACATCTATCACACCACGATTGAGTATTTATCTGCTTTCCCTGTGCATTTCGGGTTGGTGGACGCCTATGTAAGCGCAGACGGTCCTTTCGGTATCTTTGCCGATACTTGTCCCAACCTGACACAGACCATTATCGCCGGAGAAGACCTGGTGGCTGTGGATTGGGTGGCCGCAACTAAAATGGGAATCGATCCCATGATTAGCCAGTATATGCGGTTAGCGGTCAAGGCATTTGGCAAGCCACAGATACAACTTATCGGCGATGGGAGCATGTACAGACCATGGTTGAATGTACCCGTGGTCCTGACATTATTTACCCACAAAGGATTGGATGCAAGTTATTACTTTGGCAACATTTTTTACAGCGCTTGCGCCCAGATGGATGACAGCCATTTTAGACACAAGAGCAATGCTATACACATCAGGCTTCTGAGAAAGCTCACGGTGCCGTTACGACGTACTTTCTTTAAGCGAAATAACGAGAAGCCCACATGGTATAACCGCCTCGTGAGTCAGATACTGTACAAGCTGGGATTTTGATAGGATTCCTGTTGTTTAAACAAAAAAATGAATGAAAAAAAGTGCTTTGACTAATAACTTATGAAAGGAGGTATTTTATGCCTGAAGAAGTGTCTCCGGAATCGAAACTTTATGTTAAGGAAGAAATTGAAAAAACAAGGAAAGACATCAGGGAAGAAGTAGAAAAGGTCAATTCCAAGGCTACGAAAACTTTCACGACAGTCGCTGTTGTTGTCGGTCTCATCACAGGTTTTGGTGTCTATGGTAGCGCTAAAAATTACATAAACACCGCCGTAGAAGCAAAACTTGGTACAGAGACCCTGGCAGAAATCGAGAATAACAAAATTCAGGCGAGAAATTCGTACAAAAAAATTGTTGAGTACGAATCCAAAGCGGAGAGAATTCTTTCTGGAAGAACAATCATTGGTACGATAGTACCATATGGTGGTGACATTCCGGGGAAAAAACCTATCCGAAAAAAAGTCCTTCAAGGGCTAAGGTATGTTGAAATCGAAATCCCAGACAATACACCTGGTGACCCGTGTCAAGTTAAACCGGGTTGGTTTTTCTGCAATGGCGCAAGTCTTGACCGTGAGGAATATAAGGATTTGTTTGACGTAATTGGTGTGGCTTTTGGTGCGCCTGATCCTGATACTTTCAACTTACCCGATCTTCGCGGGCGGTTTATCAGGGGTGTTGATCATGGAACAGGACGTGATCCGGATGCCGCATTACGCAAGTTCAGCTATAAAGGCGGCAATACTGGCAACAAAGTGGGCTCAGTACAGGATGATGAACTGAAAAAGCATAAGCACCAATGGCGAGGCTATAGGGCTTGTGGTTCTGGTGATAGGGTGGTCCGCAGCAAAGATCCTATTGGGAGTGATGATATACAGGATGCTTGTTTCGAGACGGGAGGCAATGAAACCCGCCCCAAGAACGTCTACGTCAACTGGATTATAAAAGCGCAGTAAAGATGAGATCCGCCGAATGCCTGCTGGGAATAGCTCAAACCGCCGGCATTTTTCTGCGCTGCTTGAGTGGGGGTAATATTGCGGAAACAAAAAGAAAATTTGACATTGACGAATTCGTCAATAAAATCGAGTTTTTCGAAACACCAGGATTGGACACAAGCCATGCGAATCTTAATATCCGGTGCTACCGGCTTTATAGGAAAGGCATTGTGCCGCGCACTGTATAAGAACTACGAGCTTCTTGCCCTCTCTCGAAATCCTGACAAAGCATCTGCATCCCTTTCCGGCATGGCCGAAACCGTCCGATGGGATGCAAAAAATCCCGACAGCTTCCAACAGGCTCTTGACGGTACGCTGGCCGTCATCAATCTCGCAGGTGAAAATATCGGCTCAGGTCTCTGGACTAAATCCAAAAAAGACGCAATCCTTCAAAGCCGGCTCAACGCCGCCGAAGCGATTGTCAAAGCCATAGAGAAAGCTCAGAAAAAGCCGGCCCTCGTCATTCACGCCTCTGCAACCGGTTTTTACGGAAACGCCGATGACCGCATTCTTTCTGAAGACTCGTCACCCGGCTCCGGTTTCCTGGCCGAAGTATGTCAACAAACCGAACATACAATCCAAAAGGTTGAAACTCTTGGTATCAGGCTCACAATAACCAGGCTCGGTGTGGTGTTAGGCCACGATGGCGGTATCATAACCCGTCTTTTGCCAACTTTCCGTTTCTACCTCGGCAGTCGAATCGCCACCGCAAACCAATGGCTCCCCTGGATACACATCGACGACGTCGTGGAAGCAATTCGTTTCATTATTGAAAATAACGACCTAAAAGGAACCTTCAACCTGACCTCGTCAAATCCCGTTCCCGCCGCAGATTTTTACACTTCTCTTGGAAAAGTAATGAACAGACCGGTACTTTTTTCCGTACCTGCCTTTGTCTTGAAGCTGCTTCCCGGCGATATGGCTACTGAAGTGTTTCTGGCAAGCCAGCGGGCAATCCCGCAAAATCTTTTGCATGCAGGCTACGAATTCAAATATCCTGATCTGGATTTGGCACTGAAGGATATCATTAAAAAGTCAAAAAATTCAAAGGAGTAATCGAAAATGAATTTATCGGATTATTTCGAAAACTCGCAGGGTACCAGCATTTTGGCAACATCTAATTCCACAGGCAAGGTCGATCTCGCCATCTATTCCAGGCCGCACTTCACTAACGAAGACACCGTCGCATTCATCATGCGCCCACGTCTCTCCCATGAAAACCTCCAGTCCAATCCACACGCCGCCTATATGTTCATTGAAGAGGGGCCGGGTTACAAAGGCAAACGCCTTTACCTCTCTAAACTTCGCGAAGAGACAGACCCTGCTCTCATTGATTCATTCAGAAGAAAAGGCGGCAAACACAAAACCAAATCCGACGAAAAAAGCTTCCTTGTTTACTTTCATATCGACAGAATCCGCCCCCTTGTCGGTGATAACGACCGATAATACGGTTCTTTCACTCAAAAAAAAGTTGAGAATCGCTTGAAAAATGCCGAAGAAATTGGTAATATTTAACAGAGAGCGTAGAAGGCTGATACATCGCATAAACAAAAAATGTCGGTTAAAACCAAACATACTACGAAAATACAGCATTTGAATCGGCTCAGTGAACAGGAAATCGCCGATTTACAAAAGGTCACCGACAAGTTCTCCTTTCGCTGCAGCGATTATTATCTCTCACTGATTGACTGGGATGACCCTGCCGACCCTATACGCAGGATCGTAGTCCCGAATATGCAGGAGCTTGACGAGTGGGGCCGCCTCGACCCCTCCGATGAACAGGCCTATACTGTCATCCCCGGCCTGGAGCACAAATACCACTCGACCGCGCTTTTCCTGGTCAGCAACATTTGCGACGGCATTTGTCGATACTGCTTCCGCAAACGCGTCTTTATGGACTCGCGGCGCACACGCCTGCGGAACATACCGGCCGCAATACAATACGTTAGACAGCATACCGAAATTACCAATGTGCTCCTGACCGGTGGTGATCCACTGGTGCTGAAGACATCGGAACTCGAAAACATCATTCACCAATTGAGGACAATTGACCACGTCGAGATAATTCGCATCGGGACAAAAATACCGGCTTTCAATCCGTTTCGGATTCTCGATGATCCAACGCTGCCGGAAATGATAGAAACCTACAGTACCGGTCATAAAAAGATATACATAATGACCCACTTTGTTCACCCCAGAGAATTGACCGAGCAGGCCATAAATTCGGTTCATCTTATGCAGAAAGCCGGCGCTTTGATAGCAAACCAAACACCACTGATAAGAGAACTCAACGACAATCCGCACGTTCTGGCGGAACTGTTCGGCAAACTCTCCTTTATCGGCGCTGTCCCCTATTATATCTTCCAGTGTCGTCCATCCCTTGGCAATAAGCCTTACACCGTACCCATCGAAGAAGGATACCGGATTATAGAGCAAGCCAAAGCCCTCGTTTCCGGCCTGGCTAAGCGACTGCGGTTTGTAATGTCACATTCAACAGGAAAAATCGAAATCGTCGGTTTAACAGAAAAACGCGTATATTTCAAATATCACCGCGCCGCCGACGACGCCGACAGCGGCCGGTTCCTCGTTCTAAAAAGAAATCCCAACGCATACTGGCTTGATGACTATGACGAAATAATCCGTGAATATGCCGTCGACCTGCCTTACAGGTCGTACGGGCCGGAATAAAATCATATAGCCCCAACTTACCCACGCCGCAGACTTCAACGCTAAATTCACCGTTAATATAATAAGGTCGACAGGCCTTCACTAACCTCCTGAGAAAAATCAATTGAAAAACTCAGTTAGATTTGGTAGGGTTATTTTTCCGGAGCTCTTGACAGGGTGATTTAATCATCTATATCCGAATAGCCGGACTGAACAAGATCTTGATTTTTTAGGGATTTTAATGTATGGTCTTATCGACCTGATAGCCCAATAAACCTTGAACTGTATGGCGCCCACAGTGGACGCCGGCTTGTTATTGTGACAGAAAGGAGAAGTGAAATGAGGCGTTTAGTTACTGTACTGACTCTGGTATGTATTGCCGCGATGTGTTTTTGTCCCGGAGCAGATGCGGCCGAAAAAACCGCCAAAATCAGTGCCTTACTCATCACAGGCGATGACGTGGGCGCACATCCATGGCGGGAAATGTCCGAGGCCACGCGAAAAGCCCTCGTGGACTCCAAAAGGTTTGATGTAAGGGTATGCGAAGACCCCCACATCCTCGAATCCGAAACAGCGCTGAAGTCGTACGATGTGATCGTATTCATGATTTACTGCACGCGTGTAAAAATGCTTCCCGAAGAGGCACAGGAAAACCTCCTCAACTACGTCAAGGGCGGAAAGGGCTTCTTCGTCCAGCACCTGGCCACCGCCTCCTTCGCCAAATGGGAAGAGTTCGGTAAACTCTGCGGCCGAAGATGGGTCATGGGCACATCAGGCCACGGCCCGCGCTCTGTCTTCGAGGCAAAGGTCGTAAACAACGAGCATCCAATCACCAAGGGCATGAGCGACTTCGAGACCGACGACGAGCTCTACGCAAAACTTCAGGGCACTGAAGAAATCAACGTCCTGGTGGAGGCCTACTCCGATTGGAGCAAGAAGACCGAGCCACTCGTCTTCACGAAGAAATACGGCAAGGGCCGCGTCGTCCACAACGCCTTCGGCCACGATGGAAAAGCCCTCAGCAATCCCAGCGTCCGCAAGATTATCGCCCGAGGCGCCGAGTTCGCAGCCACTGGAAAGGTTAAATAACAGCAGTATTACTTCCGTTATATTTAATTTGATGTGTCGCATCCCCAAGCTCGTACCGAATAATCGGCACGAGCTTGGGGATGTCTCGAATGAATTTCCAGCTCCCAACGTGCATTTATCGCTTTACAGACCACTAATAATCATAAAAATACACACCCTTACTGTCCTTGCCCGTCCAGTTGATTACAAGCTCGGCCGTTTCTTTCTTATATAACCACCCGCAGGTCGCCCCATCCACCGCATCGGAAAAAGCTGTCGCCACGTTCACATAGGCAATATCTCTCCGGTGGTTAAATGGATTCTCGGGCAATTTCTCTATGTAAGGCCCATATAAGTAAGGTGCGCTGGGAACTTTTGACATTGAAACTAAGCCCGTCACGGTAGTAGTCGCTGTGAATTGATATCCCAAAAGAGAAGGTGCCGCAGTGATGTCATTCACATAACCCGGTGGTAAGCCATTGTGCTCCATCTTATAAAGCTGTATCTGCGTCCGCATCGTCATCAGACAATCTTTGACAGCCGACTCACGCGCACCTACAGTATGACCATGCATTGAGGGCAATATCACCGCTGCAAGGATACCCAGAAGCGCTATAACTATCATCACTTCTACGAGTGTAAATGCCTTTTTTTTCATTTTCCCTTCCCCAATAAATATGGTGAAGTCAGTACAGATACGGCTCTTATCGACTTTTTACAAGTCCTACTTTGCCAACAAATTCTGCCCGAAAAACAGTAAGTCCAATAAAAAACAATTTTTTATATAAAAAAAGACAAGAAAAAACGCCCTTTCGACCGATAAAATCCCTATATAGGGCTCAATTGATAATATTCGTGAATTGTACAGCCGCTTAAGTCCTAAAAAAAATGGGTGTGGTAACGGTTTTTTTATCAACATCTAAGCATTCGGCGGCGGCTTTAACATTGAATATATGACATAAAAACAACTCATAATCTCTTGAGGCTGGGTTATCAGTGTCAAAAACGTGGTTTTTCAAAGTAAATAAACAGGCTACAGAGTGTAATCGAAAACTTAGATTTTTTTTGTGAAGGAGCAAACTATGGAAAGAAAAAAAGCGATGTTAAAGACAGGGTGTTTGAGAATGTTAGTTGTTTTTATGGCGGTTATATTGTGTACCGCACCAATTCTTAGGGCTGATGTGACCATCCCGGCCAGCGAAGAATGGGATATCGACTGGGACGTTCACTATGACATTGATGGTACTATTGATCCGACTGGAACTCTTTGGGTATATGGTACAGCTAATGTCCTTCCGGGAGCGGTTATTACCGATGTATTGCTTGTAGGACAATACGGCACAGCCAATATCTATGGTGGTGACATCGCGCCATATATTATGTTGGATGCATATCCTGCTGTCGACATTCCATTAACAGTATATGGGACAGATTTCACTATAAATACCTTCCCTGTTGGTTATGGTGTACAGATGCTTTACGGGGGGGGTACGTTGGCTGGTAAATATGAAGATGGAACTTCATTTAACATCTCGATCTTTGGCAACTCTGTCAATCTCCAACCACCTCCAAGTGATGTAATCGAGGTAACAATCGACATCAAGCCCGGCAGCTTTCCGAACGCTATCAACCTCGGCTCCAACGGCGTTGTTCCAGTAGCGATCCTCTCAACCCCAGATTTCGACGCTATGACTGTGGACCCCACAAGTGTCTCCCTTGCTGGCTCCGACGTAGCTGTGCGCGGAAAGGGTAAGCTCTTGGCCCATGAAGAGGATGTAAACGGAGATGGAATGACAGACTTGATTGTACAGGTAGAAACCGAAAATCTTGATCCCGGTCAGTTTCAAAATGGCTCTGCAATCCTGACCGGGAAAACGACCGATGGCACCGAATTCACAGGTTCAGACTCGATTAACATCGTGCCGCCGGCATAGCCTTAATTACGATTTACGTACCACTGTCCGTTGTTGAAAAACACGGGTACAGGTAAAAAACTCATATTAAACAAAGGGCTGCAGGTATTATGCCTGCAGCCCGCGTTTATTATCCTTTTAAAATCCCGCAAATCCTGGCAATACCTTCTCTGTTATCTCAAATAAATCAGAAATACGCCTCTTCTTTCTTCGACAAAAGCAAGATACCTGCAACCAGCAGCACAATCCCCAAAATCTGCATAACGGTTGCCCGCTCCCGCAAAACCAAAAAAGCAAAAACCAAAGCAAAAAAAGGTGTTGAAAGCTCCAGTGCCGAAACCTGCGCTGCCTTGATTCGTTTCAAACTCTCATAATAAAGTATCGTGCCCA
>Ga0209427_10007943_pt1 | contig 11969 bp, 8 predicted proteins | sample DeeMarSWOR136_30_FD_187465 | JGI IMG/M metagenome (GOLD analysis project Ga0209427, IMG submission 187465) | Marine sediment microbial communities from White Oak River estuary, North Carolina - WOR-1-36_30 (SPAdes) (version 2) | ecosystem: Environmental > Aquatic > Marine > Intertidal zone >... | reverse complement strand
GTTTACCGGTTTGAATGTGTCCCTGCGGCTGGTGTGGCACTTCCTTACTTTTGTGCCTCTGTTAACTATGATTGCAGTGTCTGAGAGCGACTCATGCATGGCTAGTCCGACTTCTGCAAATAATCCTCGGGTTGCAGCTTGAACCGCGGCGATAAGGTTGGTTGCGGCGTCAGAGCTTGGGCGGTCAGATGACCGTTGCGCGCCAACTAGTATGACTGGGACTGGCAAGTTTTGAAGCGCGAAGCTGAGGGCTGCGGCGGTGTAAGCCATGGTGTCTGTGCCGTGCGCAATTACTACACCATCTGCGCCATGTTTTATGTGCTGGGCGACCCTTTGAGCAAGCCGAGTCCAGTGCTGTTGGGTTAGGTTTTCACTGTAGATGCTGAAAACGATTTCTGTCTCCACGCGGGCAATGTCTGAGAGTTCTGGGACCACTCCGTAAAGGTCGCTTGCTGAGAGGGCGGAGCGGACAGCTCCTGTGCGGTAGTCCACGCGGCTGGCTATAGTTCCGCCTGTGCTCAGGATGACAGCTTTAGGGAGTTCAGGTTTTTGGTCTGGAAGAGGAGGCGATGCGAACGAGGGTTTTGCGCCTTTACCTACTTTTTCGATTTTAACGTCTGGCGTTATGTGCACGCCGACGTTATAGCCGCTTTTTAACTTAACCACCACGTTTTCCCTGTCGCCAGTTTCTGAGCGAGGAATAAGGATACCTTCATATGTTTTTTGGTTGCTGGTAACTTGTATAACATCACCAATTTGGCAACCTGCTTTTTTGAGGGCGTTTAACGCTTCGCCCTTGTAGCCTGAATTCGACTCCTGATTCATGTCTTAGTTCTCCAATCTTTTTGAAACGTACACCCCGTCGGGTTCGTATCCGAACCGCATGTAATACTGTTTTGTGCCTAACGCGCTTATAACTAAAAGCTTTTTTGAATCATAAAGCTCTCGTGCTACACGTTCTGCTTCGTTTAAGAGAACTGAGCCGTAGCCTTTGTGCTGCCACGCTCTAGCTGAACGCCTGCCTACTGGAACTAGTGGTCCGTAAACGTGAAGTTCCCGCACCATAACTGAGGGGTCAGCGGTGATTTCGGGTCTGTGAGCCTTCGCAGAGGGAACACGCAGACGTAAGTAGCCGATTAGCACGTTATTTTCGGCGTCTTCGGCTGAAATGAAAAATTCTTCGCCTTCAGATGCTTGATAACTGGTAGTTAAGATTTGGATTTTGTCTAAATCAGCGGTTACGTTGTCCACTGCATTTCGGTGTCCTACTTCCCTGCAACGGATGCAACAGCATTTTTCTCCATGTTCAGCTAGTTTCTGGCGGATAATCTGACGGAGGTTGCTTTTGTCTACACCGGCCACAATCAGCCCTGCTGGGATGTCGCGTTGCACGCGCATCACCCGCACCCACGGCGGAAGCGTTTTTTTGATTTCAGCGATTAAATTTGCAGATTCCTCTGTTGTGTAGGGTCTATAAACGCCTTTGCGGTACCAGTCGTACGCTTTTGTGCCAGCAATAACCAGACAAGGATAGATTTTTATCATGTCGGGTTTGAAGGCTGGGTCTGTGAAAACTTGTTTGAAAGCGGCTAAATCTCGAGTTGGATTTGACCCAGGCATTCCAAGCAATAGGTGGTAAACAATCTTTAAGCCTGCATCTTTGGCTATGCGTGTGGCTTCCTTAACATCAGCAACTGTGTGTGTTCTCCCTGCAAAACCGTAGAGTTCATCGCTGGGGTTTTGAACACCGATTTCCACGCGTGTTACACCCATGTCTAACATTGCGTCAACGTGCGTTTGTTTGCACCAGTCTGGGCGTGTTTCTACAGTTATGCCGACGTTGCGGATATGGCTTGTTTCCGCATGTACCTTTGCTTCTTCAAGATTTGCTGATGTCATGCCCGTTATGGCGTCTAGACAGCGCTGGATAAACCGTTTTTGGTATTCAGATGGAGTGGCGGGGAATGTTCCACCCATGATGATGAGTTCAATTTTATCCACTGTGTGTCCTATTAATGTTAGCTGGCTTATCCGACTTTTAACCTGCAAGTAAGGGTCGTAGTTGTTTTGACTTCCGCGCATAGCCGCTGGCTCATGTCCCGTGTAGCTTTGTGGAACGCCTTGTGTGGGTCCTCCCGGGCAGTAGGCGCATGGTTCAGGCTGGGGGCAAGGTTGCGGTTTGGTCATGACAGCTATTACTGTAACCCCTGAGATGGTTCGGGTGATCTTTCTTCGCAGGACTGGCAGAAGTTTGGCTTTTTCCTTGGATGTTAAGGCGGTTAAAATTTCAGCATTAGAGGGGATACGTGAAAGATGGTGTTTAGCGGCGATTTGGGTTTTAACGCAGTTTACGTCATCATGGGTAAGGTGGGACAAATGCATCAGGACATTTACAATGTCGCGTGCCGCGCTTTCCTTGTTCAAAGTTAAGATACCGTATATGGCTTTAACTTGGTGATAGATAAATTGCGCTAGTGTGGAATAGGAACCTTTTTTTCAAAAGAAGCGTGATTGAGCGTTTAAAGCCAGTTCTGCCCAGCTTTTCTCTGCAAAACAATACGTTTTTCGTAGTTTCGTCTGCTTCTGGCTTTTGGGCTGGGCTTTGTTTTCCCATTAGCCTCAATCTTAGGGGTTTGCGCTCTTACTTTTCCAGCTTTGGATAAGGAGCCATGCGTCGGCATATTCTGTGCACCTGCTGAAAAATACACGATATGTAGTTCTTAAACTTTTAGGCGCACGCCAAGCCAAAGCTTACCTTTCGGGTAGTGTCAGCCAACTAGTTTCATTACGAAGGGTATCTTCTTTAGGGGATAAACAATGGCATCTGTTAACACAAAAGTAACGAGAGCAAGTAACGGCACATCCACGAGGAGGTTGTGTGTGTAGGGGAAGGAGAAACCCAAAAGCCCAAGCTGGAGCGACTCTATAACAATGATGTGAACCAAATAAATCGGCAAAGTATTATGTTCGATCCACTTAATGAGGCGATTTATAGTTTTGTTGCCGCTGTCGATGCTGCTACAAGGAATTCTGATTAAGATCAGGAATAGGGCGGCAGAAGCGATTATCATGTTAAAGCTTAAGTAACCATGGAAGTAGCCTGTGAACTGTTCGCCCATGGATGCTGTAAGGAACCAGTCACCTAAAATTGCCATCAGCAATCCGAAAATTAAGCCAATATAGGCTATAGTTGAATGTATTTTTGTTTCCTTCAGGTATATGCCTAGGAGGAAAAAGCCTACCCAATCGGTGATTACAAACATAAGGGGGTCAAAGTTGAAATTGGTAAAATTATTAATTAGAGGAACTGAAACAGTACCTACAAACCACATGGCAAGCAAAAGTTTGAATTGTTTGCGGTCGATATGCTTCACTAAGGTGCGCAGAATTGGCGTAATCAAGTACAGTCCAACAAGCGAGTAAAGAAACCACAAAATTGGATATGAGCCAGAAAGAAGCCCCTGCTCAATGTTGAAAAGCGTAACTGGCTTCTCCCAAACGGTAAAGCTCCAAACAAAATAAACTACAGTCCAGAAAATAAGTGGCAAACCAACCCGGTTGAACCTTTTCTTGAAAAACTCTCCCATCGGTTCATCAACCTTGGCGGGATTTAACAGCAGGGCACCGCTTAACATTACAAACAGGGGAACACCCAGATACCCAATGGCGCCGAAAACGTCGGCTGTAAACCAATTCACCATGACGATAGGTGTTATTTCACCAGGGATTTTGTAGGGAAAAAATGAGGAATGAACAAGAATAACCATTCCTATTGCGATGGTGCGGATTAAGTCAACTGGATAATTTACGTTGGCTTGTTTGGACTGCAAAGCTGCCTCGACTCTCTAGTAATAGCTCCTCGCGTTTAGGAACCAAGAACCAACGTCATACAAGACCAAACTAAAAAAAGTTAGGGTTACCGAGAAGGCAGTCAAATGTTTCCACACAGCAAACAGCAGTTGTTAGGTTCTAAAACTGTTATGGTGCAGCGGGCGGGATTTGAACCCCACGTCAGCTACACTCCAAACCTATATCTTTCAATAGGAGCGTGGCTCCAACCTAATGCTTAGCGCAGCTCAAATTAGGGGACAACAGAAAACTGGAAGGACTGGATAACCTTGAACTGAGAACCCTTCCCTCTAAACCACACAACCATTAATGTTCCCTCTTTGGATCCATATTTACTTGGAGAGCCAATTCTTCCAGGACCAAGTGAGCAAGCAGGGAAAGATACCATAATTGTATACTAGCGGCAAATCACAGCCACCAGAGTTCGTTTTGCGCCACAAGATGGTTCAGCTTTTTCATTCGACCCAGCGACTGGTCCAGGGTACGTTTGGCACTGCCATATTCTTGAACATGAAGATAACGAAATGATGCGCCCTTTTATTGTAACCCAAACGTCTAGTGCTGCGATTTCAAAGGAACTAATTGTTGCCACCGTTGTGCTAATCGTAGCCATCACACTTGTATTTGTTGGTTTCAAAATATTTCAGTCACGTGCCTAAAGAACTCGACCTTCACATGGATAGAGTAGTTATTATCGCGCGTGCTAAGTTTAAGCATAAAGGTTAGTGTGCGCTCTAGTTAAATGCTAAGCGTAACAAGCGGGAAACTTAGTTCGACGACACCAGTATACGATGTTAATTGTCCCACAATTCTTACATGTGTACTCCATTTTAACGTCTCCGCGCGCCTCACATTCCTTTACATTTCTTGAAGCTGTTGCATGCAAGTCGTCTGGAGGATCAATCTCAAAGGGTGTTCCGCATTTGGTGCAACCATATCTTTTTGTTTTAGTACTGCCCAAATCTAAATCTCCATTAATTGTATTTTTTTACACATTAATTAGGTTTTAAGTTTCTTCTCGCGAGGCATGCTAAACTCAAGATTTCTGTAGTCAACGATTTGCCACGCGCTAAAATCTAGTATTCCCAAACAAGACTTTTAACCCTGAAACTGGAATATATTTTCTCTGAACATACTATGCCCAAACTGCCCGAACTCAGAGGTAAGGCCATATTTTTTGTACTGTTGGCTCTATTCATCCTAATATGCGTCATTTGGTTTTATTATTTCGGGCATGGCTCTCCAAGTTTTAAAAAGGAAACTGCTACACTAATTCATGATTCAATAATTCAAGGAATATCTGGTCTTGGAGCAGTAGCTATTGCAGTGTTTATTTTCAGGATTCAGAGCCTAGAAAACCGTAGCCAATCGCTTGAAAATACAACATTAAACTACATATCTCAAAACCTGGGGTGGAGCTATCCCGAATGGACAAAATCACTGGAAAATGACATCACAAACAAAACTTTGATAAATAGATATTACGCGGGTCACCATTCAAGAGCTGATAAATTGATTGCAGCGGAAAGAGATAGACAACAAAAAAGACTCGAAGAAGCTTTAGACCTGCACACCAGGATAGGACAAACAGTCATCACTATACGAAACGACGTTTTTCGCGCCTCTGTCTTCTTGATAACGCCAATTCTGCTAAGTTTGCTATTGCTAATAGTAGCAGATTTGTTGGACGCTTTCTGGAACTTCTTCTTTCTATCATTCGTGGTCTTGATGTGTTCTCTAGGAATTTTATTATTGATTAAAATAGTGTTGGAATCCACGATAAAAAATCCTCAGGCTTAAAAGCGCATTCGAGAATAACACGCCAGTCTTTTAATTGAATAAAGCTCGAGTTGCTACAGAGCAACAGAGTAACTGAGACAGAACAAGAGACTATAACAGACACAGACTAACGCGCAGGCGAATGTTTGCTCGTTTGTGTTTTTTCTTGTTTTTTCTTATGTTAAATGATAGCGGGCGAGCAACCGTCGAGCGATAAAGCACACGAGGGCACACACATGCGCGTACATACACGAACGCCTACAAACACGCATATGCGAACGCGTTAGGATTAGGGTTAAGGAACCAAAATTTAATTCAACTAACTCTTGGGTTCCTCGCGCGTTTACGGTGTAGACTCTTTCATTCGCCAAAAGTGTCGCTTAAAAAAGGAGTGAGGGCTTATTCGCTTGAGCTAAAAGAGGGGGTAAACAAAGAATATTAACTATTCAAATTAGATTTGCAGTTGAGGCTTTGCATTTTAGCGAGCTACACTTAACAAATGTTTTAAGAACCTTCCCACGTTCAGTTTGATGAAAAAAGGATAATGGCTGCGGGAGATGCCTCTACTGCTAGCCGCGTGCACCTCACCTTGGACAGTAAAAAGGTAGATTTTTTAATCGCATTTTCTGCTTCTGCTTGCTTCGCACCATGCATAAACTGCTTGTTTGTCCAGCTGCAATTCTCTAAACTCTCTAACTAATTCCCCCAAACGCACATTCACATTGGTTCACCTGAAAGAATAGGTGTATTATTCCAGCAGTACCCTGTCCTCTCCCTACCCAGCAGAGCACTGCACGTGTTAATCGTATAGAAAAACAAGCTATTTAGCATTTTTGGGACTGTGGCAAACCAATAACAAATATGACGTGCTTTCATTTTACTCTCACGGTTGCAAATCATTAGTTTCAGAGATCTGTTTCTAAAATGCAGGAAACCCTTCGAAAACGGTTTCTATTTGTAATGTGTACGCGTTCGAACGCAAACTCTGCGATTCATGCGGTAATCTAGCGACGTTTGACTGTCCAAAATGCAGAATCCTCTGTGCTACTTAATTGGCTTTAGTAAGGTGTGTATGCTTTCTTATTTTGGTGCGGATTTGAGGAGTATCGTAACTATTCAGAGGATTGTACCTATCATTACAAGTGTTTCGCCGATTGTGTCTAAAAGTATCCCAGTAACAAGCAAAACTATTGCCCAAACTAGATTGGATGCTGAATTTTAGCCCTATAAAGCAGACTTTGGCGATTACTATTCAAACCAGAGCCCTTGCTATGTCGCTGAGAAAGGCAAGTTATAACTCAACTTGAGAGAGTTGCAGGCATAAGTAAATGCGAAGTTCAGCAGTTGCAGTTGGAAGCTGACTTTGATTGTCTATCGTGATCTTCAAGAACGGATTGACGTGTTTTTGAAGCATTTGTGGAAAAAATTTTCGAAGGGAACAACGACCTAATCGAGCTGTGGCGTAGAAATTGCAAGGTGAAAAAAGGCCTTAGCTCTCTCATCCGGAAGGTTTTGCAGCCCAAAAGCTCCTATACAACATTGAAAAAAAATGAGTTCAAGAATTAGCTAGTAGTCTTCCATCTATATCTGAAGACCGTCGGGTTCGTCGGGTTCGTCGGGTAATCTGTTTTACACGCTTGTAAAACCGTGAAATCAAGCTTTTTTGCACATTACTTTAGCTAGTTTATCATCCGTCCGATAGGTTCCCGAGGACACGGTTTGGATAGGGATCGGTTGACAAGTAATGCATTTTTAATTCTTATTTGCCATTCATAAACGCAAAATGCGTGCAATAATGCTTAATTCCCAAACTACTCCCAAACTTTCAGGCTTTTAACTAATAGTCTCTCCTCATTCCCCTCGCTACCCACACTCACAACTACCGGGCGCGCAAATTTTGCTTACAATTATTGATTTACCTCTAGCTGCAGTTTTATACGCAAAATTAAGGAGGGCAATGAGAGAAAAAATCAGAGAAAACGAAAAATCCTCAGAAAACAACATAAATAAGAAATCATTTCTATTAAATGAAAATTTAGCGATTTAGAAATGCTAGTTATCAAACAGCACAGCAGCATTAAATTTTAATACTTCATTCGCAGGCATTCCTTTGTAGGCTCTGGAGGGGTAAGCGCTTCGTGGTTAAGGTTCAATTAGCAATCGCTGGGCTGTATGCGGCTGGCTCATTATTGATTCTTACTGCATTTTACAACTGGTGTTGGTGGACAATGTGGGGGCAGTACATCCACTTGTTCTGGGTTATATTGAGCAGCTTTTTGGCAGCAGTTACCGTTCTTCACGCGTCAGTTTTTGTTTTTCGGATACTTGACAAGTGGTATTTCTTACATAAAGCAAAACAAAAAGAACGCTAGAAACGTTCGAAATCTATGATTTTTTCATAATTGCAAACGCGTGTTTTATGTGCAGTTTATCTCCAGAGCAGAATCTAAAATGTATGTAAATTTCGATTATGTCATAGCCTCTTCTTTCTATAAAGTGATTTAATTCTACTTCTAAGTCGAAGCACTGGGATTTATGTTTCCAATTTTTTTGAGTATTGTCTGCTGCATATATCTCAAGTCGTTAACGGATCGTGCATGCTCATGCCGTTAACCAAAGTATGCATAAAAGCTATGGCTTGGTTGTTCGTGTGAAATAGATAGACTATGCTTATTTTCCTTGAAGGTTTCGTTTTAGTGCTGCGGTTTTAGGTTATAAGTAACAGACGCTAGCCTCCACCCTTTTATACGCAGAGGAAAGCGCTCCAGTTTCTTAGTCATTTTTGCGCACAAAAGAGTTATATTAAATCCCGTCGAAAGGTGTAGGTTATTGCGGGAGAGTCAGCCATGGTTAGGTACATTTTTGTAACGGGCGGCGTGTTAAGTTCAGTTGGTAAAGGCATTTTAACTTCTTCTATCGGCAAGATGCTTCAAACTAGAGGGTTAAAGCCTACGGTCGTGAAAATCGACCCATACGTTAATGTTGATGCAGGAACCATGAACCCATATATGCACGGCGAGGTTTTTGTGACTGACGATGGCGGGGAAACAGACCTAGACTTAGGCTGGTACGAACGCTTTCTGGATTTAAGTTTAAAACGTGAAAACAACGTTACCACAGGTCTCGTTTATCAAGCGGTCATCGAAAGGGAAAGGCGAGGAGATTTTCTGGGACGCTGCGTCCAAATTGTGCCGCATATAACAAACGAAATCAAAGATCGCATAAAAAGCGTGGCGAAGGCCTCCAAAGCTGACGTTATTTTAACCGAGGTGGGCGGCACAGTGGGCGACATCGAAGGGTTGCCGTTTCTGGAGGCTATACGGCAGATGCGATTGGAAGAGGGAGTTGGCAACACGCTTTACGTTCATGTTGCGTTGGTTCCGGTTTTGGACGTGACCCAGGAGCTGAAAACTAAACCTTTACAGCACAGCGTTAACGAGCTGCGCAGGATCGGTATCCAACCTGACATCATCGTGGCGCGAAGCCCGAAGATGATTGACGCGGAAGCACTGCGAAAGATAGCGTTGTTCGGAACAATTCCTGAAAGCGCGGTGTTCTGTTCTTACAACGCGAAATCTGTGTATGAGGTGCCGCTTATTCTGGACAAGCAGGGGATGGGTGACTTCATCTGCTCAAGGTTCAGCTACAACTACGGTGTTCCTGATTTTCAGGAGTGGAAGCAGTTTGTGAACTCGGTGCTGAAACCTGAGAATGAAGTAAAGATAGCGTTGATAGGTAAGTATGCCGGGCTAACGGACAGCTACGTGAGCATGAGCGAAGCGCTGCGACACGGCGGAGCAGCGTGCAAAACCCGCGTGTGCATTACGTATTTGGAGGCTGAGAAATTTGAGCAAGAACCTCAATGCATCAAAGATCTTGAAAACTTTGACGGCGTTTTTGTCCCCTACGGTTTCGGTCCCAGAGGCACAGAGGGTAAGATTGCAGCCATAAAGTACGCTAGGGAAAACGACATACCTTTTCTGGGTATTTGCTATGGTTTTCAGTTGGCGGTTATTGAGTTCGCCCGAAACGTTTGCAGCTTAAAAGATGCAAACAGCCGTGAGATTAACCCAAATTCACCGCATCCAGTCATTGACCTAATGCCTGAACAGCGTGGCGTAGAGTATAAGGGGGCCACGATGAGGTTGGGTTCTCACAAAGTGGTGCTGGTGTCCAACACTATGGCGCATAGCTTGTATAAATGTGCCGAGGCTTACGAACGGCACCGCCACAGGTTTGAGGTTAACTTGGACTACTTAGACATTTTGAAGAAGAATGGCTTACGCTTTTCAGGTAGGAGCCGAGACGGCAGAAGAATGGAAACATTAGAATTGCCCAGTAGTTACTTCTTCTTTGCCTCACAGTTTCACGGCGAATTCAAAAGCCGCCCCGGCAGGCCATCGCCAGAGTACTACGGTTTTATTAGAGCATGCGTAAACAAAAAAATGGGCGAAGCGAAGCCCGACTTTTCCTAAGGGTATAAAACGGGGTTAGGCTGGAGAACTCAAGGCTTCCAGTTTGCTGAATTTGCCCTATTTTGAGGGCCGATAAAGCTCTTTCATTGCAGGCTGCAGTTCTGGAACGTTAAATGCGATGTCCAAATAGTTAAGCATGCCTGCGATTCTGCCGTCTCTTGTAACCGGCAAATGCTTGATTTTCCATTCCTTCATAAGTTTGACGGCTTCTTCCACGGTTGCAGTCTCTTCAATGGTTACCAACGGGTTGGTGTATATGGCTCTAGCTATCACCACCTTGGGGTCCAGTCCTTGTGTGAGCATGCGCACTATGACATCTCGCTCGGTTATTATGCCTGTTGGTTTTCTGCTCTGTACCACGATAACGTAGTCTACGTCGCAGTCAGACATTGTTTGAACTATTTTGTCGGCTGTTGATTCGTTTTCGAATACGTTAACGTCCGCAGACATAAGGTCTTTCACTAAGACTTTACTTGCCATTCACATTTCTCCTAACGGCTATGACAAATGCACCGGGCATTTATCTATTTTATGGTAAAAAGTAGCACTCTTTGATTGAAAGGACGAGCCCAACTTTTTGAAATAATGCTCTAACAAGAAATATAGCGTCGCATTTCAAGGCATTGAGATGAGAACGAAATTTTTTGTCGTCTTGAGTACTTCTGTGATAGCATTAGAAATAGCGTATGGACCGTCAAGGGACATCACTATGCGAAATTTATTGCTGAATATATGTTCGTCCCTTTCTAGTCCTCGAGAGACTATCGGCTGTGTTTACTTTTTCTGCTTTTTTCAACTTTGTTTAATGTAGTTTTTATCTTCTAGGTTGCGCTGTTTTGGAAGAAATTGAGCTAAATTTGTCTATTCTGTCCATTGCCTTCGCGGGCACATACCAAAAGGAGTTTTCGTTTGAGAGATAAATTGAGGTTCTGTTCTGCTACAGTTGCTCAACGGCGCGTAATACTGCCTGGGATATTGAACCTATAAATATTCCAACACCAATAGCAAAAAAAGCCAAAGCAAAGGTCTCGTGATGAAAGAGGTCTTGCCATTGAATCCAAATCCCAATCCGCACATATTGATCTAGCATTACGAGAAAACCTAAAAGAAAAAATGATGCAACGAGAGTAAAAGCAATAACCCAATTCCACTTCATTGTTCATCAACCTGCGATGCTTTCACACATACCTTTAGAGTAAAAAATGTTTCTCAAAAGGAAAGAATAGTTAGGATAAAGGCGCGCTTCTCGCCAGTATTTTTTTCCAGGATGTTCAAAATTAGGGTGAAACTTGGTACCATTTCTTGATTTCGTCAACAGGTTCGCCTGCTTTGAGGGAGGACAGCATACAATCTAAAGATCTTTGGCAATCTAAGCATGAGGCTGGTATTTCTCCTACTTCATTGCGGCTGGCAAGATAGCCAAAATAGTATTGGCATTTAGAATTATTGGTCACGTTTTTCTTCTCTTTGCTTATCATCGTCTGTCGAGTTGGGGGCTGTTTTTCCAATTTAGGAACCTGCTTTGGAACCTGTTTTGTCTTTTCAGCTATCTTCTCTTCAGACCTCTTTTCGGTTAATGTTGACTTGAGTTTCTTTTGATGAATAAGAGTTTTTGGCTTTATTTTAAACAAGTTAGTGCGAGAACCGAAGAAAGGACTTAATTCTGCTCCACACTCGGGGCATGCAGGGTAGATTCGGGGAGGGCTCTCCGATAGATCTTTCAGTTCGATGGGTTTTTGGAATACTTTTTTGCATTCTTGATTTGGACAACGATAAAAATCAGATTTTCCACCTAACCAACCGTTCTTCTTGAGTATCACTAAATAAACTGCAAAAATTATGCTAATGAGGGCTATGGCTACGATG
>Ga0209427_10007942_pt1 | contig 11971 bp, 9 predicted proteins | sample DeeMarSWOR136_30_FD_187465 | JGI IMG/M metagenome (GOLD analysis project Ga0209427, IMG submission 187465) | Marine sediment microbial communities from White Oak River estuary, North Carolina - WOR-1-36_30 (SPAdes) (version 2) | ecosystem: Environmental > Aquatic > Marine > Intertidal zone >... | reverse complement strand
CCCCACGGTGATAGAGGACGACGTATTCGTCGGCAGTAATGTCGAGCTGGTTGCACCAGTCACCGTGAAAAAGGGCTCGACCATTGGAGCGGGTTCAACCATCACCAAAGACATTCCGGAGGGAGCTTTGGCCATTAGCCGGTCCAAGCAGAAAACGATAAGGGGTTGGAAACAGAGGAAGGCGAGGAAGAAATAGGCTTCTCCGTGTAAAGGAGCCAGAGGAAATGTGCGGGATAGTTGGATACTTGGGGCCTCGGGATACGGTCCAGGTTCTGATGGAAGGACTGAGGCGTCTGGAATATAGGGGCTATGATTCCGCGGGCATAGCGGTGTTTCATGGTGGGAAGATAGAGGTCCGACGTGCACGGGGAAAACTGACGATTCTGGAAGAGGTGATCGCCGGGGAATCCCTCGAGGGGAGACTTGGTATAGGACATACCCGATGGGCCACCCATGGCAGGCCCTCGGATGATAATGCACACCCTCATAAGGCGGGAAGCATCGCCGTGGTTCATAATGGGATTATCGAAAATTATCTATCCCTCAAAAAGATATTGATGGAAAAGGGCCATGTCTTCAATTCGGAGACGGACACCGAGGTTATCGCCCACCTCATTGACCATTTCCACCGGGAAGGGCTCCCCTTCGAAGAAGCGGTGAGGCGTGCCCTCGGGGAGATCAAGGGGTCCTATGCCCTGGGGGTCCTCTGCGAAAAGGAGCCTGATAAACTCATCGGCGCGAGAAGCGAGAGCCCCCTTGTCGTCGGATTGGGAGACGGCGAATTATTCATCGCTTCTGATACCCCCGCCGTACTTACCTATACACGGAACTTCATCTTTCTCGAAGACGGTGAAATGGCTGTTCTTTCCGGTGGGAAAGTAGAGGTCCTCGATTTGGAGGGAAAGTCCATTCCGAGGGAGCCCAAGAGGGTGATGTGGAATCCCCTCATGGCGGAGAAGGGTGGATATAAACATTTCATGCTCAAGGAGATTATGGAGCAACCCAGGGCCGTTACGGATACGATCAGGGGAAGAATCTCGGAGGACCGCTCTGAGATCGTCTTCGAGGGCTTGGATACCGATGAAAAGATGGTGAAAGAGATCAACAAGATCGCCCTCGTCGCCTGCGGCACCTCTTATCATGCGGCCTTGGTGGGAAGATATCTCATCGAGTCCTTCTCCAGGATTCCCGTTGAGGTGGATATTGGTTCCGAATTCCGATACAGAAACCCCCTCGTGGATGAGAAAACCCTGCTTGTGGCCATTTCCCAATCCGGGGAAACGGCCGATACCCTGGCTGCCCTGAGGGAGGGAAGGAAAAGGGGCGCGCGGACGCTGGCTATCTGTAACGTCGTTGAGAGTAGCCTTTCAAGGGAGTCGGATTACACCATCTTCACTTACGCCGGCCCCGAGATCGGGGTGGCCTCCACGAAGGCGTTTTCAACCCAGTTGGTCATCCTTTACCTGATAAGCCTCTTCCTTGGAAAACGATCGGGACACATCGACCATCCTCACATGGAGGAGTGCATCGGTGAGCTGGTCAGGCTTCCTCACCTGCTGGAGGAAGTCGTCAGGGAGCATAAGGAAATAGAGAGGATAGCCAGGAAGTACGTCCATGCCAAGAATTTCCTTTACCTCGGGAGGGGGATCAATTATCCCATAGCCTTGGAGGGGGCTTTGAAATTGAAGGAGATCTCCTATATCCATGCCGAGGGTTATCCCGCCGGGGAGATGAAACATGGTCCCATTGCCCTCATCGATCGGGAGATGCCCGTGGTGGTCTTGGCTACAAGGGACGATACCTATGAGAAGGTAATGAGCAACATCGAGGAAGTCCATGCCAGGGAGGGAAGGATCATCTCCCTGGCCTCTCAAGACGATAGAGAGATTGCCTCCAAGGTCGAAGATGTCATCTCCATCCCCCCCACCATATCCGCCCTGACCCCGGTGCTCCTCACCATTCCCCTCCAACTTCTGGCATACTATATAGCGGATTTCAAGGGGAATGATGTAGATCAACCCAGAAACTTAGCGAAGAGCGTTACGGTAGAATAACGAATCGGAAGGCGACAGGGAAAGATGCCGAATCGATCCTCTCTCTGGAGAACGGTCCTCAAGGCTATTGCCTCCTTTAGAGAAAGCGAATACACGGTTACCATCACCTTGGCCATTATCATCGGAGTGTTGGGCGGCTTCGGAGCCATCGGGTTTCGTCTGTTGATCCAGGCATTCCAGAGCGTCTTTTATGGATCAGGTCTGAATCTCGTTGATATCGTTTTATCCATCCCCTGGTATTGGAGAATTCTGATTCCTGCCATCGGTGGGGCGGTAGTCGGCCCACTGATCTTCTTTCTCGCCCGGGAGGCAAAGGGTCACGGGGTTCCCGAGGTCATGGAAGCGGTGGCCATGAGAAGTGGGGTCATCCGCAAGAGGGTGGTGATCGTTAAATCCCTGGCTTCGGCTATCTGCATGGGCTCCGGCGGGTCTGTGGGCAGGGAGGGGCCAATAGTCCAAATCGGATCTGCCATCGGTTCGGCCCTTGGACAGATTCTGAGCGTTTCGGGCAATCGGTTGCGGAACCTGGTGGCGTGCGGTGCCGCAGCGGGCATTGCCGCCACCTTCAACGCCCCCATTGCCGGGGCCATCTTCTCCCTGGAGGTCATTCTTGGTGAATTTGAGATCGGGGCTTTCGGCCCCATCGTCCTTGCCTCCGTAATGGCAACGGTCGTCTCCAGGGCCTTCCTCGGGAATTACCCCGCCTTCACTATTCCCCAGTATAACCTGGTCAGCATATGGGAGATCCCGGCTTACCTCATCATGGGGTTCTTGGCGGGCCTCGTTGCATTGCTTTTTACTAGGACCCTCTATAAGGCCGAGGATCTGTGGGATGACCTTAAGATCCCTGAATACGTGAAGCCCGCCCTTGGGGGATTTGCTATCGGAGGTATTTCCCTCTTCCTTCCCCAGATATTGGGGGTCGGGTATGAATCCATCACCATGGGCCTCTTGGGAAGGTTGCCATGGTTTCTCCTGTTTATCCTCGTTTTCGTCAAGATCGCCGCCACCTCTCTCACCATCGGGTCGGGGGGCTCCGGAGGCGTTTTCGCCCCATCCCTTTTCATCGGGGCCATGATGGGGGGAATCTATGGCCATGTCGTCCACTATCTCTTTCCCCACGTTACGGCCTCCTCAGGGGCTTACAGCTTAGTGGGCATGGGGGCTATCGTGGCGGGTACAACTCATGCCCCCATTACTGCCATATTGATCATTTTCGAATTGACCGATGATTACCACATCATCTTGCCCCTGATGATGACCTGCATTCTCAGCGCCCTTACGGCAAGCCAGCTGAAGAGAGAGTCAATTTATACAATGAAATTGGTCCGGCGCGGAATCGATGTCAGGGCTGGCAGGGAGATCAGTATCCTCAAATCCCTGCCCGTGAGGGATTTCATGATCAGGGATGTGGCATTTGTCTCGGAGGTCATGCCACTCAGTGGGTTTCTCCGTTTTATTAAGGAGAGTAGCCATATGTACTTCCCGGTGGTGAACGATAAGGAGGAGTTGGTGGGGATCATATCGCTCCGGGATATCAGGCCCACCCTGCTGGAGGAGAGCCTGATGGATTTGGTCATTGCCAAAGACATCATGACTGAGGATGTAATTACGCTAACCACCGATGAGAATCTGTACGATGCCATGGGCAAATTCGGCATCAAGGACATCGGCCAGCTTCCCGTGGTCGATAAGAACAACCCGAAGAAGGTGGTGGGGATGCTCAAGAGGACCGATGTGATTGTTGCATACAACAATGCGGTTCTCCGAAGGGGTTTAGAGAGGAGATAATGGGATTAGGCCTCCTGGGAGATCTCAATCCGGTCCAACGGGAAGCGGTAAAAAAGACCGAGGGCCCCCTGCTCATTTTCGCCGGGGCGGGCAGCGGGAAGACCCGGGTGCTCACCTACCGGATCGCCTATCTCATTCTGGAAAAGGGGATTGCCCCTGAGAGAATTCTGGGCGTCACATTCACCAACAAGGCGGCGGGGGAGATGAAGGAGAGGGTGGATGACCTCCTGGGAGGGGCGAGCCAGGGGGTCTGGATGAGCACCTTTCATTCGGCATGCGCCAGGATTCTGAGAAAATATGTCGATCGCCTGGGCTTTAATCGCAATTTCGTTATTTACGATGAAAGGGATCAAGAGCAGGCCATCAAGGCGGTTATGAAGGAGTTGGAGATCGACGAGCAGGCCTTCCATCCCAAGGCAATCCTGGCGGAAATCAACCGGGCGAAGAATCACGGCGTATCCCAAGAAGAATTTACCCCGGACCCATTCAACGTACTGCAGAAAAGGGTAGCCATGGTTTACGAAGGTTATCAGGAAATGCTCAAGGGAAATAACGCCCTGGATTTCGGCGATCTCCTCCTCTCCACGGTCAAACTGTTCAAGGAATTTCCCGAAATCCTCGAACATTATCAAGATCGCCTGCTCTATGTTTTGGTAGATGAATTCCAGGATACCAATTTCATTCAGTATCGCTTCATTCAGGATCTGGTACGGAAACACGGGAATATTTGCGTCGTGGGGGATGATGACCAATCCATCTATCGGTGGCGAGGCGCGGAGATCACCAATATACTCAACTTCGAAAAGGAGTTTTACGGAACGACGGTAATCAAATTGGAGCAGAATTATCGCTCAACCAAGCGGATACTGGAGGCGGCCGGGCAGGTGGTCCGGCGGAACCGGGAGCGAAGGGAGAAGGTATTGTGGACGGAAAACACGGAAGGAGAGCCCATCATCTATTTCACGGGGAAGGATGAGCAGGAGGAGGCGAGCTTTCTCGTTCGAGAAATCCAAGCCCTTCCTGAAAGAAGATACAGTGATTTCGCCGCCTTTTACCGGACCAACGCCCAGTCCCGAGCCATTGAGGAGGAGTTGGTCAAGGTGCGAATCCCCTATGCCGTGGTCGCCGGGTTGAGGTTCTATGAGAGGAAGGAGGTTAAGGACGTCATCGCCTATCTGAGGGCCATCGCAAACCCGGCGGATGACATAAGCTTGAAGAGGATCATCCAGAGCCCTCCCAGGGGTATCGGGCCGAAAACCATCGAGAGGATGGAAGGGTGGGCGAAGGAGAGGGGGGTAACCCTCTATGAGGCCTTCAGACAGGCCGGGGGAGGCATTTCGGACGGCATGAGGAACAGGGTTGGTGAATTCATCGATTTAATGGAATCCTTGCGGGAGGCTGCAAAGACGGTTGGCCCTCAGGATGTCATCTTGCTGGTTTTGGGCCGGACGGGATATTTGGATTGGTTGACCCGTGACTCGACGGCGGAGGCCGTTTCCCGGAGGGAGAACGTGGAGGAATTGGTCAGCGTGGTGGCCCAGTACGAGCACGACCCGGCAAATGAGGACAAGACATTGGCCGGATTTTTGGATCGAATCTCCCTGATCAGTGATGTCGATGACTACGATGATAAGTCGAACAGGGTGAGCCTTATGACCCTCCACTGTGCGAAGGGATTGGAATTTCCCATCGTCTTCCTTGTGGGCATGGAGGACGGGCTCTTTCCCCACCACAGGAGGGGGGAAGGGGCGGAGGATCTGGAGGAGGAGAGGCGCCTCTGTTACGTGGGGATGACCAGGGCAAAGGAGAAGCTCTATCTCACCAATACGGAGCGGAGGAGGGTGTTCGGTTCAGAGCGCTACAATTATCCCTCCCGCTTTATCGAGGAGATTCCCCAGGATCTCCTAACCCGAAGTACGGGGGAAGGGGCAATGGCCTTTCACGGGGAGAGAGAGATGGATGGAAGTCCCTATCTCGACTACTCCGACAGCCAGATCGGGGAGGCCTCCGCTGAATTAGGGGATATCCATGGGGGAGACCTGGAGGCGGGAACATGGGTGAGGCATCCCAAATTCGGGCCCGGAGTGGTGAAGTCTCGGGAGGGCCGCGGAGAGGACCTCAAGGTATGGGTCTACTTCCCCTCGGCCGGAACGAAGAAATTGAAGGTCAAACATGCCGGCCTCGAGGTTGTGAGATCATGATCGATCTTCACATCCATACCACGGCTAGTTCCGATGGGCAGCACGGGCCCGAGGAGATATTTGAAATGTCGAGGAGGCTCAAGCTCGAGGCCATCGCCTTTGCGGACCACAATTCCGTGGCAAGCGTGGGAGAGGGATTGAGGATATCCCGGGAGTTTGGAATCGAATTCCTTCCTTGCATCGAGATCAACACCCACTACAAGGAGTACGATTTTCACCTGCTGGGATACTTCATCGATCATCGGGACGAAAGGCTCCTGCGATGGTTGGAGGGCCAGGGGATGGACAAGAAAAGGCAGATCCGGCAACGGGTAAGACGATTGAGGGAGTTGGGGTTTTGGCTATCCGTGGGTGATGTCGAGCGGTTATCCGTCGGGAGGGAGCCCACGGGGGTTTCCTACCTCAACGCGCTCCTGGCGAGGGAGGAAAACCGGGGGGATCCCCGATTAAAGGCATACATCGATGGGGAACGGTCCGATTCCCCCTATTTGAACTTCTACCTGGACTATCTGGCAGGGGGAAAACCGGCTTCGGTTTCCATTCAATTCATCTCTACCCCTGAGGCAATCCGGTTTGTTCGGTCCCTTGGGGGGATACCTATATTGGCACATCCCGCCCACGTGAAGGATGAAAGGCTCTTAGAGTTGATTAGGGCCGGGCTGGAGGGTATTGAGGTCTATTCCAGCTATCACGGGACCGAAGATGAGGATTACTTCAAGGGGGTCTGTGATCGATTTGGCCTCTTGATGACGGCGGGATCGGATTTTCACGGTAGGGAGATCAAGCCAAATGTCCCCTTAGACGGACTGAGGGGTGGATCCTTCGAGTTAGTGGAGAAATTGAGGTGGGCGAAAAGAGCCAGGGATGGGCAGGTTCATGGGCGTCTCAGGATGCCCCGGCAGCCTTGAGCCGTGCCAGGGCCCGCGCCAGGGCGGCCTGCGCTCTTGCCACATCGAGGTCGGGACCACCTTCGCTCAACCTTCCCCGTGCCCGGTCCCGGGAAGCCCTCGCGCGTTCGAGATCGATCTCATCCGGTGCCTCTGCGGCATCGGCCAAGACGATGGCCTTGTTTCCATCGGTCAAAAGAAACCCCCCGCTGATGGCCATCGTCTTTTTTTCTCCTCCGGGCACGGTTAGGGTGAAAATTCCCGGTTGCAGACTACTGACAAAGGGGGTATGGCCCTTGAGGATACCGAAATATCCAACACTGCCAGGGGCCGTGATACCTTCGACCATTCCGCTGAAGATGAGCCTCTTCAGGGTCACCACCTCGAGGCTCAATTGGGGTTCGTCCACCTATGCTGCCTCCCTTAACTTCTTGCCCCTTTCGACGGCCTCATCGATTCCTCCCAGCATGTAAAAGGCCTGTTCCGGCAGGTCATCGTGTTGCCCCGCGACTATCTCCTTGAACCCCCGGATGGTCTCCGATAGGGTAACGTATCGCCCAGGGGCTCCCGTAAACTGCTCGGCAACGAAAAATGGTTGGGAGAGGAACCTTTGAATCTTTCGAGCCCTGGAGACACTGAGCTTATCCTCCTCAGAAAGCTCTTCCATCCCCAAGATGGCGATTATATCCTGAAGCTCCTTATACCTCTGAAGGATCCGTTGAACCTCCCGGGCCACGCCATAATGTTCTTCCCCCACAATTCTGGGATCCAGGATTCGCGACGTTGAATCCAGGGGGTCCACCGCTGGGTAAATCCCGAGCTCAGCCAACTGTCTGGATAAAACGGTCGTGGCGTCCAGGTGGGAGAAGGTGGTAGCCGGGGCCGGATCCGTCAAATCATCCGCTGGGACATAGATGGCTTGAACCGAGGTAATGGAGCCCCGCTTGGTGGAAGTGATGCGTTCCTGGAGCTCCCCCATCTCCGTGGATAGGGTGGGCTGGTATCCTACTGCCGAGGGCATTCGTCCCAACAGCGCGGATACCTCGGAACCCGCCTGTACGAACCGAAATATGTTGTCTATGAAAAGCAACACATCCTGGCCCTCTTCATCTCGAAAGAACTCCGCCTGAGTGAGGGCCGAAAGGCCGACCCTGAGACGGGCTCCCGGGGGTTCGTTCATCTGCCCGAAGACCAGGACGGTCTTGTCCAAGACCCCGGATTCCTTCATCTCCAACCAGAGGTCATTACCTTCCCGGGTTCGTTCGCCAACCCCCCCAAAGACCGAAAAACCCCCGTGTTCAGTGGCGATATTGCGGATCAGCTCCATGATGAGGACGGTCTTGCCGACGCCAGCTCCGCCGAATAACCCTACCTTTCCCCCCTTTGCATAGGGTTCGAGGAGGTCGATAACCTTGAGGCCGGTCTCGAAAACCGTGGATGCGGGGACCTGCTCCTCAAAAGATGGTGGGTGGCGGTGGATGGGATAGCGTTTCTTCTCGTTGACGGGACCTAACTCATCGATGGGATCTCCAAGGAGGTTGAAGAGACGTCCCAACGTCTCGCGACCCACTGGCATGGTGATGGGACCATCGGTGTCGACTGCATCCATCCCCCGTACCAACCCATCGGTGGAAGAGGTTGCAACACAACGGATTACATTCTCCCCCAAATATTGAGCCACCTCGACGACGAGGTCGATCTCGCCCTCCTTAATCCGGATGGCATTGTAGATGGGGGGGAGTTCCTCCGTAAAGAACTCAATATCGACAACGGGGCCGATTACCCTTAGGACCTTTCCAACTCTCAATGTATCGTCCTCCTTACTTAGTTAAAGTCCACTTTCCCTGGCGTATTTTAGTGCCTCAGAGGCCGTGGTAACCTCAATGATTTCCTTGGTTATGGAGGCCTGTCTGGCCTTGTTGTACGATAGGGTGAGGGTCTTAATCATCTCCTCGGCATTGTCGGTGGCATTCTTCATGGAGACCATCCGGGCTCCGTGTTCACTGGCAGAGGACTCGACCAACCCCTTGTATATCTGGGCCTCGATATACCGAGGCAGGAGTTCGTTCATAATCTCCTCAGCAGAGGGTTCAAAGATTGGTTCCGCAGTTCCTTGCTCGGATTCCGCCCCAGGACCTTCGATGGGGAGCAGTTTCGCCATGGTGGGGATGGTATTCATGGCAGTTTTGAATTGGGTATAAAAGAGGTAGACCTCATCGTGAAGACCCTCTTCAAAGCCTTGCACGAAGCTGTTGCTGATCTCCTTCACCTCCTGAGGCGAGATGTCCCGAGAGACTTGGGGGAGGTAATACTCGATGGGATAGGATTTCCTGCTGAAGAAATCGTGCCCCTTTTTCCCGACCAAGAAGAGCTTTATCTCCTTATCCGAGTGCTCCTCGATAAACCGGTTGGCATACTGAATGATGTTGGCGTTGAAGGCCCCGCACAAGCCCTTGTCCGAGGTGATGAGAACAACCGCAATCCGAAGAGGCTCCCTTTTTGCGACAAGGGGGTGCTCGATCTGAGGGAGAGAAGGGGCCAGGGATTCCATTAATTCCTGGATCTTTTCCGCATAAGGCCTTGCAGCGCGTACCCTCTCCTCGGCCCTCTTTAAGCGGGATACCGCAACCATTTCCATCGCGCGGGTGATCTGTTGGATGCTATTGACGCTGCGGATCCTCCGGCGTATCTCCCTCATTCCCAGCATGATACCTGCCCTATGCCAAGAAGTTCTTCTTAAATTCCGCGGCGGCCTGATCGAGCATCTTTTTCAGTTCTTCGGTCAATTCCTTTTCCTCTCGAACATCCCGGGGAACTTGTGGGTACTTCTCTTTGATGAACTGGTAGAACCCGGACTCGAAATCCTTAACGCGATCGATGGGAAGGTCATCCAAATAACCGTTCTCCCCGACGTAGATAATCATGATCTGGTTCTCAACCGGCATCGGTTCATATTGGGGCTGCTTGAGGATTTCCACCAGCCTCTCACCCCGGGTTAGTTGGGCCTGGGTGGCCTTATCGAGTTCCGACCCGAATTTAGCGAAGGCCACCAGCTCCCGATACTGGGCGAGTTCCAACCGCAGCATGCCGGCGACGGATTTCATGGCCTTGATCTGGGCATTGCCGCCGACACGGGAAACGGAAAGGCCAACATGGACAGCAGGCCTCACCCCCGAGTAGAAGAGGTCGCTCTCAAGATAGATCTGGCCGTCCGTGATGGAGATGACGTTGGTGGGAATATATGCGGAGTAGTCGCCCGCCTGGGTCTCCACGATGGGAAGGGCCGTGAGAGATCCTCCCCCCAGTTCCTCGTTGAGTTTTGCCGCCCTTTCCAGGAGACGCGAGTGGAGGTTGAAGATATCCCCGGGGAAGGCCTCCCTTCCCGGCGGACGCCGCAGCAGTAACGAGACCTGACGGTAGGCCACTGCATGTTTCCACAGGTCGTCGTAGATCAAAAGGGCATGACGCCCGGTATCGCGGAGCTCCTCCCCAATAGCGCACCCCGCATAGGGGGCGACATACTGCATGGGAGCCGGGTCACTGGCCGTTGCGGTCACTACCGTGGAGTACTCCATGGCCCCGTATTTCTCAAGGGTTTCGACCACCGATGCCACGGTTGACTGCTTTTGGCCGATGGCGACATAGATGCAGAATACATCGGTATCCCGTTGGTTGAGTATCGTATCCACGGCGATAGCGGTCTTTCCCGTCTGCCGATCCCCAATGATGAGTTCCCTTTGCCCCCTGCCAATGGGGATCATGGAATCAATGCATTTGAGGCCGGTCTGGAGGGGTTCCTTCACCGGTTGCCTCTGGACAACGTTGGGGGCCCTTCCCTCAATCAACCGATATTTCTCCACGGAGATGGGTCCCCTTCCATCCACGGGTTGTCCCACGGCATTAACCACCCTTCCGATGAGGGAATCTCCAACGGGTACCGAGAGGACTCTTCCCGTCCGCTTAACGGAGTCTCCTTGTTCGATTTCGGTGAAGTCGCCCAGGATCATGGCCCCGACGTGATCCTCGTCCAAATTGAGGGCCATGCCGAAGATGTTTTTTGGAAACTCCAGCATCTCCGCCGACATGACATTAGGAAGTCCATCGATCCGGGCGATCCCATCTCCCGCCTCGATGACCTCCCCCACCTCCTCCATGTCCACGGTGACCTGATAGGCCTCGATTTGCTTCTTTAATATGGATGAGATTTCCTCGGGTTCGATCTTAATTTCCACCTTGTTCCCCCTGGGTTACATGGTTTCAACCATGGCACGACGCATCCGCTCAAGTCGGTGACGCAGGCTGCCATCGATGATTTTGTTTTCCACCCGGACTATTGCTCCTCCCAATATGGACGGGTCAACTCTCGGCTTGAGAAAGACCTGTTTCTTAGTTGCCCTGGTCAGCGCTCGGCGTAACTTCTCCGCCATCTTTTCCGAGAGAGGGAAAGAGGTAATGACCTCGGCCGTCACCTTCTCCCGGGCTGCGGCGGCCAATGCAAAGTATTCCTCGATGATGGGCAAGAGCTTCCTCTGCCTTCCCTGGTCGATGACCAGATTGAGATGATTCAGGGTGACCGAAGATACCCCCCTTCCAAAAATCTCCACCACGGCCTTCTTCTTTCCCTCCGGGGCTATTCGGAGGTTGCTCAAGAATTCCCTCAGCTCGGAATTCTCCTGGAGGACTTCCTTGAGCCTGTGCAGCTCGTCCTCGACGAGCTCGACGAGGTCTTCCGATTGTGCGACGTGAAAAAGGGAACTCGCATAACCCTTCACAACAGAATCAGCTCTCATATTTCTCACCTATCTTGGAAATATACTCGTCTAAGAGCTGCTCATGGTCCTTCTTTTTGAGGGCCTTTTCGATGACTTTCGAGGCGGCCATAATGGTGTGGTCTGCGATCCTCTCCTTCAGTTCCATGAGGGCCTTCTCCTTCTGAAACTCGATCTCTTCCTGCGCCCTCTTAACGATCTGATTGGACTCCTCGTGGGCCTTTTGGATGACCTCCTTCTTGATATTCTCGCCCATCATCTTGCCCTCG
>Ga0209427_10007939_pt1 | contig 11972 bp, 6 predicted proteins | sample DeeMarSWOR136_30_FD_187465 | JGI IMG/M metagenome (GOLD analysis project Ga0209427, IMG submission 187465) | Marine sediment microbial communities from White Oak River estuary, North Carolina - WOR-1-36_30 (SPAdes) (version 2) | ecosystem: Environmental > Aquatic > Marine > Intertidal zone >... | reverse complement strand
CTGTTATGAGTAAGCCCGAGGAGACCATTATTGTCGGCGGCTTGCTGGACAGCAACAATTTAAATCAGAGTATAATTATTACAATAACACCGCATATCGTAGCTTCGAAGGAGCTTGCAGATACTTCTATAAAGGTCGAACAAGATCGTGTTAAGCATCCCTGTGTTGCAGCCGGTTCCGCTGAAAGTGGGGAATTAGGGGAAACAGCCGCAAAAACGCAAATACTTTTTGAATGTAAAATCTATGAAGTACCGATCGATTTAAAATTCTTCGGAGGAGAACAAAAAGAAGATGGCCAGATAATCTGGTTTGGGAAGGAGTACGCCGATTTCTTAGAAACGCTCAACCAAAAGACCAAAAATGCGAAGGTACTGTCAAGTCCCAGGATACTGGTTCTTGAAGGAGAGGAAGCGAGTATGGACATAGTACACGAGATTCCTTATAAAGCAGGCTATGAATCAGCTACTAAGGTCGGTAATGAACCAAAACCGATAGTTAAATTCTTATCTGACGGAATTAAGTTGAAACTTAAGAGCCATACTGTAGATAGCAGCACTATCCGCACAGAGCTTCGACTTACGCAGTCAAAGACCAGTTTTACAACACAAAAGGACAGCCAGGGGCGCGAGATTCAGATTCCTGTCGTAGCCAGTTCCGTCTGCACCACAGACGTTACCGTTCCAAGCCAAACTCCTGTTGTCATCGGTGGTTTGAAAAGCCAGAACAATGACAACAGCCAACTGCTCCTCGTCATAACACCGTCTATAGTTCTTCCGGAGAAAAGTATAGAAAGAAAGGTCGAGACCGACCAACGCCTGCTCAAGCAGGATGAGACCATGCTCCGATACAAAGCTTTGGAAGAACAAACTGTGGAATTGCAGCAGATGCTGAATGAAATCCAAACGAAACTGGCGGAGCTGGAAAAAAGAAAAGCCGAATTATCTCAGTTGAACAAACTTAATTCTGCTCTCGCTTCACCGAAAGAGCAGAAAAGTGGCGATGAGCCAGGATACCATACGGTGCGTCTAGATGAGACACTGTCCCTGATTTCCAAAAAATACTACGGTTCTGAGAATAAATGGCAAAAGATACTTAATTACAATCGTGAGATAATAACGGCTGATGGGATTCAAGTTGGACAACGGCTTATCATACCACCTCTTAAGACTTCGGAGAAAGAGGCGGAAACTGAGCATGAGCGGCTTGCTGCTATGGCCGCTAAATTTGCCGAACGCGGCGACTTTGCTAAGGCCATTGAGAACCTGGAAGAGGCGATTGAACTTGCCAGAGTTGAAAAAGACTACGGTATCGGAATAGCCATCGCAAAAGCAGATGGCCTGATAAGAATCGGTCAACTACTCCCGAATGCACCGGCCTCCACCTCGTCTCTTCGTCAGGGGGATATCATCAAGGCGATCGATGGAGTCAGTACTGAAGGTATGTCCCTGAATGAAGTCGTGGCCAGAATTAGGGGCCCGAAAGGCACTAAAGTTACTCTGAAGGTGAAATGCCATAGTCAGGATATAACTATGGAGGAAACCTTTACACGTCAGTTGCCGCTGAAAGGATCGCCGGTCTTACAGGAGTATTATTGGCGTCTTGACGCATATGAAGCCGGCAAGACCTGGCCGCAATATCGTGAGATGATGAAAAATTATCAGCCTTTGCCGGAGAAAACTGTCCGTATATTCGAACTCAAATATGTCAGTGCTAAAGAAATGGCCGGAGTATTGAACAGAATCCTTGAGAGCCGCTCCAAGGGTATAAAGGACAAACCAAAGGAGATCGTGGAAATTATACCGGATCCGGGCCATAAGAAGTTAATTATCCATGCAAGCCCGAATGATATCCAGTTGATTGAAGCCTTGATTGCTGAGTTTGATGTTATTGCAAAACAAAATACCGTTGTCCTCAAGGCCATACCATCCACAGAGGCCAATCAGGATGCTCCAGTCGAAAGCACTATCACCAAGATTATTAACCTAAGGTATGCAGATTGTGAAAGCGTAGCACAAATATTGCAACAGCTTATCTCTGACAAGCAGCTCAAAATAGTTCCTGACAAGCGCACAAATATGCTGCTTGTGGCCGGCACAGAGTCAGCTATTCAAAAGATACTGTCCCTGGTAGCCGAGCTTGATGTTCCTTCACGAGAAGATACCACAACCACAACGACTAAAACCAGCCCATCTTCAAAACTCACACCGGATACGCCAGATGAAAACATTATCTATGAGATTATACAACTGAAATACTCAGATTGTGAAAGTGTGTCTGAGAAAGTGGCGAAGATTCTATCAGCTGACCAACAGTTCCAAATTATCCCTTTTAAGGACACAAATAGGTTGCTTATGCTCGGTTCCGAATCAATTGTCCAAGAGATAAAAGTATTGGTTGCTGAGATTGACGTGCAGGTTCCTGATAAGAACCTCGAAATTGGCGAACCAGAGATATAGGAGGAAAAGGATTTGTAACGCCCTTTATATCTATTTACTCATTTACACCACGCCTGAAGTTTGAGGAAAAGCTGTAAAGCTTGTCTCAGTTCAGCCCCTTTTGACATTCAACTTTTTACCATACTCTCCGGTAGATTGCTATTAAGGGGGGATTCCAAAGAGCCGAAAAGGCTGAATTTTTACGAAAATTTTACATTTATTTGTCAACCAATTGGCTAATATAGCTGTCTATACCGATAGATGGAGTATATGGCCTCGATGGTGAAAAAGGACAAAAGCTTAATCGAAGCCCATATTAAGGGCGATACGACGGCTTTCGGCGAGATTGTACGCCGATACGGAGACAGTTTGTTGGGATATTTGACACGGATGACAGGCAATAGAGAACAGGCAGAAGATTTGTTCCAGGAGACTTTCAGACGTGTTCATGAGAAGGCCGATACCTTTCGAGGCAGTCGAATTAAGAGCTGGCTGTTTGCCATCGCTACGAATATGGCTATTGACGGTATGCGGAAAAACAAACGGTTGAATGTTGTATCGCTGAATCAGAAAGTGGATTGTAACGATGAAGAAAGCCAAGAATTCAGTACGGTTGCTGTGGCGGATAATTCGTATGAACCTTCTCAAAAGGCAATTGTGGCTGAGCAGAAAGAGCAGGTTCGCCAAGCCATTGAGATGCTGCCGGCAAGACAGCGGGCGACGCTTGTTCTGGCCTATTACCAGCAGCTCAGTTATCCTGAAGTCGCGCAGATTCTTGGATGTTCCGTCGGGACGGTGAAGACACAAATGTACAGGGCGCTTAAATCGCTGGCACAGAGATTGCCGGATATATCGGGAGTGGCGAAATGAATCGTCATCTTACAGAACAGGAACTTATTGAATTCCAGTTTAAGCTGGCTTCGGATGTCCAGAGGGCGGAGATTTCCGGGCATCTTCAAGAATGTGCTTCGTGTCGCGAGCATATGGAGCAATTGCAGCGTAAATTCTCCTCCCTGGATTTGCTGCATGAAGAGATAAAGGCCTCTGACGATTTGATTTCGAGTGTCATCGAGCATGCTCGGCAACCGGTGCGGAAAAGGATTATTTCGGTCAGCAGACCCGCCTGGCTAAGTGCGGCTGCAGCGGTACTGTTGGTGGGATTCATATTACTGGCTTCTCATTTGACAGAGAAACAGTCACAAGATCGTGAATTTGCGAGGAAAGGAGATCAGCCCAGGATAGAGGAAGAAATAAGACCTGAACAGCCTATTGAGGGTGTGATTACAAAAAGTCCTGCTGACAAGACTGTTGTATTAAGTAAGCCTTCATCTGCTGTTGCGAAGTTAGAAACAGAAATAAACGGACGCTCGGACACAGAGGTAAGGTATGCGCTGGCACTAAGGGAAGAAAAAACAAAGGCGATAAATAGATCGTTGGATTTTGAAGGTGGAAAACCTTTAAAGGATACAATATCTGAGCAGCCGCCTTTTGCGCCGGCAAGTGCGATTGAATTAGTAGTCCTGCCCAGAAGAGATAAGGTGCAGCTTACTATTTATAATTCCGCTAATTTGACGCTCGTTCGGGAACGTCGAAATCTGACATTAAAGAGAGGTTGGAACTGGCTGCAGTTTATGTGGGCCAATACACTTATCGACCCGACTTCGCTTAATTTGGAGCCGTTGGCCCAGGCGGATAAGATTGATATACAGCAGTTGGTGTTCCCAGCGAGGCTGCGGGAACTGGGCCGCTGGCTGATTCGTTCCGAGGTCAGCGGCCAGGTCCCGTTCGAGATAACGTATTTTACCAGCGGTCTTAACTGGCGGGCATTTTATATTGGGACGCTGGCCGAGGATGAAAAATCGATGCAATTGCATGGCTATGTACGCGTAGGTAATAATAGCGGTGAGGATTACGAGAATGCCCAAACCCGTCTGATTGTGGGTAAGGTTCACATCCTTGACCAGATAGCCGAACTGGCAAAACGCCAATATCCCTATAACAGGCCCGGAGGTCCACCGATTATAGAAAGATGGGCTCATATACGAGATGTCGATGGAGATGCGATAGCATTGTATAACGGAACAGAGACTGTTCAACTCGACGCTAGGTTTTTGAAACTTCGGCCCAGGGAAATAAAGAAAGAGGGTCTGAGTGAATATTTCCTTTATACGATTGAGGGTACAGAAACAATTGCAGATAAGTGGAGCAAACGTCTGCTTTCGTTTAAGGCCGAAGATATTAAGGTAAAGAGTCTCTATAAATATGACGAAGAGCGTTGGGGGCCCCAAACTATAAGGTTTGTTGCGTTTACCAACGATGAAGAGCATAACCTGGGCCAGACACCGATTCCGAATGGTAATGTCAAGATATACAACCAGGCTGATAGCCAGGAGTATCTCTCGTATGTAGGCGGGACAGATATCAAGTATATTCCGGTCAATGAAGAAGTGGAGTTAAATCTTGGCCCTGCCCGATTGGTCAAGTTTGAGCCGACACTGACGGACTTTAAGACCGAAAATTATGTATACGACAGAAAAGGCAATATCGCCGGCTGGGACGAGATGCGAACCTGGAAGATAGAGATTACCAACACTCGTGAGCTACCGATAGAGTTGGAAATTACACGCGGCTTCGGCACTACATACTGGACGCTACAGTCCAATACGCCTTACGAGAAGCACGACGCCACACATGCTCGTTTCGAGGTGAATCTCGAACCGCGAAGCAAGCGGGCATTCGGATATATGGTAATAACCTATCACGGTTTAAGAGAGGAATCGTTAACAAAAACTACAAAGTAAATTTTAAGGAGCTTGAGTTATGAACGGCAAAAGAATGAAGCTGATGGTAATTTTGATGTTATTGGTTTGTGTTGGGATTGCACAGGCCAGGATTAAGCTGGTGGCGCTTCCGGAGAGGGCGGCGACGGTGATTCGGCTGGACAATCCCATGGCGACATTGATAGAGGAAGAACGTGTACTTACGCTACAGAAAGGTCTCAACAAGGTGGACTTTTCCTGGAAGGGGGTCAGTATCGATGCCGACTCGATTCGGCTAAGAGCGCTCGACCATCCGGATGATAAGGTGACACTTCTCAGTGTGAGCTATCCGCCTAATGAGGCTGCCCTTGTGTGGGACATAAGCAGCGATGGCGACTATGCCGAGACGGTACGCATAAGCTATCTGCTCTCTAATATCGACCGGCTGATTACCTATAAGGCGGTTGCCGACAAGCCGGAGACCTACGTGGATTTGAAGAGTTATCTGGTATTGCGGAACTTCTCAGGTGAGGATTTCGATAAAGCGCGAGTTCTTCTGGATTATGGCGAGGCATTCGAGCAGGGCATCGACCATGAGGAGACCAAGCAGATGCTGTTTCTAAAGGCAGACAAGGTGCCGATTATAAAGGTGTGGACGTTTGATGCGGCCAAGCTGCCGTGGGACCCTGAGAAGCTGGAGAATAAGAATGTGGGTATCCCTGTGAGCTATCGAATCGTAAATGATACCAAGAGCGGGCTTGGAGAGTTTGCTCTCTGGGGCGGCAAGGCCCGGCTTTTCCAGGATGATGGCCACGAGAGCACCATCTTCTTAGGTGAGGACGTGACGGGCCTGGTGCCGGTCGGCGAGAAGACCGAACTCTATATCGGTGACAGCAGGGATATCGTAGTAACGCAGCGGAAGATGAAGGACGAGAGGATCAATTTGCAAAAGAATAACGACGAAAGAGTCATTCTTTACGACACCGATGAGATAATCACGGCCAAGATTGAGAATTTCAAGGACAGTGAGGCTGTATTGACGATGATTCAGCACATTCCCGGCCAGTGGGACATGGAGAAGTGCACTCTGGATAAGAAAGGGTTGAAACTCGGTGTTGACTATAAGAAGAAGGATGCCGGCACGCTTGAGTTTGAGATTAAGCTGCCTGCTCGCACAGAAGAGGGTCCTGCGGTAAAGGAACTGGAGATGCATTATCATCGACGTAATGTACGGCCGTGAAAGTGAAAATCAGACTAAAGGAGCAATAAAATGAAACGTTTAGTCTTTATATTACTGACAACCGCTGCAATCACGAATACCGCACATTCGAAAGTGGATTTGGTTACTTTGCCTTCGCGGGATACGGTTCAGCTTACTATATATAACTCAGCGGATATGACTTTGGTACGTGAAAGCAGGGCGCTAACGCTCAAGGAAGGAGAAAACAAATTGCAGTTTTCATGGGCAAATACTCTCATTGACCCGACCAGTTTAGAGATGCTGCCTAAGGCCAGTGCGGATAAAATCGATATAGCTGATTTGACCTATCCACCGAGAGTAAGGAACCTCGGCCTATGGAATATCGAAAGCGGTGTGAGCGGCAAAGTGCCTGTCGAGATTACATATCTGACCAGCGGCTTGTCTTGGCGGGCGTTTTATATGGGCACACTTACCGAAGATGAAAAAACGATGCGTCTACAGGGCTACGTGCGGGTTACCAACAACAGCGGCGAAGATTATGAAAATGCCCAGACCCGACTTATTGTCGGCAAGGTCCATATCCTCGATGAGATAGCCGAGCTTGCCCGGCGACAATACCCATACGGCAGACCAGGTGAAGTCAGGCTGAAGGAGAGATTATCGAGACGTGGTGGGAGGGAGATGAAGGCAGCAATGGAAAGAGTCACTACATTGGCCGCGATAGCAGTTCCTGAAGAACCCAAGGAAATCAAGAAAGAAGGTCTTAGCGAGTATTTCCTTTATACGATTGAGGGGACGGAAACTATTTCTACCGGCTGGTCGAAACGACTACAGAGCTTTGATGTTGACGCGGTGCCGGTGATAAATCTTTACAAATACGAGCAAGAGCGCTATGGGAATGCCGTGGTTCGATTCCTTAGCTTTAAAAACGATGAAGAGCACAAGCTCGGCGAAACACCGATACCAGGAGGAATGCTGAAAGTTTATAGAAGCGTTGGTGATGAGGGGCACTTGTCTTATACCGGCCAGTCTTCGTTTAAGTATATTCCCGTGGATGAGGATGTGGAGCTCAACCTTGGTACGGTTGGTGATGTTGTTGTCGAGCCGACGCTTATGGATTTTGAGACTAAGAACTACAGGTTTGACAGGGACCGCAATATCTCAGGCTGGGACGAGGTTCGCACCTTCAAAATAGAAGTTAAAAACACTCGCGATATAGACGTTAAGGTCGAGATTCAGCGAAACTTCCCAACGCAATACTGGAAACTAAATACAGGACAAGAATTTGAGAAGGTTGACCTTGATACGATTAAGTTTACACTTGTGTTGAAACCGAGATCAAAGCAGGATTTCGAGTATACATTGACCACATATCACGGCGTAAGACAGGAAGACTCGACAAGGGCACGGGAACGATAAGTTTTAAAGGGACTCTAAAATGAAACGCACAATTGTATTTTTGTTCATCGTTACAATAGTGAATTTTGCAGAAGCGAAAGTTGATTTGGTTACTTTGCCTTCACGGGATACGGTTCAGTTGACGATTTATAATTCAGCGGATATGACGTTGGTTCGTGAAAGCAGGGCTCTTACGCTTAAGGATGGCGAAAATAAATTGCAGTTTTCGTGGGCCAATACACTTATTGACCCGACCAGCTTAGAAATGCTGCCTAAGGCCAATGCGGATAAAATCGATATCGCCGATTTGACTTATCCGCCGAGGGTAAGGAACCTTGGGCTGTGGAATATCGAAAGCAGCGTGAGCGGCAAAGTGCCTGTCGAGATTACATATCTGACCAGTGGTCTTTCCTGGCGGGCGTTTTATATGGGAACGCTCACCGAAGATGAAAAGACGATGCGGCTGCAGGGCTATGTGCGAGTTACGAACAACAGCGGTGAGGACTACGAAAATGCCCGGACGCGCCTGATTGTCGGTAAAGTACACATACTCGACCAGATTGCTGAGCTTGCAAGGCGGCAATACCCATACGGCAGACCAGGCGAGCCAGTACCGATGCCGGAATTTGAAGGTGTTGCGCGAAGGGAGGAATCAAGAGAGCGATTTCGTTCTTTTTATGCGCCGCTGGCCAAGTTAGCTGAGAGGCCTAAAGAGATCAAAAAGGAGGGTCTGAGTGAGTATTTTCTCTACACTATTGAAGGAACAGAGACTATTTCAACCGGCTGGTCGAAACGACTACAGAGCTTTGATGTTGACGAAGTACCGGTAGTGAATCTGTATAAATACGAGCAGGAACGATATGGCAATTCTGTTGTGCGATTCTTCAGCTTCAAAAACGATGAAGAGCACAAGCTTGGCGATACGCCCATCCCCGGCGGGATGCTCAAGGTCTATAGAGGCGTTGGCGATAGGGGGCACTTGTCTTATACGGGCCAATCATCGTTTAAGTATATTCCTGTTGATGAGGATGTGGAGCTTAACCTTGGTGCTGTTGACGATGTGGTTGTAGAGCCAAAGCTAATGTACTTTGAGACGAAGAACTACAGGTTCGATAGGAATCGCAATATATCCGGCTGGGACGAAGTCCGCAATTTCAAAGTAGAGGTTAAAAACACTCGCGATATAGGCGTTAAGGTCGAGATTCAGCGTAACTTTCCTACGCAATACTGGAAGCTTCAAAAGAGTGGCGACTTCGGTAAATTCGAGAAGGTTGACCTTGATACGGTCAAGTTCACGCTTACCTTAGAGCCGAGGTCAGCAAAGAAATTCGAGTATGTCCTGACGACCTATCATGGTGTCCGACAGGAGGATTAGACAAAAGCCGCTCGAAAAGTTATAACTCACATTTTGTTTAGTTTAGCTATAGCCTGTGCTATCTGGCCACGGCGGGCTTCGATTGGACTTGGGTCTTTCGTAAAAGTAGTCATATCTTTTGTAATTTCTGCCGGCACGTTAAGCAGAGACTCATATTTTTGATACTCCATAGCAGTGAGTTTTTTCTTTTTATCTTTCAGGAGTCTTTTTAAGATTACAAAATATTCGTAGTCCTCGATGCCGTCACGTAGCATTTCCCAGCGGATACTGTCCACGGGACCATCGAGTACAGGTTCCTGCGGGCTGGCATTTGCAGCAGCAACAGGCGGATATATGAATCTGCCGTCACCGTTACCCCAGGGTCTTTTCTGGCCTTTTGGTGTACTGTAACCGGACGTCCAACCCATTGGATCTTCGTATGGATTTTGCGGATGGTCGGGATAGGCGGCCGAACTTGTCCAGTAATTCGTCTGCCAGACGAGGATTCCCTCAATTTTTCGCTGCCATGTCTGCCACAGCCAAACCCGCATTTCGGTCGCAGGGTGGTCGATAAACAATGTGCAATAGGGTGCCTTCGGTCCGGTGCAGACATACCACCAGAATTTATCCCCGAACCCTCTTCGCTTTTCGGAAACATCGTCTCGATACAGGTTTGAGATGACGCAGTAGATATTCGGCCCTCCTTCGAGTTGTGGTTCGGGTTGTTCGGTGAGCATCCGCGGAATTTTCGGGCAGTAACGTTTGAGTTTCTCAAAGCCGTTCATGACAAAGGCATACTGATCCGGGCTTGGTTCATCGAACCAATAGACATAAGCCTCATCCAGCCAACCCCTTTCAGCCAGGTGCGTCTCCATTTGCTTGCAGTAGGATTCGAGTATAATAGGATACTCCGGTTCATCCTCCTTAAAGCCCAGCAGCGACGGTTCGTAAATTGCATGAAATGTTCCGCCGCCAAGGCCCGGTATGCTGAGGCGAAACGAATTAAAGTGATAGTGATTAATTGCTCGGTCCATTGCTTTATCCCAGGCTGAGAAATCGAATTTGACTTTCAGATGCTCAAGAGGCGCAACAAGTCCGGTCCGTTTTTCAATATCAAAATTACCACCCTCAACCAGCTCTTTTCCACCGGCCGCGTCCTTCAGGGAGACCTCATCAAACCATACAAGACCCATCAATTCCCCGGCATCAGTCCAGGTTGTCGCTCTTATCATAGGTCTTATGAACTTCGCCCCTTTCGGAAAATCTCTCACTAAAGCTTCAAAGAGCTGCCATCTGCCATTGCCCTTTAGTGTCATATCTTTATTTCTGCCGGACAGCCACTTTCCGTCCCGGTCGTAGTGGTTAAGTGCAATGCCGAAGCGGTGGTCCGGCACCACCGTGCGATACCAAAATCGCACCTGTAGCCCTCCGGCCGGTATTGATATTAGCGGCCTATATGAAACGGTTACATTGCTTTTCTGGTCATCATCGTAGATCAGCAGCGACCCGGTGCCGGAATGAGTTTCATTTTCAACGATTCGCAAACCCTCCCAATTTGCATATTTATTTTCTACCGGCGGCTTAACGTTTGGCCATGTCACTTTAATACCGTTGAGAGGTGCCGGGTTGTATGGTGATATATGATGGTCGCTGAAGTTCGTCCAATACTTATCGAGTACCTGCCGTTTGTGTTTCTCATTGGAAATCTTCTGATAGCGAAACACGTTGCCCGGCGAGAAACCAAAAGCCGTTGTGCACGTCATCCGATCGGGAAGAACAAAATCATATACTTCGACGTTCAGGGTGACGTTAGCTTCGAAGTTTTGCCCGGATAGTATAATATTGCCTGTATACATTCCTGCAGGTACTTTGCGTGGGATTTTAACACGAATCCAGAATGGCTGATTCCTGTTGGCTTCGAGATTAATGGAGCCTTTCAACGGTGGCAGTGGATCGGGCCAGGGACCTGCCACCGAACTTTTATCTGTAGGCATTGTAACATTAACATATTGGACCTTTAATATCTCGATATTGGCCGGTGGGATAATTGCTCCACCCGGTCCGTTTAATGCTTTGGTTTGTATTTTGAAATCCTTAATAGTAACAGTTGGCTGAATTACTAATTGAGCGGCCTCAGCCTCATTGCGAGCGGCGCATATCTTAATAGCGTTACTACCTGCCTTTGGCAGCGATTTGTCAGGGCTTATTTTCCACCCGGATGAGGCCCACCACAGACCGACTTGATTGATGGAGTTGGGAAGTAATTCCCCGTATTTGGCGTTTAGATAAGCGCTTGTTTGAGCGCAAACGGTTCTGCATATCAGCAAAAGTGCTAAGCAAAGGATTTTTTTAACCATGATATATCACCCTTCAAGTAGGATCTCGTTTTTAGATGCTACGATAGTCTTCATTTATTACCTGAGATTCTCCATTATCAGTCCAGATCCGTCAAGAGTCTGTCAATGTGGCCGACGAACGTTTTGTTATGATAGGGTCTAAGTTTTTTGGAAATAGTAGATTGAATGCTGTAAAGGGCGGTTGGGATCCCTTTTCGGTGTTCGCCGCACCGGGTGATGCTTATAACAGCTTGTCTGAGGAGTTGCTGCCAAGTTTATAAGTCCTTGTTTGCAAAAGACATAGGCGTTTTAAGAGGGGGCTGTCAAAATTTTTTAAAAAATTTCTTTTTTTCCTTGTATGGGTGTCGCTTATTTTGTATACTGTATTAGGTAGCTAATACAGTAATACAGAAAAAGGATTATATGATATGTTACTGGAAATCAACCATCATAGTGGAGTACCCATATACCGGCAGGTGATCGAACAGA
>Ga0209427_10007938_pt1 | contig 11973 bp, 14 predicted proteins | sample DeeMarSWOR136_30_FD_187465 | JGI IMG/M metagenome (GOLD analysis project Ga0209427, IMG submission 187465) | Marine sediment microbial communities from White Oak River estuary, North Carolina - WOR-1-36_30 (SPAdes) (version 2) | ecosystem: Environmental > Aquatic > Marine > Intertidal zone >... | reverse complement strand
TTATTGTGGCGTTTCGACGACCACGTAAAATTTTGGGCCGTATTTACGAGCCCGTATCATAACCCACACGGGAGGCTCCGGTTTCATAGTTTATCTGTGTCAAAATTGTCCTTGCTTCTGGCTTCTTGAGTCTGTTGTCTATTGTGCTATGGATGTTATTGCAGGCTGATACCCAACTTTAAGGAGACCTCCTGTAGCTTTTTATCCAGTGTCCAGAATGGAATTGCCGTCAGGACCGCAGAGGCAAGCAGGTGAGCATCAACATAGCCGATCCCTTTGCCCATAAGCTGATTACTTTCGATAAACTGCAAAACCTCCTCATGCTCTGCCTGTTTTGCCATAGGAAGGCACCGCAGCAGGGAAAGTATCTCGGTCCTGTTCTTAAGATTTCCACAGGCAAGTTCACCAACGATAAATGGATGGCAAACAACTCTTCCGTCATTTAGTAGAATCTCAAGGTCGGATTCGCCTGCACGCAAGTGCCGGACCCAAACAGAGCTATCAACGAGAACCATATTATCTGCCTCTGTTTCTTCTGCGAGGTACAGGTCTTAATTTCTTTTCGGTTCCGCCCAATAAGGCCAGTCTTTTGCTGCTTTCGAGGGCAATTAGGGCCTCTAAGCCGAGCCTGACTAACGAAGTCTTTTCCTTAACACCGGTTAATTTTGATGCTTTACCTAATAATTTATCATCGATATTTAACGTGGTTCTCATCGTCAATTCCTTGAATGCACATATATATATGTATTATTATGTATAATATATGCATACCCGTCAAGTGCTTTTTTAAACTTTTTTTGACCGGCCTTCTTATTTCATCCTTCGAATCAACGAAGACCCGGATGGAAAAAACACGGATATTGATTAGGACAAATCCCCCCGGCAAAATTGTACTTGCCTATTGCGTCTTGAATCTGTAGTCTGTCCGGCCATGGATGAGATAAATCTAAACTTTAATTTAGTATGGTAGGGTGTGCACCGCACACCGAAAGTATTTTTATTCTCCGAATGTATCACCGGCTTTTCCCATGATATAGCAGCAGCCATAGACATGAAACTGTTCTTTACAGGATTGCTATACGCTCAGAAAAGGTCATCAATCCAATCGGCAAAATCAAATCCAATTTGTGATCCAAACAATATAAGGAATATTATCAAAATGAGAGGCAGCCAAAAATGAATAAACAATAAGAAGGAAAGACAACCCTTACCGCTCGGGGATATTCCTGTTTCCCTTTTTATTCTTGAAGCAGAAGCCAGATAACAAATATTCACTATCAGCCCGATTATATAAAAGCCAATATAGTAAAGTATCCACGCCAGGAAGGCAGGTCCAACAAAGCTCTTGGTCGATGCTATCGCCTTTTTGAATTGGAACTCGGAATCATCTCGTTGTGTACTATTGATTTTTCCCTCGGTCTTTAGATCTAATTGTTTCAACCCATTCGACTTAACTTCTGGTGGTCGAGATACCTTTTTCGTATTGTCTTCACCTGTTGTTTTTTGAGGATGCAAGGCTTTATTGTTAGCTGGCTGTGGAACAGAAGTAGATGGGGATTTTCCACAAGAGTGGCATTCTGAAAATCCTTTTGCAGTTTCAACATTACAATGCGGGCATTTAGTGAGATATTCTAAACAATATCTACATTTTCTAGCCTCATCATTTATCGATTCGCCACAAGCAGGGCACTTCTTCATAACTTATTTCCTTTTGGAACAGGATCATAGCCTCCAGATGAACTCGGTGAGCATCTCAAGAGTCTTCGAATGCCAAGTGCTATTCCCTTTCTAAGGCCATAGAATTTAATTGCCTCAACCATATACTCACTGCAAGTAGGGGTAAAAATGCATTGCACTTTACCGTGCTTGTTCATTCTGGCCTTGTGGAATTTTAGCATACGGTCAAGAAAACAGTGTAGTCGGCTTTGCTTATCCACACCATAAGGCATCATGCTACTCCTGTTTTATATATAAGGTAATAGTGTACGAATTTTGAAATACTCTATTGTTATGGAGCCAATAATAAAAATCTGTTCGCTTTCTTGGTTGTTCTACTCATAAATTCGTACTTGTTTAATTTCAACGGCTTTTGTAAACTCCCTGACTAACGAACTTGGATTAATTCTACAGAATATTTTGGAGCAATCAACATTTAAATCCTTGCCAAACTCATCTAAGAGTTTCTTAAGTTAATATTGAGTCATTCGTATTTCAGAGTTTTAAGCATGCTTTTTATTTCGTCCTGCCCACCCAAACTTATTGTTAACTATTGATCCAATATCCGCACAAAATACTTTTAAGTTCTGCATGTGCCTTTTAGTTCCTAACTTCTGATTATATCGTTTCCGTATAATGAAAGAACATATCGATCATATTCCACACTTCAAATGTTTCACCTTAATCTATCCTTTAATCAGCTCCCATGCTTCTCGGAACTTTTTCCCATCCTTACGTATGCGTGACAATTGCACGACTTTTCTCTTTCCATTGGGCGAGTGGTAGACAAATTTCGATAATTTTTTAGATGGTACTATATAAACTTCTGGGAGAACCGAATGATTTTCAATCTTGTTCAGGAAAGAAACAAAAACGAGGAAGTGGCCTTTGTCGGTTTTTTTAACATTGTCTACGGGCCAACTTGTTGTTCCAGCCAAACCCTTAACGTCGATGGTTATGACATCGCCGGATTTTTGGACTACGACAATGTCTACAGATTTCTTGTTACCTAATGTGAGGTTGGCATCAAGCCCTAGACGGTGCAGCATTGAAAGCACGTAGAACTCAGCAGCTAAATTGGTATTATATCCCCTCATATTTTCTCACTTAACTACTACTTATATTCTTGCCTTATAATAACCTATCGCCCCGGCTTCGTTTACAATAATCAATCATCCTTATCATTAATCATTTAAGAAGCGTTTCCCGGATATCTGCGTCCTGTAATCCACCAATCTACCAATCATCCCCACACCTGTCCATAACAAAAATCTGCTAACCTGTGGCAAAATTGTACTTGCCACTTGCGGCTTGAATCTGTACTCTATCCGGCTATGGATGAGATACAGCGGAAACTGGCCCTGATTGACAGGCAATTGGCATGGAGCTGGACGAACGTACATAAAAAAATCATAAGCACCACCCCCCTGCTGTTTGCAGCGGTAGGCCTGATAGCAGGGATTATCATTCAAAATACATTTCATCTGCCGATATGGTTCTGGTTAATAGCAATATGGATTTTCATAGCTGCAACGATAATCTCGTATCGCGTTAAAGTAAAAAATCTGACGTTCATAAGTGCATATATGGCCCTGACGTGCTTTCTGTGCCTTGGTGCCATTCGCCTGATACACTTTCATCAGCCCAAGCCAAACGACATCCGCAATCTTGTCGGCAACGACCGCAGGCTGGCGACAATACGCGGCGTAATAATTACCGAACCATATATAAAGAAAAACGAGCAATGGAAATTTGTAAAGTTTACGTTTAACGACCCAACCAGCAGTTTTTATTTGAAGATGGACCAGATAAAAACAACCCACGGCTGGGCTAATATAGCCGGCACTGCACGGGTGCAGGTCGAAGAGCCGGTCCTGGACTTGAAGGCGGGCGACTACATACAAGCATATTGCTGGCTGGACAGATTTAAAGGTGCCACTAATCCCGGCCAGTTCGACGTGGCAAAATACCTGGGGAGGAAAAACATTTTTGCAGCAGCTTTAGTACAATCACGAGATGGCATCGAACTATTGGAAAGCAGTCCTGCCGGTTTCTTTACAAAGACAAAGAGAAAATTAAGGGAAACCGCCACGCAGGCATTGCTGGGTAATTTGTCGCCGGAAGAAGAAAGCCGGGGCTTACTGGAAGCGCTGCTACTGGGCTATAGAGGCAATATCGACAGCCGGACTTACCTGGCATTTCGCAAGACAGGCCTGCTGCACTTTATCAGCCTTTCCGGGATGCACCTGGGTATTTTAGTGGGGATTGTATGGTGGCTGTGCAAAACAGCAGGAATAATGAAGCGAGGTCGCGCGACGATTTGCATTATCGTGACAGCGGTTTTCCTGCTAATCGTACCGCCGAGGGCACCGACGGTAAGAGCGGCTATTATAAGTTTTGTTTTCTGCGCATCGTTTTTCTTTCGCCGGCGTCCCAATTCCATCAACACACTTTCGCTGGCGGCAATAATCCTTTTACTGATGAGGCCGACAAATCTATTCGAGGCTGGCTGGCAGCTGTCGTTCGCTTCGGTGCTCGGGATTGTACTTTTTTATAGACGAATCTACCTTTTCCTATATGAAACAATAACTGGTCTTCCCTGGTTGAAGAAAATCCCCAAAACAAAACCATTTTATCGAATCATATCGAGGCCGGGGCCGCCCTTATTGGAATTATTTTGCACAGGTGTCACTGCGTGGTTGGGTGGTTCCGGGATTTTACTTTATCACTTTTACACGATAAATCCCCTCACAAGTGTTTGGACTGTGATTGTTTTTCCTTTTGTGGCTTTGATTTTGACCATAGGATACCTGAAAATAATCCTGTCTTTTCTGCTACCGACCGCGGCGTGGTTGTTGGGCATGATAGTAGCAGGATTAAGCGATGCCCTTATTGGAATTGTAAAGCTGCTGGCCCATGTTGACATTTCATATATACTTATAGGTCGAGTTTCAATAGTACCAATCATCTTGTATTACTGCCTGATTCTTTTTGCCGGCCTGGTTTACCTTCGGCGTCCTCTAACCAAAAAGGTAATCTGCACGTTGATGGCCCTGACGATAATAGCTTTCATAGGTGTTACGAAATGGCAAAGGACATACCGAAACGAACTGGTAATCAATTGTCTGGATGTCGGGCACGGTCAGGCAATTCTGGCTCAGCTCCCCGGCAGTGAAAATGTCCTGTTTGATGCAGGCTCACTTCATAAAAGCGATATCGGCAGGCGAATCGTAGCGCCGTTCTTGCACTACAAGGGAATAAATAAACTCGATGCAATTATAATAAGCCATAATGACGTAGACCACATTAACGGAATACCTGAGATTGCCGAAAACTGCAAAGTCGACGATGTTTATGCTAATAAGGCATTTTTAATCCAGACAGATGAGTGGGGCACCGCAGAATTTCTCAAAAGAAGTCTAAGTGAACAAGGCCATGAATTACAACCGGCAGGCGAGAATACTGTCGTCAGCGGCAAAGCAAAGGTCAAAATAATCTGGCCTACCGAAGAGATTTCCCAGGACAAGACGCTGGGTGATAATGACAAATCGTTGGTTTCATTGATTGAGTTCGGGGATAGAAAGATACTTTTATGCTCGGACATTGAGAAATTTGCACAACGAAAGATTCTCGAGCTATTTCCCGATCTGAAAGCGGATGTGGTAGTTGCTCCCCATCACGGCTCAGTCAAAACGCTGGAGACTGATTTTCTCGGCAGGCTTGGGGCCGGCATTTCTATAAGCAGCTGCGGCCGGACACAGTACGAAAGGATGCAGGCATTCTGGGAAGGAGACAAAACAAAATCATTCTATACGGCCAGAGACGGAGCTATTACGGTTTTTATCGACAAAGACGGTGCGATAAGAACCGCAACATTTATAAAGCGTCGATAAAATCGGGCAAATCACGAATCAAATCACGAACCGTGATTCATCTACCTCATATGCACAACAATCTCAACTCTTCGATTTTTCGCTTTGCCGCTGGCGGTCGAATTCGAAGCGACCGGCCTTGCAGGTCCGCAGCCAACGGCGCGAATCCTTTCTTCCGGGACTCCCCGCTTCATAAGATACCCGGCAACAGCGAGAGCACGCTCTGACGAAAGTTGCCAGTTATCCCTCCACTTCGATTTCTTTATCGGGTCTGTATCGGTATGTCCCACAACGTCTATGGGATTATTAGGATACTTCCGTTGTAAAACGGACTGAATATCGTCAAGCTCCCGGCTGGTTGCCCCTTTGAGCGAAGCTTGACCGGAGTTGAAAAGTATTGTGTTCGGAAGAGTCACGGTGATTGTACCGGCCGAAGGATCAAACTTAACATCATAGCCTTCAAAACCGGTAGCCTCGGCCGGAGATTTGTTCAGCTCGGCAATCTGCCTCTGGAGCTCGTCAATTGTTTTCTGGTTCTGCTCGGCAAGCTGGGACTTTTCCGTCCTCTCGCGCAGAAGCAGCCCCTCAAGATTCTTACTCACCGCAAGCTGGGCTTCGTACTTCTTCTTCCAGTCGGTACAGCCGGAAAATACAGTTACAGAGACAAGACAGGTCAACAAAGCGATTGTCTTTAGACCGTTGGAAGAAAAGATTCTGGTTTTGTTGGCAGCATCCATTCCATATCTCCTTATTAACATCATTAACATCGGCGATTTACTTTCTATTTGTTAATTTTTAATGCCAAAAAACAGAATTCAGATAACTAAAAATCTTATTGTGTAAGATAATAACAGCGAGTACTCCCAATGACAAGAAAGGACCATAAGGAATTTGTCGAATTTTTTTAAAAAAGATTTGGACCGCCACCCACGCCAGACCAAAAAAGGGGGCGATAAAAAACGCTACAATTACGAAAGGACCGCCGATAACCGCCCCTGCGGCTCCCATCAAATGCACATCACCAAGGCCCATTGCCTCTCTCCCAAAGCCCAGAGTGCCGAAAATACGGGTCGCCCACACAATCCCACAGCCCATAAAGTAGCCCCAAAGACTGCCCAGAAGTCCTGCTATAACAGGATTTTGTGAAAAATCCACCCACCAGGAATAATGCCTGATAAACAAATAAGCGGCCGCCGAACAGACGATAATTGGAACCAAGAAAACGATTTCCCTGCAAATCTCCAGGCGATGATTAAAATCCTGCTCGTCTGATGTCTTCTGCTGCTTATCCGGCACATTTTGAAGGTCTTCGGATTCATAACTTCTTTTAATCAAGCCGGTTACAAGAAGCACTAAGGATATAACAAATCCTATCGTCGCACCGGCCGACAGTGAGGATATTGTAGATTCTTTAAAAAAAATAGTCCTGGTGGTGGGTAACAAAGCAAAGTTGGCGATATCGGCAGGGTCAATAATATAACCACCCAGCGCCGAGACAATCAGGCCCACTACTGTAACAAACCAGCAGATTGAAACGGGAATAATCCACAATTCCAAGTCAATTGCAGAAGCGGCAATGAAAGCCGACAACATAATGATAGTAACCAGATAAATCAACCATCCGCCCCGGAGAAACGAATCCACGCCCGGACGTAAATCAGTCCGAAAATACAGGGTAAATATGCCAACGAAAACAATCGCGGTCAGCAGCTCAATGACAAAATAACGCGGCGAGATGGGAGCTTTGCAATACCTGCACTTTCGGCCCAAAAGCAGCCAGGAAACCAGCGGGATATTGTCATAAAAACGGATGTGCTTACCACACGCAGGACAGGCGGAAGGCGGTGTCACCAGGGACTTATCACGTGGCAAACGGTAAATGACGACGTTCAGGAAACTGCCTATACAACAGCCAAACGCAAAGATAAATGTAAACCAAATCCAATCAGGTACTGCCATAATGCCTCCTTGCGATTTACATAATTTTTTTCTTGCGGTCTGCTTTGTTATGTTCTCAATCTAAATGCGCTGCGGGCTGTCTTGCGAAAGAAGCTGCAAAGTCTTTTCGCCTGGCTCGCAGATTTCTTATCGGCAGATTCGCCCGGATAGCGGAATGCCGCAGCAAAATCCGAAAGATAAGCAAGGTCCTCACGAAAGATTTCCCAATTAGGTTCGACCTCAAGAGCCTGCTCTAACAATGCAACTAAGTCGTGAACCTTACCGAAAGGAATATCTGCTTCACATAGACGAGCTTTGAGATATTTTTCAGCACACTGCTGACAATGAAAACAAATACCGTCATAGTTAGGTTTCTTCCTCACTCGGCTTTCACGCACCGCTGTGGCAAAGTCCGCTTCAGCTTTGGCAATCCATTCAGCGGTTATCGGCTTCATAAAGTACTTTTCCTTTTTCGAGGATTTCTTGCATAAAGCAATCGCCCATTTTTACTCGTTGGCGCACTTTTTCTGGGGTCCTGATGAGAATGTCCACAGGAAATTGCGGCCGCAATTTCATCCGGATTTCCACGGATTTGTCAGCACTTCTGCCCTTGAATGGACCAATGACCAATAAATCAACATCAGAATCAGCAGTAACCTGTCCCTGAGCATAAGAGCCGAAAAGGATTACACGCTCGGCGCCAAACTGCTCACCGATTTTCCTGCCGAATTTTTTTATTTGATTTATTGCCACCATAGTTGGTGCTTTTACCTTTCTACTTTTGCCCTTTTCCTTTTACTGCTGCCGCAACTTTCATGGGTAAGCCGAACAAACGAATAAAGCCTTTGGCATCAGTTGGGTCATATTCGGCACCCATTTTGAAGCTGGCCAAATCGGTCCGATATAAACTCTTCGGGCTTTTTATGCCGGCCGGGCTGCACCGGCCCTTAAACAGCTTCATTTTCACTTCGCCGGTAACATTTCGCTGGGTGACATCGATAAACGCATCAAGGGCCTCGCGTAACTGGGAAAACCATAGGCCGTAATAAACCAAATCGGCATACTTTAAGGAAATTTGCTGTTTGTAATGCATTGTTTCCCTGTCAAGAGTCAGAGATTCGAGTGCACTATGAGCGGTTGTTAGTATCGTGCCGCCCGGCGTTTCATACACGCCCCTCGACTTTATCCCCACGAGACGATTTTCGACCAGGTCAACCTGTCCGATACCATGTTTGCCGCCAAGCCGGTTCAACTGCTCAATCAGCTTTACACCATTTATCTTTTTGCCGTTAAGTTTTACCGGCACTCCCTCGCTGAAACCTACCTCGACATAATCCGGTTTGTCGGGCGTTTTCGACAGGGGTTGGGAGATTGTATATACTCCATCTTTCGGCTCATTGGCCGGGTCCTCAAGCTCAGCTCCTTCGTGACTGATATGCCAGAGATTGCGGTCCTGTGAATAGATTTTTTTCTTTGTCTGCTCGATGGGAATCTTGTGCTTTTTGGCATAATCGACGGCAGCCTCACGTGAAGTCAAGGTGAATTTCGGATCCTTCCAGGGAGCGACAATCTTCAACGACGGATCCAGCGCCATATAAGTCAGCTCGAAGCGTACCTGGTCGTTTCCCTTGCCGGTTGCGCCATGAGCTACTGCCGTCGCGCCTTCGGCGTGGGCGACCTCGACCTGATGTTTGGCAATCAACGGCCGGGCAACACTTGTCCCAAGCAGGTATTGCTTTTCATAAACGGCACCCGATTTTAGCATAGGCCAAAGGTATTCCTGAACAAACTCGTTACGCAGGTCCTTTACGACACACTTAACCGCCCCGCTTGCCAGCGCTTTTCGCTTAATACCTGTCAGCTCATCGCCCTGCCCGAGTTCGGCCGCAAATGCTACCACCTCGTAGCCGTAGGTCTCCTTCAGCCACGGCAGGATTACACTGGTATCCAGCCCGCCACTATACGCCAACACAACTTTTTCGGCCTTTGCCATTTCTTGACCTCTAATAAATACTGTCACAACTCCGGATTATACAAAATATTTGGTACGAGAACAACGAAAAGTCAAGGAAAAGGGAGGAATTTAATCGCTGGGCGATAATAAAATCTACTTCGGTTTCGACGGTCTGCGCACCATCGTCAGACTCATTGTTGTTTTAGATGCTATCCGGTTTCTAAAGACGTAATAATTCCCTGCGCTTTTGCCTGACGGTAGGTCTCTTTAAGGCTCTTTCTGATTCCGCCGCCAAATACAACGTTGTAGGTTGAAATCAGTCCATCGTAGACTATCTGCCCTTTCCAGGGCAAAAGCACCGCTGAAACATACACCGGCAGCGGATACGGTATCATCTCGATTATCTCATCGGTCAGGCCGAGCACCCCGTAAGCCTTCGGTGGTTCACCATCATTTAGAAAGACAGTATAGTTTTTCAGGTCTCGTTCGACGAAAAACTTGTCGGAAATAAAATGTTCCCATTTCAGAACGTTAGACAGCTCTTTTTCAGGAAACTGATAAGGGTTCTCATCCACGAAATCATCAATCAAACCAATATTGTCCAAAAGCTTATCTCTGGCCTTGGCTCTGGCATTATTTGAGGTACGATAAAAAGTCTTCGTATCGAAAATTCCTGCAACGCCGCCTAAACGACCCGCAGCAAAACCAACCAGCGAGCTATAGAGCGAAATAAACAACAACGCATCTTCCGGCGGTAGCAGCATAGCAATTTAACTCCCTTCTTGTTAAAATCCAACATACTGTGGTGGGCTTTTTCCGGTACGCTTGATGACTCTGGGATACTTGCCGGCGGGGATCTTATCTGCAATTGCAACAACGTTAATCTGATGGTACCAGTCATCCCCGAAGTCAAACCAGTAGCCGAACGACTGGTCGACCTTCAGCCCCAGAGAGCCAATAGTCGTGCGGGTTACATCGCCTTTGGCCTTGCGTCCCCAGCCAAAAGGATTCCTCATAGCCATAGGCAGCACATACCTATCGCCCTTTCGGTCGTGTGGGCCTTTGCCGAAATGAAACTCATACATATGCTCATCATCCCGGTCAAAGGCATCAAATATGGCTTCGTGAAGCTCCTCGAGCGTCTGGCTGCTCTTAATCTCAATGGTGCGGCAGATAACCTTGTTGCGCCTCAAAAAAGCCTCCGTCATCGGACCGCCGATGATATAAACCTCAAGGGTATAAAGTTGTCTCTGTTGCTCATTTATTTTTTCAGTTTTCCTGGTAAACCGGCCTTTCATAAAACATATCCTCGAACAAATTCCTATGTCTCATTCGTTGCTGCCATCATAAATAGCTAAAAGTGCAAGCTGGAAAATATAAAACCAAACATTAGCGAACGGCAGAACTAAAGCTTTACACTATAATTTTTAGTTTTTCGCCTTCAATTTTACGCTTCTGAATATACCAATAACCGCCGCCGCCGAGCAACAAGTAAATCAGAAAATGATAATACTAAAACGAAGATAGTTAAATCCATTCCACTTTAAACTGGCCGTCTTGGTATCCTTCAGCCAATCTACAAAACTTGACCTGTGGCAACAGTGTCCGATCAAATTTGTAATTAGGATTAGGATGAAGGCAACCTAACACATTCGTTTTGTCTAAACTAAACCCACAAAGCAATACCGCTGAAATAGGATACCTTATATGTTCAATCCAGTTTGGCGAATTCTTCATAGGCCGAATAAATACTGAATTTTCTAATCGTGTGCTTTCATATGTATCCCCAACCTTCTCTCCAGTTTCGGTGTTAATTGTCCCTGTTATATACGTAGTTGCCGTTTGCAATTCCTCAGCAGCAGACTCATCAATACAACAAACACTTACTTTGGGGTGTAATGTAGCTATTACAACAATACAAGGAGCTTTTACTTTGCTACATTGCGGAACCTTGTTACAAATCTCAGAACGAAATTTTTCTGTCATGTCTTCGTAATCGGAATCATCAATATCGGGACTATCAGTTGGATACAAACCACTTTCTTTTGTTGCTGCCTCGATAGATATGCAGGTCGTCTCTACATAAAAAGTTTTACCATTTTTGGAGCACAAAAAATCGGGACCGCCTTTAGATAAATCCTCGTAAGGTTGGATGTCAATGCCGTAGTCCGACAGAAGTTTTCGCGTCGCAGCTTCACAAATAGCAGCTTCGGGATTTGACTTAAATAAATCCTCCCACTTTTTCAGTCGCTGTTTGCCAAAAGGCTTAAGCCAAACACTGTGTTCATTTATCAAATCGGAACAATCAAATATTAGTTTTTCATTATCACTCATTACTTCACATTGTGTAAATGTTTACAAATCGTTTCTCGCATAAGTTCTGTGTCGCCATCTTGACCGGTGAAGAGTTTGAATTGAGCCAAACCCTGGTTGACAAACATTGAAATGCCGTCAATTGTTTTCGCGCCGGCCTCTTTTGCCTGCTTTAGGAGC
>Ga0209427_10007937_pt1 | contig 11974 bp, 10 predicted proteins | sample DeeMarSWOR136_30_FD_187465 | JGI IMG/M metagenome (GOLD analysis project Ga0209427, IMG submission 187465) | Marine sediment microbial communities from White Oak River estuary, North Carolina - WOR-1-36_30 (SPAdes) (version 2) | ecosystem: Environmental > Aquatic > Marine > Intertidal zone >... | reverse complement strand
CTCCCCCTGTATCCCCCTCTCCTTTCAAGGAGAGGGGGAGGATGATTTCTGAAGGGGCTTCGCCCCTTCAAACTTCCCTTTTCCTTTAGCGCAGATAGTATTGCTCAGGCGGCAAAGCTAGAACGCATCTTTATACCCCAGTGCCCATCCTGTTCCGTTACCACCCATATCGAAGGGTACGTACCAATCAGACTTCCATCTGCTCGATAGCGTGAGAAAGTTACCTTCAGATGCACCTTGGTCTCACTACTCTGGATTACTTCCCTCAAGTCCCAGCAGCTATGATGCCAACCAGTACGTTGCCGGAATATGTTAAAGAAATCACCCGGCATCTGGTCATTTGCAGTCTCGCTGACCACCAGGGTGCCGTTTGCGCCCACCCGAGCATGGGGATAATTCAGACATTTCCGGGCGGCCTCGGGGTCAGCAGCATTGAACGCATCCATAAAGGCCATGGCCGTAAGCACCGCCTTCTCCTCCGACTGGTTAGCCACCACGGTGACAATCTGCTTAGCAGCTGACTGTTCAGTCGTTCTCTCGACGGATACTATCTCCTTGGGATAACCGCTATCAGGCTGCACTTCTCACACCTTTGTGTTAGTGGTTTCTCTCCCGCCATCCTCTCCCCCTGCCCGCCGTCTCTCCGGTCTGCTCGCCGTACGACTTCGGCAGGCGAGGACTATGGCAGGCGGGCCTGTGTCCCCTTCAGGAAGAACCCTTCAGGGTGAACCCCTCTCCTTAAAAGGAGAAGGGGAAGAGAGATATTGAAGGGGCTTCGCCACTTGAAACTACCCCTTATTCCCACTCAATGGTTGAAGGAGGCTTGGAGGTGATGTCGTAGACAACCCGGTTGACCTCGGGCACCTCGTTGACAATACGATTTGAAATCCGCGCTAGGACATCGTAAGGCATCCTGGCCCAGTCGGCAGTCATAGCGTCCTCACTGGTCACCGCCCGGACGCCGACCAGATAACCGTAGGTGCGGTAATCACCCATGACACCCACCGACCTTACATCTGTCAGCACCGCGAAAGTCTGCCACAATGGACGGTAGAGCTTAGCCTTCTTTATCTCGTTCATTACGATGAAGTCACATGAGCGCAGTATCTCCAGCTTTTCGCGGGTCACCTCACCGATGATGCGTATCGCCAGTCCCGGCCCGGGGAAGGGCTGCCTCCAGACCATCTCTTCGGGGAGGCCCAGCTCCAGTCCGAGCTGACGCACCTCGTCCTTGAAAAGGTAACGCAACGGCTCAATCAGCTTGAGTACCATCTTGGCCGGCAGCCCGCCGACGTTGTGGTGGGTCTTTATCTTGGCAGCAGCGTTGCTCCCCGAAGAGGCACTCTCGATAACGTCCGGGTAGAGCGTCCCCTGAGCAAGGAAGTCAACCTTGCCCAGCTTCCTAGCCTCCTCTTCAAAGACAGCGATAAACTCCTCGCCTATCTCGATACGTTTACGCTCCGGGTCGGTCACCCCTTCGAGGCGTTTCAGGAAGCGGTCGGTAGCATCAACATAGTTAATCTGCATACCCAGGTTAAGCCGGAAGGTGTTGAAGGTACGCTCCACCTCCTCGCGACGTAGCAGCCCGTTGTTAACGAATATACAGGTTAGCTGGTCACCGACTGCCCTGTGAATCAACGTGGCCCCCACCGCCGAATCGACCCCACCGGAGAGAGCATTAATGACCTTACCATCACCCACCTGCTCTCTTATCCGTGCTACGCTTTCATCAATGAAGTTGCCCATCGTCCAGTTCCCCTTGCAACCGCATATCCGGTAGGCAAAATTCTTCAGGAGCTTCTTCCCCTCGGGAGTATGAACTACTTCGGGATGGAACTGGAGACCAAAGACTTTACTATCATTACCCATCACGGCAATCGGTGAATTTTCTGTGTAAGCAAGAGATTCAAAGCCGGGCGGCATCGCCTCTATCCGGTCGCCGTGGCTCATCCAGACCTGCGTGGAGGTATCCACCCCGGCGAAGAGTGGCAAATCAACATCGCTCAGGTGAAGAAGCGCCTGACCATACTCCCGCTTGATACCCGGTGCCACCTGGCCGCCAAGCTGCTTGGCCAGGACACCCATCCCATAGCAGATTCCAAGAATCGGCAGGCCGCTCTCATAGACATAGGGTTGAGCCAATGGTGCCCCTGGTTCATAGACACCAGCTGGCCCGCCGGAAAGGATAAACCCCTTAGGATTTAAGGGTGCAATCTGCTCCCAGGGGGCATCATACGGGACTAATTCGCAGTAGACGTGGCTCTCGCGTATCCGGCGGGCAATGAGCAGACTGTACTGCGAACCGAAGTCAATAACGACAATCGTCTCACGTTCGGCGCTTATCGCCTCACTAACCGGAGCCGCCTCACCACCCGTCTCGGCAATCTCCAGGTAAGTGGAGACCTCTATATCACCGGTCGTAGCTACACGGCGATTGCCCTTGACCGTCCGCTTTGGCTTGTCCTTTTTCATTCCCCCCTGCTTACCAAAGATTACCATTACGGTACATCCTTGTCAAAGGAAAATTACAATGTTTCTGTCGCGGATGAAACGATTACAACTCCATCTCTCGAAGGTCTTCAGCAAGCAGGAGTCTGGGCTCGGTGGCGGCCTGGACATCATCAACCGTGACCGAGGGGGCCACCTCTCGGAGTAAAAGTCCTTTTGGCGTGACCTCAATTACTGCCAGGTTGGTAATAATGGTATTTACTACTCCACGCCCGGTTAGTGGATAGGTGCATTCGTTGACAATCCTGTGCTCACCGGAGCGGGTTGTATGCTCCATGACGGCGATGACGCTCCCGGCCCCGCTCACTAGGTCCATACTCCCACCGATACTACCGACCCTTCTATCCGTAACCATCCAGTTAGCCAGGTCACCCTTTTCCGAGACCTGATACGCACCGAGCACCGTCACGTCAACATGCCCTCCCCTAATCATTCCAAAAGCCAGGGCGCTATCGAAAAAGGCCGCACCGGGCTTCAGGGTCAACGGCTGCGAACTGGCATTAACGAGGTCGATATCCATCTCCTCTTCGTCCGCGATATGACCGAATCCCAGGGCACCGTTCTCGCTGTGAAGCACCACCCCCCCATCTTCTGGGATGAAATTCGATACCAGTGTGGGCAGGCCAATACCAAGATTTACGTACTGCCCACTTTTAAGCTCTCTGGCTGCCCGCAGCGCAACCAGTTCCCTACTTAAACCCAACGTCATACTTTTCTCCCTTTATAACACAATTAACGTAGATGCCGGGCGTGACAACTGACTCAGGATCCAGTTCACCGACCTCTACAATCTCATCGACTTCGGCGATAGTGACGGCTGCTGCCGTCGCCATCAAAGGATTGAAGTTACGCGCAGTCATACGGTAGGTGAGGTTCCCCATCCTGTCAGCCTTGTGGGCCTTAATCAGGGCAAAGTCGGCCCGGAGCGCCAGTTCCAATAGATACTCCTTACCATCAAATACCTTCTTCTCCTTGCCTTCCTCGGCAACCGTACCGACACCGGTCGGCGTATAGAAACCGGGAATACCGGCCCCACCAGCCCGAATCCTCTCGGCGAACGTCCCCTGCGGGACGATTTCAAGTTCCACCTCCCCCTTGAGGTAAAGCCCTTCAAAAGCGTTTACTTTGCCCGCATAGACAGGGTATGAAGCTACCACCTTTCTTATCTGCCGCTTCTGAAAAAGAATAGATAAATCGAAGTCCTCCAGCCGCCCACCGGGGCTGTTCGTTATCGCCGTAATGCCCTTCGTGCCCTTTTCATAGAGTGCCTTGATAAGCGTAAACGGGATTCCGGCTACGCCAAAACCACCGAACATGATGGTGCTGCCATCTTGAATATCCGCAACCGCTTCTTCTGGACTCGAAAGTATTTTGTCCATACTACTCCCCTGTATTATCTACATGGTGTCCCTCCTATGCTACACTTCAGAAATAGTAGAGTTCAAGTAATTGTGCCTGATTATACGACGACGGACATTCTGGGATTTCCCTGTTTGTCTCACACCACCTGTTCGATAGTGCTGGCCCCATCCCCTGCCAGCCGTCCCTCCGGGACTATGGCAGGCGGGCCCTGTGTCCCCCTTCCCCAGAGGGGAAGGGGAAGATTAATATTTAGAGGGCTGCGCCCTCTAAAACTCCCCTTAAATATTAGAGTCTTCGCTCCTCTTAAGCTCCCCTTATTATGTCGAAGAGACTTAATACTTGCTGTAGCTAACAAAGACGGGGGCGCTCACGTAGATCCAGTTCTTGATGAAAAGTATGCCAATCTATCACGTGGCAACTCACTTGCTTGGAGATATCGCGGTCCAAGAGGCGATATTCCACTTGAAGGTCCGGAGAAAGCTGCTGTTCGGCAAATCGCACATGAGGTGCTGAAAACACTTAATCCTAAAATGTCAAACAGGAAACCCAAAATGGAGGGTACTATCTTTCCGGGTAATATAATGGCAACAACAAAGCCACCGCAGATACCTAAAGTTGGTCGAAATGACCCATGCCCTTGCGGAAGTGGCAAGAAGTATAAATATTGCCACGGTAAGCAATAGTTTGGCATAATATGACTTAACTTGCCTAATTAACCTATCGGCCGAACTAAATCTCTTATGAGGACTCACCACATTCATAACATCCGACGAATTGACAGTAACTAGCAGTCATATACCACCACAGTCAACGTAATTGCTCCGGCTCGCTCCGCTCGCCTCCGCAATTACTATATAAGATGTTATTCCCCCACCAAAACCACAGCAGATATTGATTCTGCTGCATTTCAATGTACATTTTGCATACAGTTCTGAATTCAATGTACAACATTTCAACATCTCAGAGAATCAGATGTCGGCAGATATGGCACGCATGGTGTATAGACAGCGGATACTGGCAGTACTGACCAACTGTGCGTTGATTAAGTGATAAAGATAGGCGGGTAGGTAAGAAAAATCTAGGACTTACGGTGCACTATTTCGAGCCACTTATACCTCCCTAACATCGGCATATAATATTAAAGTTGATAGGAAGATATGGGTATACTAGACTATCGGCGAGCCAGAAGAGAATTTGATTCTTTCGACCAGTTACTGAAATACATATCGGATAGTAACCAAGTATCACATGACCGTATTCGAGATGAGACATATTGGCAAGCGCTATTGAAACGTCCCAAGGATAAATCTACACGTTCACTTGAATAGTTCTTGGAATTATTAAGCTCGAGTGATTTGTGCCCAAAAGCTCTTCTGCATAGGTTAGTATCGCTGTATAGCAAAGTCAATAACTAGTTGATTACGCTCAGTGATAGGCGATTGATTACACCTTATTGATTGATAGTAATTTCCTAATAAGGCAATTGCAGTTGTTTCTTAATATCGATTGCGTTTTGTGGTGTTAAGTCTTCTGTGTTACGGATATCATTGAGTCAGCAGAAATACCTTTTAGAACTGCAGCATCTCCTACGACTTTACCGAACACAGTTACAGCACTAGCTGGTCTTATCTCATCCCCATGGCTCATAGGTGTTGGTCCGAAGAAAATACAGAAAGCGCTACCAATAGGCCAATAGCCTAAATCTCCAAGTTCTACTATTTCCTGCCCTTGTTCTAGTGGTAAGTCTAGCGGGATACGAAAGTAAATTTCATCCCCCCACATTTTTACTTCAGTTTCGACAGGCAGTATATCCCAGATAGCTTGAGCTGTATCCGTATCATTCAATATACCTTCGAGTTCAATATTGTTGCTTTTTATGTGAATTATTTTCGTCATCCTACGCCCCCAGTATCTCCTTATGCCTCAATGCCCTCTCCAGTGAGGGCTGCATCTTCATCTCGCGGAACTCATTGATGGCGAAGTCAAGGTGCTCAAGGGCATCTGACTTCTCGTCAGGGTAGTGCTTCAGGAGCAGTTCAGCGAGCTGGAGGCGTGTGAGGGCCAGCTCTGGGCGGAATCTCATGTCAGTGGCGACTCTAATTGCTTCTTGATAGTGGTTGCGGGCTTCTTCGGGTCTATCAAGTAGGGCAGCAGCGGCTCCTAAGTGGCGGTCTACACACGTGACTGCAAACCTGCCACCTGTACGGACCCCGCTGCCAGCCAGTCTACCTAATAGCAATTCGGCTGCCTCTCGATGTTCCACCAGAACAGCAGCCTCAAGGCATGGAATATCGAACTGCGATGCCGCTTCATCTTCAGCCGAGCCTATGCCAGGTCGGTTTAAAACTGCCTGTTCCAGCATTGTTGCTACTTCATCCTTACGGCCCAAGTATGCTGGGCAGAGAATTCTGTTTCCGAACGTCCATTGGTCCTGAGAGCTAAACTTAAGCGAGTCATAAAAGGCGTCGATGTCCCTCCCCAAGTAGAGTAGATTTCGAAAATGGCCAAGTTCTCTACCACTCCTTTCAGGCCCCCTCTCTTCACCAAGGGCTATTCGCCGTTTGTCTATCTCGGAGGCATCTTCAAAACGCCCGTCGATTGTGGCCATGATAATCTCGTGGTCCATCGCTTGTCGAACGAGGTTTATCTGTCCGGTACGCTCAGCCCACTCCCGATGCTCGTCCCAGGCACTTTCGGCATGCTCGCGCTGTCCTGCCTCCAAGAAGGCATGGCCCACCATAAAAAGTCCCCACATTGCTATTAGCATTCGTACCCCTTTACGCGATGCCTGCATCAATTGACCTGCCAAATGCAACCGCTCATCGGCATGCTGTGGTGCAGATGCTATGAAAAGGTACAGTGCTGCGGCCCACCAGAAGAGTTCCGGGTCACCCAGACGACGGGCCAGATCAAGGGCATTCCTCGATAGACGAACCGCCGTCCTGAGATGACCAGCATTGAGTTGCACCGTTCCCAGACTCATATCAGCCCAGGCCCGCTCTACGGTGTCTGGTTTGGCGTAGCGGTCAGCCCGCTCTGTCCATTGGGCTGCCTCGGCAGTTCCATATGCCGGGCCAGCCCCGTAATAGCTCAGTGCCCTAATAGCCAGCTGGCAGACCGTGGACGCACGTTCGTTATCACCAATATCCTCAGCTAGCTTGAAGGCCGCCGGGGTTTCAACGTCGAGAACATGCCGGGACTGCCCTGCCCAGAGCAACGCCTCGCATAAGGTCAGGAGTAAATCACACCGCTTCGTCTTATCATCAGGGTCAAGCACCTCCTGCACCTTGAGCGCCTGCTCCAGCAGCCGCACTGCCTCACCAAAGGCGTAGACATCCAGTGCCCGTTGTGCGGCCATCTCACCATAGCTGACTGCCTTACTCAGGTCGGCGAGGTCAGGAGAATAGGAAAAGTGCTCAGCTAGCTCGGCGGCGTGCTCCTCTAAACGCCTGGTATAGACCTCTTCCAGCGCCTGTCCTACCTGCTGGTGGAGTCGAATCCGCCTCGGGGCAATAATCTCTTCATAAAGGTTCTGGCGGAAGAAGGCGTGGGTAAAGCGGTAGGTCACCGCTGCTCCTACGGCAGAGCGCTCCTCCACCACGGCCGCCCCCTTAGCCTCCTCCAGGGCAGCAAACAACTCATCATCGGATATGTCAGCTACTTTTTGCAGTACTGCTAGCCGGAACTCCCTGCCGATAACAGAGGCAATGGATAGTATTCGGTTACACTCCTGACTCAGACCAGAGAGGCGCTTACCTACTACATCCCGTAGTCCCTCTGGAATACTCATTTCTAGTTGTGTAGCCTTCCACTGTCCTTCTTCGCGGCTGATAAGGCCTTCTTCAACCAGGTAACGCACCACCTCCTGCACGAACAGGGGATTTCCTTCGGTCTGACGATGTACTGCTTCAGCTAAGCTCCAAGGTACTTCTTCTCTAGTGATACTCTCCAGCATCCTTCTTACTTCATCAGCATTGAGACCACGCAAGAGGACACGGCCAAAGGTGGCAACACGTCTTAACTCAGCCAGTGCTGCTGATAGGGGATGTGTCCTATCTACCTCTACATCACGGTAGGTACCGACAACCAAGAGCCTGGCACCCGACAGGTTACGGGAGACATGGGTCAGCATCTCCAGAGTACCCTTGTCGGAGTCGTGAAGGTCCTCCAAGATAATCAGCATCGGCTGGACTTTAGCAGCATTGGTGAGAAAACTGGTGACTGCCTGAAATAGACGGTAGCGCTCTTCCTCGGGACTCTCAGGTGGTCTTGGCTCTACCTTGAGTTTCTCCCTTATTTCGGAGACGATACGGGCAACATCAGCTGCCCCTGTACCCAGCTCTTTTCTCAGGTCTCTGGTCTCCCTGGTGAGAACATAGGAACGCATCGCCTCAACGAAGGCCAGGTAAGGTAGTGACAGTGACCCTTCTTCGTAGCAATGACCAACGAGATATTTACCACCTCTCAGTGTTACATAGGTGGCCAGCTGCTCGCAGAGGGCGGTCTTACCGATACCCGGCTCTCCCACCACCATCATCAAAGCACCCTGTCCCGACATGGCACCATCAAAGGCAGCCTGTAACTGCTTCTGTTCGGGTTCTCGTCCTACGAATACTTTCCGGTAAAGCGGGCTACTTTCAGGAGCAGTGGTTACCTGTGATGGTTCCTTCTCAACCTTACCGGCTTCTATGGACTCCAGGGCTTTAAGAACGTCACCAGCTGAGGTAGGCCGCTTCTCAGGGACCTTCTCCAGTAGTTGCAGGATGAGTACCTCCAGCCCCGCTGGTAGGTCAGCCCTATGCCAGGTGGGAGATACTACCGACATGTTGATATGCTGACTGACAACATTTACCCAGTCATCACCGATGAAAGGTGGCCTACCTGTCACCATCTCATATAACATTGCCCCCAGTGAGTAGAGGTCTGCCTTTGCTGTTACTTCTCCACCCATTGCTTGTTCTGGTGGCATGTAAGAGGCTGTACCTACCATCATCCCTTCCTGAGTAAGACGTGATAGGTCAACAGCTACTGCCAGACCGAAATCACCTATCTTGGCGGTACCATCGGCACTCATCCAGACGTTACCCGGTTTAAGGTCCCTATGAATGATACCCTTCGAGTGGGCAAACTCCAGTCCCTGACAAACTGACTTGGTGATGCTGATTGCCTGCTCCAGTGGAAGTCTGTGCTCTGGTGCCTTCTCGATAAGCCCCTCAACATCACCACCTGACATGAGAGGTAAGACGATGTAGGGTTGGCCTTCGTGGTCTCCGAAGTCATGGATGGTCATGATATTGGGATGGTCACCGAGTCGTCCCATAGCCTGAGCCTCACGCTTGATACGGGTTCTGGCTTCGTCATCGAGCTTTTCGGTCTTTATCAGAGCAAAGGCAACGTCACGGTCCAATGTGTTGTCATGGACGAGGTATACTCTCTTCTTGCCACCTTCACCGAGGAGCTGCTTAACCTGGTAACGTCCATCAGCGAAGGAGGTGGGTTCGGGGGAGAGGGGTGTTTCGGGAGTTGGTGTGGGTGTCGGCTCAGATAGAGAGTGGCCACATTTGTTGCAGAAGCTACTGCCTGGGAGATTCTTATGCCCGCACTGCGGGCACGTGAGTTCGATTTCGAGTGTTTGACCACATCCTCGGCAAAACTTGGCATCTTCAGGATTTTCTGTCTGACATTTTGGGCACTTCACGACTCACTCTTAAGCACGAGTTCGGTGCCCACAGTCTAGAGGTAAACCGAGGTGATGTCAAGGGTGTATTGATGACAATGCCCCCTTTGACTTCCCACGTTTACCATATTGACAACAACCACTCAAAGGATTACAATCAACTCCCCAGTACAATACTAATACCCAACCATACCCGACCTCTTGTGGAATAAGTCGGGAGGTGGGCGGTGGAAGATTGAGGGCACCAGAATCGCTAGATGAATGGCGGTGACTGGTGCTCTTTTTATTCGAAAAGGAGGTGATACCTATTGAAGCAACTACCTAAATGTTAACCTAACAATACTTCTAAGAGGAGATTTTGGATGAAGAAAATAACACTTCTAGTTATGGTTGTTATAGCTCTAGTTGCTGGATCCTTGCTAGTCAGTGATGCGACTTCAGCGAAAAAAACAAAAGCGCCTTTCAACGGGCTAGGTAAGGTACTTGTTCAAGGGTCTCCTATCCATGGATCCAATGGCATCATGTTTGATGAGAACGACATGTTGTACATCGCAAGTGCTGTAGGTAGGGAAATAATGATTATGGACCCGAAGTCAGGTAGTATAATAGACAGGCTTGATACTGCCGATGGCGTCCAAGCACCAGACGACCTTGCATTCGGTCCTGATGGTTCTCTTTACTGGACGGATATTCTAACGGGTTGTGTGAGTAGGTTGGATCCAGAAGGTAATCTTAGTACACAATTCGTAGCTTTAGGTGTCAATCCCATTACTTTTTCTGACGATGGCCGTCTGTTTGTCGCTCTTGATTTCCTAGGAGATGGGCTGTACGAACTTGATCCAAATCTTGTTAGTTCGCCAACGTTAATCTCGACCGATTGGCTAGGATTCCTAAATGGCATGGACTTCGGACCGGATGGACTTCTGTATTGTCCTGTCTGGACTGAAGGTCGTGTAGTCAGTATCGATGTTGACGCTGTCCCATTGGAAATGGTGACGGTGGCCGAAGGCTTTGGCATCCCGGCAGCCGTGAAGTTCAACTCGCATGGGGATCTGTATGTGGTCGACCATATGACTGGAGAAATCTTACGTGTTGATGTAGAGACTGGGAACAAGGAGATCATTGCTACCGGCCTTGGTGGTTTGGACAACCTTGCGTTTGATTCTCACGACCGCCTATTTGTTTCTCAGGCCCAAGATGGATCCATTCATCAGGTCCTCTCAAGCGGAAAAATGAGGACAGTCAGTAAAGATGGCATGACTGCACCGGGAGGCGTCGCAATAATGCCTAATTCCGATGGGGGTGAATCTGTATTTGTGGGTGACCTCTGGACACTGCGTGAATTCGATGGAAGAACTGGCAGACCGATAAGTATTTATCACCATTATCTTGGTGTTCCCGGTATCACGAGTCCACAGACAGTTTCAACATATGGAGATAATTTGATTTTGTCATCGTGGTTTTCCAATGAAGTTCAGGTCTGGAATCCTGAGACTGGTACTGTGGTAGATGATTACCCTGCCTTTGCTGTACCGTTGAACGCAATTGGATTTCAGGGAGATATCGTCGTAGCCGAACTTATGACCGGGAGCGTCGTTCGTGCAAGCGATAATTCCACTATAGCTACCGGACTTTTGGTGCCTACTGGTCTGGCAGCAACCGAAGATGACCTCTGGGTTTGCGAATGGGCTACTGGTATCGTATATCAAATTGTAACCGATGGAGCACCTACAATGACTCCGGTAGCGACAGGGCTATCTTATCCAGAAGGCCTTGCTGTAAACTTGGACGGGAGTCTGCTTGTCGTCGAGAGCGGAGTTGGTCAACTCTCTCGAATAGACCTTGATAATAATACAGTCAGCATTGTAGTCGATGACCTAGAACTTGGTGCTGAAGGCGTTCCAGGGTATCCTCCTACATGGGGATTCAGCGGCGTAGCTGTCGGATCAACAGGGTACATATATGTCACAGGTGATATTGGCAACGCCCTATATCGCTTCAAGCCCACACGCTAGTTAAATCAGAGTTTGAGTAAGTAGAAAGCAGGTCGCTAGTGATAGAGGAATAATATAGTGAAGCATGCACGATTGTGGTAGGTAGTAAGGGCTAGCAGGTCTCTAATGGTCTGCTAGCCTTCTTCTATCCCTTTCACACTCATTTGTTACAAAATGTATGTTTTGTAACAGTGAAATGGAATACACTCACGTCGACACCCCGATAGTGGTTTCATCGTAAGTATATATAGTCTTTCTATCAATATGTCAATAATATGCTACAATTCGGATAATCTTGGAAAGGAGATTTACCATGAAACAATTGACTATTGCTGTTGGCGTACTCATCATAACCCAAGCATATTTCATGATACCCGCCAACACACCGGATTGGCTGGACTGGATTTTATTCGTAGTTCTTTTAGTGTTCGGC
>Ga0209427_10007936_pt1 | contig 11974 bp, 8 predicted proteins | sample DeeMarSWOR136_30_FD_187465 | JGI IMG/M metagenome (GOLD analysis project Ga0209427, IMG submission 187465) | Marine sediment microbial communities from White Oak River estuary, North Carolina - WOR-1-36_30 (SPAdes) (version 2) | ecosystem: Environmental > Aquatic > Marine > Intertidal zone >... | reverse complement strand
TTCAACTACGGGAACCATACTGTTGCATGCACCGCACCAGCTTGCATGATAAAAGATTACCGTATCGTTTTTAAGCCCGTGCTCTTCCATACATGATAATTGAATAACGGAAATATTTACGGTTAATTCATTGTTCGTCTCGTTTGTCTCATTAATCAAATTACCGGGGTCAACTTTTATTGTTATGTTATGCTCACCGGCAGATGCACTCCATGTAAAATTCACTTTCCTTTCGGAAATGCCGGTTAAATTTAAAATTTTTGAATCCTTATAGAGATTATCAATAAACAAAGAAACATTGACCTCGCTTAAATTTAGATTAACACTATTTCCAATATTTTCAATTATTGCAGTTATATTTACAACACTTATGCTGTCTGGGTTTTGCGGGGCGTATGTAAGGTTTTTTACGGTTAAGTCGGGTCTGAAATCAGAACACCAGAACGAGTAAATTTTCCTTTCATAAAATTTATTGCAAATTTCATTTTTATCCGGCGTCCCGTCATAGAGGTTTGCGTTGTCGTCGTCCGCGACAAGTAAATTTTCAAGAAATTCGGAAAAGTCATAAGCATGAGGCGTAATTCGTATTGCCTCAAAAATTAATGCGTCTGTAAATTCCGCACCTAATTCTTCCCGAAGGTTCCAGAACGCCCCGGATATGATTCTCCCGTCATCATGCACCTTGCCCTTCCAGTCGTCCATTGTTAAATCATTATTCAGGTTTCTCGGCGAGGGTAAAATGTTTTCCGCGATCAGCGAGTTATTGTTAATGGTTGCCGCAAAGTAATCCGCAAGCGCCTCGTCAAGGGCTCCCGATTCACCGGAATAAGGTAAAAGATTATAAATGTGGTCAATAGCCCCGTGCGTGTATTCGTGATAAATCGCATCACTGCCTAATGCAATGTTTTCACAGTCGCCCCCGTTCCCCCCGCCAAGTGCGATATCTTCATAAATCGGGTCATATTCCGCATTGCACCAGTCACTTCCGGCTTCAATTGTGACCTTCATTTGATAATCCATGCCCTCGTAATTAAATTTTTTAAAATAATCATGAATTTTATTGACATGATAATAAACACACGACTCTGCATTCCTGTCTGATGTGTCGCTTTCATTCCAGTTCCAGTTGTGCGTTTCGTTTGAATTTAAAATAAAATTATGTTTTGCATCTGTTGTGTCTTCATTATCAACATTAACCCACAAGCCGCGAAGTTCGGATGTAAGATTCATTACCCCGTTCAAATTTTCAAATTCATAATACCCTTCATCTGTAATTGCGGAAATAATCGTAGTTGAACTTTCAATCGTAAATCCTGAAAAATCCCAGATGTTGTTCGCTTCAGCATCATCAAAAAATACAATTCCATTATCTGTTGTAATTGTAATGTTGTCAAAATAGATACCTTCCAGTACAAGAGCGTCGTCTGTTGTGTACCTGAATCTTAATAAAATTGAATTATTTATATATTTATTTAAGTTTATTGTTTCCATTAACCAGATGTTACTGTTTCCGGTGTACGCGGGAGCGCCCGAAATCCATCCGGGTGCATAGGCGTCTGGATTTGCATAAGTTGACATGTAACTCCCGTTTAACTGCTCCCAGCAGGTTCCGTTAAAAACTTCAACATAAGCGAAATCCCATCCCTGCTCAATATTGTATTTCGTTATGAAAGTTAAATTCGCACCCGAAATATTTGTTAAATTTACCTGCTCTCTTGTAACCATAAAATTATTTAAATGATTTCCTGAATTTGAATAAAAAACCCTGCTGTCATTTCTTGTCGCATTTACATAAATAAATTCATAAGAAAAATTTACCCGGATTTGCTGCTGCAACGGATGCTCAGGATACACCATTCCGGTTACCGTCCCGTTTAAATTTTTGACCGCGTTGTAATAATAAATCAATTCACCCGTGTGAGCGTCAACAAAGAAAATCAATTTATCACGGTTTGAAGCAGTGACAACTTTCCAGGTGAGGTGATAATCAAATGTATTTTCTTTTTCTTCAGGGAAAATTACCAGGGAAAAATTTAAAATTTCAATTCCCGGCTCGTGATTTTTCACAATTTCAACCAGTTCCTTTTTACCGATTGCAGGAATTATTGAAACATTAATCCCCGGGTGAAAGTCGCTTCCCATGAGTAAAATCCTGCCTTTTGCATCAATTGTTAAGCCGGTAAAACCCTGGTGTACGGGAATTCCCCGGTAATATTGCCGGTAATTTATATAATAATTTTTGCCGTCGGAGTCAAAATTTTTTAATTTCAAATCACCGGGATTTACTTTCAGGAAATCTTTATTACCTGCAATAAAATTACCCGTGATTTTTAAGATGTCTTTTTCACCTGTTTCCTTTAAATTTTTGGTTTGAAATTTTAAACTGGCACCTTCGGTAAAAATCCTGTGAGGAGTTCCTGTTTTGTTGTTCGGGTAGATTTTTAAGTAGTTTATTTCGGTTAAGTCGTTTGAATTGTTGTAATTATCCTGGCTGCCAAAAACTTTAATTTCGGAACTTGCGCTGATTGTTTTTGTTTCGTCAGATACCCCGGTGTTTATGCAAAGCATAAAAAACACCAAAAACACCGCGAAAATTGGAATTATCCTTGCTCTCATATTAAAAATTAAATTTTACGGAAATTATTAGAAAATTGAAAATTTAATTTTTCAATTTTTTAGAAAGTATATGCGCCTGTCTTGTCGGTTCAGGAATGCGGTATTTGCAGAATTCTTTCACAACCGTTACTGCTGTTTCATAAGAAATTTTATGCCCCGGCGAAACATATACCGGTTTTCCTTTACCGGTTTTTAATGCAATTCCGATTAATTTCCCGTCATACATTACCCTTTCCCCAAAAACCTCCCCGCAGAGAAGTGTTTTTGCAACACCGACTGCCGGAATGTCAAGTAAAACCCCTGCATGAGATGCAATTCCGGCGCCTCCCGGATGCAAAATCCCGTTCCCGTCAATCATCAAAACAGTCGGCTTGTTTTTTAATTTTTTGAATAATTTTTCAATTAACGGAAACTCGCGAAATGAAAGATAAGTTGAAATGTAGGGAAAATCAACCCTTGCTTTTGCGGTCGCTCTTTCAATGATTTCTTTTGTTTGGTAATTAAAAACAACGCACGCTCCGAATGCCTCATTTCCAGTGTAAGAAATGTCAAATCCCGCAACGGTTTTAATTTCGGAAAACCCGTCTTTTAAGATAATTTGAGATTTAATTTCTTTTTGAATTTCTTTTAATTTTTTTAGATCAATGCACTGGAATGCGTTAAAATCTTTAAATAAAAATTTTTTGAAATTTAAAATTTTATTGCCCTCAATTTTTAGCCCTTCCTTTTCAAGCAGTTCAATCTTTTTCTCAACGCCCCCGCTGTATCCGCCTACCCTGCCGTCTGACATCACAACCCTGTGGCACGGGACAATGACCGGACTTTGATTTTTGTTTAATGCGTTTCCAACCGCTCTTGATGCGCGGATGTCGCCGAGGGCTTTTGCAAGGTCGCCGTAGGTTGAAATTTTGCCTCCGGGGATTTGTGCTGCAAGTTCTAATACTTGCTTCTGGAAGTTCATCATAAATAAATAAATAAATAATGAATTAAATTTAAATAAATAATGAATCAACCTAATTTTATTAAAATTGAATACGGCAAAATTTGTTTTGAAGAGAACGGGCAGATTTGAAAGAGAAAAGTTAGAGGAAAAGTATAAAAACCTGATTAAGACCAATAGATCGTTAAGCCGCAAGCTTGTTAGTTTCCAGGCAAACAAAAAAATTCCTTTTTACAGCTGGTTTGCTTTCAAAGAGGGTTTTTCTTCCCGGATGGTCAAGATGTTTATAAAGGGATGCTCTAAAAATTCAGGTGCTGTGCTGGACCCATTCTCCGGTTCCGGAACAACTCTTTTCAGTTCAAGAGAAATGGGATTTAATCCGTCAGGTATTGAAGTAATGCCTATAGGGGAATTTGTATTAAAATCCAGGATTGCCACAGAAAATGCGGATATGGACCAATTGATTAAAGAAATAGAAAAACTAAAGAAACTAAATTTTTTAAATTTGCCTGTTGATAATGAAACAAATTATAAACATATAGCGATAACAAAAAAAGCATTTCCTGACGAAACCGAACAAAAACTCAACGCTTTTCTTAACTACATAGAAAGGGAAATCACAGACGAGAATATCAAAAAAATTTTTAAATTCGCATGTTTTTGCATACTTGAAAAAATAAGTTATACGAGAAAAGACGGGCAATGCTTGAGGTGGGATTATCGTTCAAAAAAAGGTAAGAGCATCTTTGATAAGGGTAAAATATACGATTTTGAAGAAGCACTTTTCGGGCAATTGAACCAGATAATATCCGATATAAGAAACTTGAGGCTTTTCTTTGGCAGCCGGCAAAATAAAAGTTCAAACATAGAACTTAAAACCGGTTCCTGCCTTGAAATATTGCCTACTCTAAAAAGCGACTCTTTTGATTTAATAATCACTTCCCCGCCTTACTGCAACAGGTATGATTACACAAGGACTTATGCACTTGAACTGGTATTTCTCGGCATCAACGAAGAAGAGATACGAAAGTTAAGACAGAATTTACTTTCCTGCACGGTGGAAAATAAAGAAAAGATAGATTACTTGAAAAGTGTTTACAAAAAAAATAATCAACTGGATTTATTTGAAAAAGCAGAGAAAGCATTTAATTCAAATAAAGCCCTGCATGAAGTACTTGAAATTTTGAGAACCTACAAAGAGGAGAAAAAACTCAACAATCCCGGAATCTACAGGATGGTTAAAAATTATTTTTATGAACACTCATTTGTTGTTTTTGAAATGGCAAGGGTTTTAAAGAACGGCGGCAGAATTTATTATGTCAATGATAATGTGATGTATGCAGGGGAAACAATTCCTGTTGACCTGATTTTATCTGAATTCGCAAAAGATGCGGGCTTAAAAATTAAAAAAATATTTAAACTTGAAACAGGTAAGGGAAATAGCAGCCAGCAGATGGGGATACATGGGAGAGAGGAATTAAGAAAATGCGTATATTTTTGGGAGAAATAAAATGACAAGCAATGAAGAAAACAAAACTCTTTTGACGGAGGCACACAGGATAAATTACAGGTTAAGGTCAACTTTTTTCTATAGAAAGTTGAACGAATATCATACTTACGAGTTTCCCGAAACAATCCGTAAACTCATACCTTTATCAAAAGAATATGACTGGAAAAAATACGGGGAATGGGGCATTACAAGGGATGCCTTTGAACAGATAAAAAAGTCAGATTTAAGCTTGATACAGGTGTTCTCGCATCCGAGATTATTAAGGGAGCATCCGATTCTTACCGCTTACTACAGGAATGTTTCTGCACTCTCTCGAAAATCCGTAAATTATTTATCCGGAATATCGCCGGTTAAGTTTGAAGATGGTAAAACAAAAGATATGGCTGAAAGTCAGGCATTATCCCTATCGCGGTTGTTTAATGAACATGTCTCATTAATTATTGAAAATGCTCTTGAAGGATTCAATAACGAGCATGTAAAAGGTCTGCTTTTTGCATCCGCGGGAGCTCAAATAGACGGGTCATGGAGAAATGCTGTCGGGGTTGAAGCAGAAAAAGTTTTACAAAAGATGTTAATTAGAGAAGCAATTGACCTGTCTCAACTAACTGCTTTTCTTTTAAGAGACAGCCAGTCCGGCGTTGAAAAATTTAATAGAAAAGATATTACGAAACCCCTGGATAGAGTTAGCGAGTTCAGGGGGTTTACACTAAAAAACAAGAAATCAGTGTTATTTTCAAGCGAACCGGATATTTCCCTGATTGATACTGACGGCTCAACGATAGCAGTTATTGAAGTTAAAGGCGGAACAGACCCTGCAGGCGCTCTTGAGAGATACGGGGCTGCAAAAAAGTCATTTGAAGAAGCTATTCGCCAGAAAGCAAATGTTGTGACCGTTCTTGTTGCAAGCTGCATAACCCCTGAAGTGAATAACAGGGTGAAAAAAGACAAAACAATAAAAGATTACTTTAACCTGACCGCTATATTGACAATGGAGGAAGAAAAGGAAAAATTTTTAAAATATTGTTAAAATGTTAATTTTTATAACTTCAAAAAATGAAAACCGGAAGAAACGACCCCTGCCCGTGCGGCTCAGGGGAAAAATATAAAAAATGTTGTTTGAATAAACAGGCGAATAAAGTTACAACAGGAGAACTCCCGCTTTACAGGGTTCTCATAAGCGAACCAAAGGGGAGCCGCTCCGTCGTGATTGCAAGAGAAAGACCTGACGGGAACCTTCAGTTTGTCTCCGTTCTGATTGATGAATGGAAGATGGGTTTAAAGGACTGTTTCGGAAGCAGGAATGTATCAAAAAAGAGATTTGATGAAATTATCAGGCAAATGCCAATAGATTATATAAATGCAGATCTGGATGAGTGTAACTGGCTTATCAAACAGGGTTTGAGGATTGCAAAAGCCGTAGGAGCAAGAATACCGGGGGAATTTTATAAATTAAAAGACATTATCGGAGGTCTGGATGATATACACATCACCGGTTCGTTATATAAGTGCTATAAGTGTGGAAAAGGAGAACTGTCGGATGAGGATGTCGGTTACATTAAAAAGGTAACATATCACGACATGGCACGGGGAGTATGCGGGACACCCGGTGAAACAAAGATATTTGTGGTTTGCGACGCGTGCAAAAAGTCGGGGGATAAGTCGTTAGATGAAACGGATGACGAAATAGAAGAAGAAATTTATGATGAATATTATGAAGATGAGGAATACAAAACAAGAGAAAATTATCTTGAAGAAGCCAGGAAATCTTTAAGAAAAATGTCAGGTGATGAATGCAACGATATAAAGAAAAATGAGGGTTGGGATACATGGGATCCTGTCGTGTGTATGAGTTGCAATAATGAAGAAAATTTTTCAGTTAAATATTTTGCAGTTAAAGGCGACTTGGAACCAGGAACGATTGAAGAAGAAAACATGCTTTTTAAAGCAGTAAAAGAATTCTCAAAAATTTCAGACCTCGGCAGGGATGATGTGGAGTATATGCTGCTCGGTGATTATTTTATTATTGATATTCCAACCTGCTCCAAATGCGGCTCACACAATATATTTTCGGACTTTTAATCACAAATAAAATTTAAATTAAATTAAATTCAAACAAAAAATGCTAACCTACGCAGACCTGAAAAACACATACCACACGGAAAAGAAGAATTCATCGCTTTCTAAATTAAATAATAATTTTTATCCCGCCGCACGGGAACTTATTGCACAGGTTGATGATTTGCACGGCGCGCATTTAAGTAAAATTCTGTCCGAAGTTTACGAACTCCGGAAAAATAAAATAATGCTTGCGGCAGCAAGGTCTCACAAACCGGAAAATTTAATTACCGCAGAAGTTGAGATGTACGGTGAAATTGTAAATAAACTGGAAAATTTTAGAAATAATTTACTGCATGCTCAAACTGAAATAAGAGAAGAGGAAAAAATAAAAGAAGTGCCAAAAAGAGAAATTCAAGGAGAGGAGGAAAAATTAGAGATAAACCCGGAGGCATTATCAGGAGAAAAACGGGAAAAACATGAAAAAGAGAAAATTAAAATCAGGATAATGAAAAATGTTCCTGCAATTATCGGCTCTGACCTTAAGCATTACGAACTCATGGAGGGAGATGAAGTCGTTATGCCGGAGATTGATGCAAATATCCTGATTGAGAATGAAATTGCCGTACGAATTTGAGAAAGTTATAAAATTACAAAAATTATTCATATATTTTTATAAATAAATGTCTATATTTAATATTTAATTTAATATTTAATATATTTGATGCAAAAAAATAAAATGAAACCAAAAAATTTATCAATTGCAGTAATTGCAGTAATAGGAATTATTATTTTGAGCGGGTGTATAGGAGAAAAAGAACCTGCACAAGCGCCGCCGCAAACACCGGAACAGCCGACGCCCGCGCCCGATGAACCTGAGGTAAAAGAACTGTCAACGGCAGAGATAGTTGAAAAGACAAAAACCGCAATTGACGGCACAAATACTTACGAGTTTGAATCAAAAGATACCATAACAACCGGGGGAACGCCGCAGGAAGAAACAATATCCGGCAAAGTTGACAGGATAAATAAAAAGAAATACGGCATTGATTCTTATTTTGAAGAGGCGCTTGAAGAAGATGTTAAGACGGAAAATTATGTTGTCGGGGGTATCAAATACACGTATGCTGCACAGGTGGCATGGGTTAAAAGCGAAACGGGATGGGCAGATGAAGACATTTTAATTGATGCAAAAAATTTATTGAACAGTGCAAATTCTCACGAGTTAACTGAGGTTGACGGCAAAGATGCCTATCTCTTTATCCTGACTCCGGATAAATCAATTTTTAAAGAAAATTTCATTGTCCTCAGTATAATAAACGAGGGAGATGTTGATGAGCTGATAGAAATGGCAGAAAGCGCGGAAGTAAAGATGTGGATTTCAAAAGAAACTTTCCTGCCCTTGAAGATATACGGGACGGTTGATACGAAACTAAAGGGCGAGTCAATGAAAGTTGAACTCGTTACCGAATTTAAAAATTATAACAAGCCGCAGGATATACAACTTCCAAAAGAAGCAGAATCAGCCGAAGATGTAACAAAAGACGAGGTGATTGAAAACCCTGAAGAAGTAGTAAAGGCAATGGATGCAATAGAGAGCGTAACTTCATATAAAGCCGTTATGGAAAAGAAAGTAACAGGACCTTCAGCAGGTGAAGAAACTTATGAGATTGAAGCGAGCAGAATAAATAAAAAATTAATTAACACCAACAAATGGGCAGAAGAGGGCGAGGATGTCTCGCTCACATTTTATACAATAGATGATACGACCTATGTGCAGGAACCTGTTTCGGAAATGTGGCTGAAGTATGAAACAACATGGGGCGAGGAGGACTTCCTTGATGTAATTAAAAATTTATTGAAAACAACAGAAGTTGAAGTAACGGAAGAAAATAATGATTTTATTTTTGATGTTAAAACAAACAAGGACATATTCGGAACGGATTTCGGGGAAATAGCACAGGATGCGGGTGATCCGGAAACTGCGGTTGATGAGTTGATTCTAAATGCAAAAGATGTTGTTGTTAAAATCAGGGTTTCAAAGGATACCTTTTTGCCTGTAAAGCAAACCATGAGTGTTGAAAGCAAACAATACGGCTCAAAAATGACCATTAGCAAGGAAATGATTTTCAGGGAATACGACGAACCGGTTACAATAAACCTTCCTGCCGATGCAGAGGATGCAATAGATTACGACGAACTTTAAATTTTCGCTGATTTTCCCTTATGGTTGATAAATAAAAAGCACACCCGTGTTATATTAAATCATGTTAAAATTAAGTTGTTAATTTAATTTATTAATATGGATTTAAAGAAAATTGAATTTTTCAACAGGGAATCCGAAACAGGAGATTTAATGAATATTTTAGGGACCGAACCCCGCATGGTAAATTTCATTTACGGGCCGATAAACAGCGGGAAAACAAGTTTAATAAATAATTTGATTGAAAATTTACCGCCCGATTATGTTGTTTTTTATATCAACCTGAGGGGTAAATTCATTTCGGATTATAAGGATTTTGTCAGGGTATTGTTTGATGTTGAGAAGGATAAGGACTTAAAAGAAATTTTAAAGAAATTGGCAATCAAATCCGAAAAAGCAATCTATCGAACGGGAGGAGTACCTGCTCCCGAATCCTTACTTGAAACATTTTTCGGTGAAGGCGTGCATGAGGATGTTTTTAAATTTCTTGAAGATTATTTTAAAAATATTGCAGAGCAAAAAATACCTGTATTGATAATTGATGAACTTCAAAAGATCGGAGACATTAATATAAACGGACCCCTGATTTATGAATTATTCAATTTCTTCATTCGTTTGACAAAGGAACTGCATTTATGCCATGTTTTTGCATTATCATCCGATTCATTGTTTATTGAGAAGGTCTATAGCGAGGCGATGCTCCACGGGAGAGCAGAGTATTTGCTCGTTGATGATTTTAATAAAGAAACAACAAAAAAATTTTTAGGAAAATATAATTTCAGTAAAGATGAAATAGAAATTGCATGGAACTGCGCCGGCGGAAAACCGGGATACCTGATAAATCTGGTATCTGCAAAAGAAACAAAAAAGAATGTTTGCGAATATGCAAAAGAGATGATTGAAAACAGGAAACATGCACTGTTATTCATGTTTGCCGAAAATAAAGATAAGCAGGATGTGATTTTGAAAATGTTCGGGAATTTTGAAAAAAGCGGTGAAATAGAATTCAATGAAAATATAAATCTTGAAATCTTGAAATTCCTGATAAAAAGAAACATTTTATTTATGGATGCGCTTAAAAAAAGCATAAAACCGCAATCAAAACAGGAGTTGGTTGTGATAAGGGAAATTTTAGAGGAAAGGAAGAATAAAATAAAAATTAAATAATTAATACGAAAATGACAATAAATCTCCGTAAAATTGAATTTTTCAACAGGGAACAGGAAAAGGAAGAGATTATAAACATCCTGAAAACCGAACCGCGGGTTGTGAATTTCATTTACGGACCGATAAACAGCGGGAAAAGCACATTAATAGAAAATTTAATTGAAAACCTGCCGCGGGACTATATTGTTTTTTACATTAACCTCAGGGAGCGGATGATCTCCTCGTATAATGATTTTATTGAAATATTATTTGAGTATGAATTTGAAGAAGAGAAAAAAATAAAGAAAGCAAAGGAATTGATACCGGGAGTTATTGAAGGGGTTAAAATGCTTTCCGGGATTCCCATCTCAACAAAGGTTTTTGAAAAAATTTTTGCCGAAGAGAAACCAAAAAACGCATTCCGCTGCATTATGAAGGTTATTGAGGAAATTAAGAGAAAAAATAAAATTCCTGTCTTGATAATTGACGAGATGCAAAAGATAGGTGATGTTAAAGTGAATGGGCTTTTGATTTATGAGGTTTTCAATTTCTTTATAAGATTAACAAAAGAGAAACATTTATGCCATGTTTTTGCAATATCATCCGATTCATTGTTTATTGAAACGGTGTATGCCGATGCGAAGCTTTCCGGGCGATGCAGGTATCTGCTTGTTGATGATTTTGATAAAGAAACAGCAAAAAAATTTTTAGGTAAATACGGCTTTAGCGTGAAAGAGCAAAATATTGCTTATAATTATTTCGGGGGTAAACCGCTGGATCTGTCAAATCTTGTAAGCTTGAGCGGCGGAAGTAATATAAAGAAAATTGCAGATGACGGCATAAGCGAGAGAATGTATCATTTGAGGGATATGCTGGACAAATTGCTTTATGTGAAAATCAATATTTCTTCAGACGGCGAGAATATCCCTGTTAAAAGAGAAAAACTGATTGAAGTTATGAGGATGTTTGAAGACACCGGTGAAATAAAAGATATTAATATAAGCAGGGCTGAAAAAAGATACCTGATAAATGAAAATATTTTATTTATTGACCCTATCGGAAATATCATAAAGCCGCAGTCAAAACTTGACCTGGTTGCAATAAGAGATGTCCTGGATGAGGTTGAAAAATCCGGGGTTAAATAAAGGGATAAAACGGATGAAACAAAAAATAAAAATACAAACGATTTAATTACTTCTAATTCTTATTTATAACATACACGGGATTTTGTGCCGGACCTGTTGCGTAATCTTTTTATGCGGCGGGTAGAGCATACCGAAAATATCTCTATTTTGTTTTATATAAAAAAATAAAATTTATAAAAAAATTTCTAAAAAAAATGAACACAAAAACAAACAAAAACGGAAAAACAAACAATAAACAAATTTTCTATAATCCGAGTTTAAGAACAACCTTTACGGGATTTTTAATATGTATTTTAATTTTAGGTATGGGTGCTTCGGTTTCAGCACTCCCGGACATGGCTGTAATTAATTTAAGTTAT
>Ga0209427_10007935_pt1 | contig 11974 bp, 13 predicted proteins | sample DeeMarSWOR136_30_FD_187465 | JGI IMG/M metagenome (GOLD analysis project Ga0209427, IMG submission 187465) | Marine sediment microbial communities from White Oak River estuary, North Carolina - WOR-1-36_30 (SPAdes) (version 2) | ecosystem: Environmental > Aquatic > Marine > Intertidal zone >... | reverse complement strand
GTTCCAAGGTTAAATTTAAATGTTCCATGCCTAAAATCCACTCATTTTTCTTTAATATGCTAAAACAATTCAGTGAAAAAGAGTAAGTAAAAAAATTAACCATTCCTAAAAAATTTTACTAAAATGCTTTAAAATTTTTAATATTAACGTATTTTGAAAAAATAAATAATAAAAAAAAATCTATTTTGAATGTTTTTAGCCACATAAAATTTCTATTATCTCTCCCCCCATGGTGCCCACTCCTAAAAAAGAATGGTGAAATAGATTGTTAGATGATGATTATTTTATTCTGTATAAACTCCTTTTAATTAATAATTTTTAATAACTGAATCAATCACTAAATCTACTTACTCTTTAACAATAAAGTAGAAAAATAATATAAGGATTTAAACAAGTAATAACGATAAGTAGGTTAGATTCTAAAGTATTTAGGGGTTAGATTAATGAGTACTTCAGAAGATATCCAGGAATAAATTCCATTATTAATGGATATAATATTTTCAACAGATTACGTTTTAAAAAATGAATATATTAAAATTAGAGATTTATTAAATAACAAGGGGTATAATAAGCCTTTTGGTTGGATTTGGTGCTATTGGTTTAGTAAATAATATTAATAGATATCTAAATAATCCTAAATCTATTGTTTTAGATAATTATGTTAAACCTGTTGTAGACAAGTATATGGATTCAGTTAAAATGCGCCAAAAACAAATAAAACTGAAGGTAGGTCAACCATATATTACTTTGAAGAATAAGAAAATGATGGATGTATACATTAACAGACATCTTTATGATTATATTGATACTGTGTACAGAATCATTGAAGTAGGAACTGGGAAAATTTTATATGGGATTTCTTTAGGTTCCATAAATTCGAGGTGGGGCAATTATAAGAGATTTGCAGAAAAACATCGTCATTCTCGGTATATTTTGCCTATTGAAGAAGCTATTTTACAAGCAAAAGATAGTGGTAAAGATTTTGATATGGCTTTTATTATAAAACCTATAGAAATATGTTTTGATTTGAATACTCTACGGACTAGGGAAGATTTTTGGATTCAAAGGCATGATACAATGAATCCAGCAAAAGGTTTTAATTGTAGGGGAGGGGGTGGAGGTAGTCCTAAAGTTAATCTTCCTCTTGATCTCTTAATCAAATATATAGCAAAGGGATATCATGTAACTGAAATCGCAAACGCCTTAAGAAGGCATCATAGAATCTTTGTAAACAGAAAAACTGTATCTAGAAGAATTAATGAATATTTCGGTAATTATTATAAAGCACGAGAACGCTTTCTCAAACCAGTTTTAGAGCACTTATTAAAGGAAGGGTACAACTCAAATGATATCAGCGCTGCTTTTGGAACAAGAGGTAGAAACATTATAGATAGACTAATTCCCCAATTATTCAATGTAAAGTCGTTTAAGGATGCAAGACGTTTGTTTCTTACCGAGATTCTTGAAGACTTGATTATCGAAGGTTTAGGTCAAACAGCTATGGCAAATAGGCTAGATGGTTTTGGATGGACTGAAATTGATAATGCTATAAAAAATGAATGGGGAAGTTTAAAAGATGCTCAGAAAACATTATGGCGTCCAATTATAATTCAAAGATTTAAGGATGGTTGGGATGGAAAAGATATTTTACTATCATTAGGATATTCTGCTACCACAGTAAAGGCAAAATACAATAAAATATTTGGTAGATTATTCTGGGGAATGACTATGGAAGAAGTCAAAAATTTTGCTATAAGCTTCATTTTGCATCCTCTTGTTGGTACAGAATTATGGTCATGACTGTTCTACTCTAATTTTTAATAGAGTATTTTAGTTATCCTGTATATTATTTTCATATAGATTAAATAATATTAACTAAATGTGATTATCATAGGCCGTCGTAAAAGAAAACAAGTCACTCCGAAAAGAGTTAAAAGAGTACCTAAAATTTTCACCTGCCCAGAATGAGTAGATTGGATTCCAATTCTCCCTTGAATGCGGTGAAAAAAGCGTAAAAGTCACAGATCTTAAGAAAAAGGGTGCTTTTGCCACAGTAAAGTGTGGAAATTGTGGTTTAACAAAAGAAGTATTAGTAAATTCCATTTCAGAACCTGTTGATGCTTTTGGAGATTTTATTGATATCTATTACGCAGACCAAGAATTATTAAGATTAGAAAAGCGGATTTTAAGACTAAAAAAAGAAAATGAATGGGGCGAACTTGCTCTCTCCTACTCAATTTTATCGGATTTATGTAAAACAAAAGCAGCGATATTGTTAGAAGAAGATAATGTTAATTTGGATGAAGTTAACGACTGGAAAGAGAGAGCAGAAAAATATAAACAACTTGAAAAAGATGCATTATTAAAACTTGAAACTGATGAGTTAGACCGTGGAGTAAAAACTGATGAAGAATCCTTATTTGCTGAAAGTGATACAAAAATTAAGAAAGAAAGAAAAATTGATGATATTTTTGACGATCCTGGATTTTTAGAATTTTAAAAATCTTTCTACTTAATATAAAAGAAAAACTTGAATATTTCCTAGTTTTTTTAGCCTGATTGGGTTTTTCTTTTGGCGAATAATTGCTTAAGTTCCCCCATTATTGCTCCCCTTAGGGATACTGGGCTTGCGGGCCGAGGGGGAGTAGAACCTGGTCCTCGAGGAACTCCCGGTGGACCTGGTGGGGGTGGTGGACCGCTAGGGGGACCTCCAGGTGGGCCTCCTAGTGCTCGTGTTGCTGCTGGAGCTGTTGCAGAAGGTGCTAATGATGGCGTATCCCCAGATTTATATGATATTTGCTTGTTCAGAGCATTAATTTGGTTTTGTAAATTTGATACTTTGTCATTTATAGAGCCTAATGATTGATCTACTAAATCAGGGATGCGTAAAACAATGGACATTATTTTTTCAATAATATCGCCAAAAGCATTTAACTTTTCTTCTAATGGCGCTTTTCGAGTACTATCCAAGAAGCTTGCGAATTCTTCAGCACACATATTAAATTTTTTAGTCTAGTAATTTTATATATTATCTTAGTAATTTAATAGATTTTAGTTTAATAAATTTAAGTTTAACCTTATTTAATTTTTTTGAAAAAAAGATATTAATAGAAATAAAAGTATTTTCTAACTCAATTCAGTTATTGTATCTTTTAGCTTAATCCAGAGGGCATTAATTTCGTCTCTTACTTCAATAAACTGGTGTATTTTTTTTAAAAATATTTCTCGAGCTCTATCAAAATCTCTTTGAACATCATTTAACTCTTGGTCGAGGATATTTAATTTATCACCGTCAATTAATTTGTTTTTCGCTTTTTCGGCATTTAATGCTTTTTTTATTACTATAGATCTTTTATCAGCTAGCTCTGATAATGCATCAACAAATTCTTCTTTCTTTTGAACTAAATATTCTTTTTGGACAGCAAGGTCTTTTATCGCATTCAAATATTTATTATTTGCTTTAATATAATCGTCATTTTTTGAAATTATATCTTTATATAAGTTGACTTCTTCATCTTTAATATTCGATCTGTGTTCTCGAGCAAGAGTCTGCATTTGTTTTAATACATCTCTAAAAGTTCGGTTTAACATATCTCGGATGATGCTTGCTTTTGAAATGCTCTCCGCATATTTTTTTTGGGAATCAATAAGAGAACTCTGTGCTTTAGCCAGTTTCTTAAATTGGGAAACTAGTTCCCTCTCACTCTTTGCTAAAATTAATTCGTCCTCATGCGTAATTATTGGGCTCATAAATTTTAAAATCTCCTTTAATATGAATTTTTTTTTTTAAAAATTCTATAGTTGAATATAATTCCTTCTGATAAAAGATTAATGGAGATTCAAGCTATAAATAATTATCCATCTTTTTTTGATCATCTTGAGTATCATAGAATTTATTATAGTCTATTTTTGGAACATTTGGTAATTTTTGATTTGACAAGTGTTCGTATTGATTAATTATATACTGTTGCATTTCATTAAGAGGTATATAATATGGTACTTGAATTAAAGTAACATCATTTTGTTTACAAAGTTCTAATTTCCTTAAATCATCTTCTTTTCTTTGTTCAAGATCCGTTAACGTGTGGTTAAAGTGAGCTACAGCGCGATAATGTTGTTCTCCTTGTGCTTCAAAAGCCAGCCTTAAGTCTTTATTATAGCCATCTAATTCCATTTGATTGCACCTAGAATTTACTAGCCAATCTGGTCGTTCCTTTGGAAATTCTTTTTGAAAAATTTCTTCGAAGAATTTCCTTGACAATCTCTCAAATATGCCTTGAGAATATTGAGGACACCAATCACCTCTTTTTAGGTTAGTTGGTCTTCTTTCAAATATATGGTTTTCACTACACTGTATTTTTATTTTTTGATGTTGATTTTTGTAGTCTTCTTGTCTAGAAAGACATTTCCCACCTCTTTTTTCAATAAGCGTTTGAATATCTTGGAAAGATCCTTTTAGTTTTTCGCCTATAACTTTGTAACTACATTTTCTACACCATTTTCCTTCTTTTAAATTACTGGCATTAATACTGAACTTATGCCCAGCTTCACATTCAATTTTGAATCTTGTTCTTTGATTGAAAAGTTTTTCTTTTGGATCTTCATATAATACTCCTATTAATTTACCTCCTTTTTCCTCGATAATTTTTTGATGTTCTTCTACTGAACCTCGTTGGTTATTTACTCGACTTTTTGCTGCACATCTTGGACACCAACTTTTATTGTGGATAATTCCTTCTAAACTAGTTTTCCATGAATGCTTACATTTTCCACATTGATATAATAATTTCGATTTAACACCTTTAAATTCTTCTAGACTTGATAAAATTTTTCCAGATACTCCCGTCTTATTTTTACCAGCTTGAGCTACAATTTTGATCGCATCATTGTATGTCTATTTTTTCATAAGTTCTTTGTAATCTTCAGGTCCTAATAATTCCTTGATTCTATTTTTAAGCGTTGAAATTGCCGGTACGTTTTTACCTTCCTCTCGCAAGTGATTTCTAACTTTCTCAAAATTTTTATAGTGTCGATACTGTTTTATCCAATTTTTGACATCCTTTTCTGAATAAACTGTAAATTTAGAAAAAGGGGGCATTAAAAAGAATTCTAGATATAATTATAAAAAATTAGAAAATTTTGATTTGATACTTATTAATAACCAAAATCCTACCAGTAATACTACTATTATTAATAGCCAAAATACTATTCAAATACTCAAAAAAGATTATAGTATAGAGAAAATGATAACTTAAAATTTTGAATAATATAATATTACTAATATTTAAGTTTATATTGAAAAGGATGCTGTCAAAATATTATCTTTGTAATTAGATTTTATAATTTTTGCCTTAATATCTTTTCCAATCAATTTTTCAGAATTAAATTAGAATTTCAAGGAGAATTAAAGGAAAGAATAATCAAGTTTATTGAAAAATCTATTATTTTATAGAATACAGGTAAATTCATAGAACTGTGTTATATCAAATTATAAAATTTGATAATAATATTGAGTTGCTTTTCTTTACCTTTACTTTCTTTATCATTTAAGGAAACTTTTTTTTTTCTCTAAAAATATTTTTAAGGTCAAGAATAATAATATTTTTTATTGAATTATACAAAAGAGTATAGAATAGTAAATGGTATTTATAAATATCGAAGGTAAATTCAATGAAAATACGTATCTCTTTGACGGAAAAGTGTTTAATGTGTCTGGTGTCCTTTCTGTATATATAATTGAAAATAATGATATGCGTATTATGATCGATACTCCAGCTGAACATTATGTAAGAAAATTTCTTAAAGAGTTACAAGAATTTGGTTTATATCCTATTCATAAAATCCTATTGACTCATTCTCATTGGGATCATATATCAGGGACTGCAAGATTAAGAAAATTAATAAAAGAAATAGACGTAGAGGTATTAGCTTCAGAAAATGCGATTGGTAACTTAAAACTTCCAGACAAAGTGAATGATGTATATGGTATTAAAGTGACTCCCATTGAGAACGTAAAACCTTTGAGAGAAGGAGATATTATTGATTTGAAAGGTTTAAGACTAAAAGTTTTAAATTTATTTGGCCATACAATGGACTCTATTGGTATTTTAGATGAAAAAAACAAGAACTTATTCCCTGGATGTGCTATCCTTAATAGATTAGACTTTAAAACTTTTTTTTCAATTTTTATGCCACCAGATTTTAATGAATCAGAGCAACTAAAAACTTTCGAAAGGATAAGAAATATGAGAAATAATTTAAATTCTATTTCGCTACCTCATTATGGAGTATGGAAAGAAGAAGATATGAGTAAACTCTTAAATGAAATGGGAGATCTATATAATAAGACTAAAAATTCATTTATAAAATGGAATCAAGAAGGCTTATCTCTTGAAAACGTAGCCTTAAAGTTCATTGAAACATATACACCAAATTCTAAAAGTTTCACTAAGGAGAATCTAGTAGTTGTCCAATTTCTAGTTGAATCATTAATAAAAGGCTTAAAGCTAAGTGGAAACATTGAATTAGGAATGACTCTTTAATAAAATGATTAAGAAAATAAGAAAAATCTAAAAAAATAGGATTATATTACTTATTTGTTCTATAATCCTCTTCAAACACCAAAGGAAGCAAGTTGTTGATTATAAATTCCTTTATGACATGGCGTATAAATTTGTAATTTCTTCTATTGACATGAGATATTTATATATTATATAAATAGACGATGTTTGAATAAACCATTAAGAATAATGCTTAAGTTTATATCGAAAAGGATGCTGTTAAAATATTATCTTTATAATTAGCTTTGATAACTCTTGCTTTAATATCTTTTCCAATAAATTTTTCAGATTGCATAATTGGTTTGTTTAAGAGTACCTTTATTCCAAAATTAGCATTAACTTTTCCAATATATTCTTTTTCCCATCGACCTTTAGAAATTATTTTTAATCTTAAAAAGTCATTTTTTCTAACATTCAAGGATGCTATTGTTTTCCTTTTGTGAATTCCAAAATCGTGAGGTCCTAATTTTAATTTGACATTATATTTCTTTTCTAGAAATGTTAATTGATTATAGAAATAGTCCCAGCTTTTGGGTCTAATTTTCTTCAATTTTCTACCTGTTTTATAGATTAAATATTTTTGGATGCCTATTTGAATTTTCTTATCAGAAAAACCTTTTTCCCTTAAATCCTTGACAAACCTAATGATCTCTTCAATATCTTCATCATTTTCTCCTGGGAACCAGACAGGAGCGAGTAATACATCAATTGTTGTATTCAATAAACGTGAAATATTTTTCAATAGAGATTCTAAATCATAATTTTCACAATTGCATAGGAAATTAGCTTTTTCTAATTTTAGCGAATTTAAGCTAATATTTATTCGTGTTATTTTAACCTTTTCCAATTTTCTAATGATCTTTTCATTAAGTAATAAGCCATTGGTTTGTAATGATACAATTTCAACTCCTTTTATGTTCCAAATTTCTTCAATTAAATTAAATAAATTTGGGTAGAGAAGAATTTCTCCATATGGAGCAAAGTGAATTTCTATTTTGTAATTCCCTTTAGCATTAACCATTTCTTTTATTTTCTTAACTAAGTAATTAGGATCAACGATGAAATTTGTATTATAGTCCCCTGCGCTTACAAAACAATATTTGCATTTCAAATTACATAAGGTTAAAGGTTTTATTTCAATAACATTAGTCCCTCTATCGATAATTCCCAGAAAATCTACACCAAATAAGGGAATATCTGATTCTTCGTCTACATAAATAATTTCATTAATCATAATATTGTTCAGATTTTATATCGTAAAATTCCTATAATTGATCCTAAATTTACCAATTGTTCTCCAGTTAGATTTTCTGTGCTCATGATATTAATTTCTCCACCAGTATCTTCAACGTTTGTTATAATTTCTTCGATTTTGAGTTTATTTATTTTAGAAGATCCTCTAATTAATACATCTGCTATCAATAATTCTTTAATTGCTCCTTTTTTAGAAGCATTAGACACCTCATCAAGACCTATTACGATAAGATCAGCATCAGTGGCAAAAAGCGCCATAATGTTTTCTATTTTCTCAGCTTCTTCCAAAGCTTTTATCTTATCTTTGAATTTAGCTAATTTCTTTGATTTTAAAGTTTCTCTAATCGCACTTTCAGTACCAGAACTTGCATGAGAAGTCTCAATATTACCTTTAAAATCAAAATCTGGAGTTTTTTGAAGAAAACTTATAAAATTATCTTTAGTATTTCCAGGTCCACATACAACGATTAAATTGATATCCAAATTTTTTATATTTTCTATTACCACTTTCTGAATATCTGTAAAAAACTCATTTAATGCCGTGTTTCTATAAGCTTGTTTATATCTTTTACCAGGAATGTTTTTTCTAATTGAAGCTATCCGCTTGTGGCTAAAATTTGTTATAAGAGCTAAGGTTGCCAAACCAGTTTCAATTGCGATAATTAATGTAATGAAATTCGTTTCGAATTTTGAAGCCTCTTTTATTCTTTTTAATTCATTTTTTGACCAAATTTCTTTAATTATTGTGAGCTTCTGAGAAACTTCCACATTAAATGTATGGTAATTCCCAAAGCTAACATAATCTTCTGGTCCCTCTAAAATTTTACCTTTTATTCTTAATCGATTTGAAAATTCATGAAAAGAGACTGTCTCAACTTTGAGTTTTAATTTCATTAATTTACGTTCGCCTGAAGTTCCCTCTTTAAGAACAACTCTCCTTTGAGTAAGAGAAGTAACTTGATCATCTTTATTAATAATATTATATATTGTCCACAGATCATTAAGACTTTCAATCTTAACTGTTACTTCTCGATTTTTTTGATCTATACTAAGAATTTTCAAATCTAAAACTAACTCATTAAAATATTCTATTTATTTATAATAAATTCAAAATTTAAGAAAAGCTTAATTCAAATTGATTAATAAACCAAGAAAAATAAAATAAATAAAAAAGATAAAAGCTTACTCTAATACATTTATAAGGGTGTTTACTTTTCTCCTAAAGCTGCTTTAACTTTTTCTAATTCTTCCATACGTTTCTTTTTTTCTTCTTCTCTTTTCTTTAACTCTGCTTCATCAACCTTTTGAAGAGTAACACCTTTTTTAATTTCTTCTTGTAGTTCTTTATCTACTGGAGCCAATTTTATTTAACACCTTTTACTTTAAATTCTCCAAAAATAATTTAATTGATATTTACACAAATTATAATAGAATTTATTTATAAGTTTTAGTTTATAGAGAGTTGATTTCTAATTCCATTACAAAGGCGCTCTCTCCTGATTGATAATAATTTTTAAGAATTTCTGGATTTTTTTTGAATTTAAATTTCTCATATAATTTTATAGCAATTGAATTACTTATTTGAACATTTAATACAATCTTTTGAATATCTTTTGATTTCTTTATTTCATCAATGGTTTTTTGAAGAAGGTATGAACCATATCCTTTATTTTGAAATTCTGGTTTAATGAGAAAATTAATTATATTTGCTCTATCCTTTTGATCCCTTATAACTATTATAAAGCCAATAATTTTTTTCTTTACTTTACCACTCTCTAATTTTAAAAATAGGGCGCTATTTTCTAATAAATTTCTCATCAAATCCTTAGAAAAGGCATTTTTTTTAAAAACTCTTTGTTCTAGATTTACGATTTGCCTTAAATCCTTTAAGCTTACCTTCTTAATTTCCATTAAAGCCATATTCATTTTTAAATACTTTTATGGGTGTTTTTTCTGTTATTTGCTTATATTCTAATCTTCTAAAAGGTGTTGTTTCTAATATATAGCCTTTTAACTCATATCTTTCTATTAAAGATATAACTTGATCTTCGATTGAAATATAGAAAGGCATTTTAATATATCCTTCTTCATATGTTAATAAATTATCATGAATTTTTAGGTCTTTTTTTAGATTTTCATAAAATTTAACTAAGTTTTTTTCTTCTCCTTCAATTTGTGCAAATAATAAAAGACCTTCTTCAGTGATATCTTCATACGGTAATTTTATATTTTTAGCCCTCCGAATATATCTATTCTTCAATTGATGATAATCTTTAGCCCTTATGGTACAGAAATGCATCTTTATATTAACTTCTGACCCTAATTTTCGAATTAAATTAATTGCTGTTTCTCGGCTATTGAGAACAGCAGCAATTGAATCATTTTTCAATTTGAAACCTCTATCCTTAAGTGATTGGCTATTAGGAAAGCAAAATTCAAATTCATTTAAATTAATAAAAGAGGCACCAATTTTATCTAAAAAAAATGCTAAATCTTCAAGGAATTTCATATTTTCGTGTCCGGGGATTGCGGGAACTTCAGCTCCTACACTTATTCCTTTGTTTAGAGCTTCTTTAATATTTATCCAACGCTCTCTTGCTGGGTGGAATCTTATTTCATCTAATCCTGCAAGAGATAGTCTTTTAGCAATTTTTTCATTAAAATTAATACCATTAGTATATACATGGATATGGAATTTTTTTCCTTTCGCAGCTTTAACATAGTTAATATAATCAATAGTTTTTTCAAGATTTCTTACTGAAAGTGGTTCTCCTCCTGTAATACTCATCCCCTGAGCATTAATTATATCAATTTCTTGTAGTAGCTCTTCTTTATTTTTAATTTGTATTTCATCAGCGAACGTTATATCTTTACCTCTTCTTTCTTCTGAAATTGGACAGTACCAAAAACAGTGATCTGGTTTTTGACAGATACCATTTAAAAATAAAACTACTTTAGATCCTTTTAAACAATATTTACATCCTTTAGGAATACTCCTTCCTTTAATATAGTAAGTTTCTCCTTTAGTTTTTGCTAATTTTGCGTCTCTCATTTTTTAAATAATTTATTTCTTAGAATTGATTTCCTTTTTGCCAGTTTTTTTAATACTTCTTCTGTAGTTTCATTGATTTGAATTTCCCTTTTCAGAAATACTCCAGTTCTTCCATACTTTTCCCTTCTTAGTAATACTTTTTTTCTTTCATTTAAAGTGTCAATACTAATTCCTATTTCTTTCGCAGTATTAGCTTCATTGCCAATTATTGAAATTTCTTCGTGACCTTGAGAATTTGGCTTGATTAACACTAGCCTTTTATCTATACCAGGTATTCGGACATCCAATTTTAATTTATTTTTATCTATTTTTCCTCCAAAATCATAGAATTCCATTGCTTTTGTTTCGAATTTAGATAAAGGCAAGGTTATACATTCTATCTCACTTAAATGAATATATAGTTTAATAGAATCTAAGGGGGTGGCCATTATTATTTCTCTAAAATAATTTTTAAAACCATTTTTGTCTAAAATATATTCTATTTGAAAAGGAGGGATTTGTTGCAAAAAGATAATATCAATATCACTATTTTCATGAACATCTCCACGAGCAATGCTTCCGTGAACAAATGGATTGAAACCTTCTTTAACAAATATATTTAGTAAATTTAAAGCAATATTTCTTTTTTCTTTCAAGAGAGTCCAATTTTCTTTAGAATAAATTACTTTTTCAAAATGGTCTTTTAAGATTTTTTCTCTTTTCATGACTTAGAATTAGATTTCTGACTTTAGGAATTTATTCTCTATAATATCAATAATCATGCCTAATATAATTGTTTCATAATATTTGAAAGAATTTGTAGATTTTTCTATCGTTATATAATTGAAATTATTTTTTTTTTGAAGTGCTACATCTTTTAGAAAACTCTTTAAATGTTTATTTTTAAAGACTAATATTGATTTTCTACTAAAAACTAGTACTAGTTGAGCATTTGTGGAACAAGGATTTAAAATATATTTATGATCTGATGAAATTTTTTTGTTTAGCTTCGGATTAATCAAAATAACACCCTTAATATCAGAATCTGAAAGAATTTGTCTATAAGCGATAATAGATTCAGAATGAATTATTAAAACGTATTTCGGATTTTTTGCAGTTTCTCTTATTT
>Ga0209427_10007934_pt1 | contig 11976 bp, 11 predicted proteins | sample DeeMarSWOR136_30_FD_187465 | JGI IMG/M metagenome (GOLD analysis project Ga0209427, IMG submission 187465) | Marine sediment microbial communities from White Oak River estuary, North Carolina - WOR-1-36_30 (SPAdes) (version 2) | ecosystem: Environmental > Aquatic > Marine > Intertidal zone >... | reverse complement strand
GAGAGTTGGGGAGGGAAATCTGCATATGGCAAAAATGTTGGGATCCCCCTTTCTATTGGAGCACAGATGATTGCAAGGGGAAAAGTGAAAGGAAAAGGAGTGCTTCCCCCAGAGGCAAGCCTGGACGCTATAAGTTTCTTCAATGAATTATCAAAGAGAGGCATAAAGATACGTGAAAGAATGGAAAGATACATTGGTTGATTACGAAAGGTACCTACATGCATGCATTCCACTACCGCAACATTTTTGGGTTTTGCAAAAGGTTTTGCAACATTCGTTTTTGCATAACTCCATGCTCTACAATGTTGCGCTTACTGCGCGCACATCATATTTCATGTTCGTTCTTGAATTAAGAACAAAGAAGATTTTGGTTACACGCTGAGTAACCGAACCATTCTAAATTCTATCCACATGAACCGTTTTGTGCTCAAACATGCGGTGACAGAGGAAAACCTTCTTTCCTTTTTCTGTTACGAATGTGATAGTTACGAAATCGTTATGGACGCATACGCATTTACTCTTCTCTTTTTTCCGGTTCGTGTACCATGGTGAGCGTCAGGATAAAAGGGGGAATGAAGGAAATTATTGCAAGAAAGAATGGTAGCTGAGGAGAAAAATGTTCGAATAACATACCTCCTACTAGGCTACCTATTGCCATCATGATGTAAGTTGAAAAGTATCTGAAGCCGGTAACCTTTCCTCGATGTTCTTTGGGAGTTAGGTCAGCTTCTAAGGCACTGTACGCTGAGTCTATTATAACAATCGCGACACCGAAAATTGCTAGAGAAAAGAAAAGTCTTAGCAAGTCTCCGGTCACGAAAAGCCGGAGTGCAACCATGGCCGCTAAATAGGAAATTAAGAGAGGAATCTTTCTGTTGAATTTGTCTACGACTTTTCCCATGGGAATGCATGCATGCGCGCATGTATTCAATAGCACCTAGAAAAAGGCTTTAAAGTCCAATTCAGAAAAAAGCTTGGGAACGGGTTGTCACTTGAATGAGAAAGAGGTAGTCATTGAAAAATTGCGTAGCGGAGTTATCGCTTGCCACAAAAAGGCCGTGATAGAAGCGGCTCATGAAGTGATCAAGAAAGGCTTAGACCCTGTCGAAGCGATTGAGCGGGGAATATCAGAGGGAATGAGAGTGATAGGTGACAGATTCGAAAAAATGGAGGTTTACTTGCCAGAAATGATGATAGCAGCAAATATTGTTGAGGCGGGACTAAATGTTTTGCTTCCGGAAATACAGAAAGAAAAACTTCCAATGAAAGGAAAAGTCGTCATAGGCACCATTAAGGGTGACATACATGGCATAGGAAAAGACGTAGTAGCCGCCATGCTAAGAGCCTACGGCTTTGACGTTTACGATTTAGGCGTGGACGTTCCTGTGTCAAAGTTTTGCGAAGAAGCAAATAAAGTTGAAGCTGACATCATCGCGATTTCAGCGCTTATGTCCTCAACCATAGGAGGGCAAAAAGATGCCATCGATTTCCTAGAGGAAATGGGAGTGAGGAGAAGGTTCATTGTTATGGTAGGAGGGGGAGCCGCATCTCCAGAATGGGCTAGAATGATTGGTGCTGACGGCTATGCGAAAACAGCCGCAGAAGCCTCAAAGTTTGCTCTAGAGCTAATTAAGGAAAGGAGGGAGAGATAGCAAGATGGTTTCCTTCATGGATGTTATGGAAAAAGCAGTGACCGGAAAACCCTGTCTAGCACGAGACTTTGAACTTAAAATATTTGTGCCTAAATTAAGGGAAGTAGTAAAGGAATACAACATTAAATACGACTCTACAACTATAATTCCCTCTGATAACAGCCTAGCGGATGACATTTTTGAGGCAGCCTTCGACTTTTTCCTCGAAGTTGGCGCCTACTGCATGGATACGGAGCGGATAATCAGATTCGATGAAAATGAGATTAAGAAAGGGTTGAAGGAAGCGCCCTCCAAAGCCCTCTTGGGAGAGGGAAAGGACGCTAGAACATTGACTCCAAGGAAGCCAGAAGATAAGACGCCACCATGGTGCTTTCTCGGGGCAGGCGGAGTTCCCGTATCCTCTGAAAAGATCTTTTCGAGCTTAGTGGAGGGTTATGCGTCAATACCCGAAGCCAACTCGATAACTACACCGGCCTTAACCTCAGCAGGGGGATTAAGAATAAGACCTAGATCACCTATTGAAATGCTAGGAGCGATAAGAAACGCGGTTCTGGCAAGGGAAGCCCTGAGAAGAGCCGGAAGATCAGGCTTGCCAATTATGAACACGCTCGCAACAGCTGAATCTGCAGTAGCGTTAACTATGGCACTTCACCCAAGGTATGGGCTGAGAACGACGGATGGATACTTAGTAGCTGTAATGGATCCGTTTAAGGTAGACTTTGATCGTCTCAACAAGGCCTACGCAGTGCTCTCACTGGGTGCTCCCTTAGGTATATGCATAAGCCCGTTGCTAGGTGGGTACTCTGGCGGGGCGGAAGGCACAGCAGTTGCAAACGCGGCTTATCATCTCTTAGCGACTCTTGTTTCGCAGGCAACTTGGCATCTGCCTTTTCCTCTCCACATTAAGTACGTGTGCAATACCACACCTGAGCTGTTATGGCTGATTAGTGTTAGTGGTCAAGCGATCAGTAGGAACACCCATCTGCTGTCACTAAACCTGAATTACACCGCTGCAGGGCCTTGCACAGAAATGTGCTTGCACGAGATAGCAGCATCTGTTATAACATCCGTGGTGTCAGGCCTTTCCATAGAGGCCTTAGGAGTGACGGGGGGCAGGTATGAAGATAACATGACCCCTGTGGAGCCGAGATTTTCTGCTGAAGTAGCTCATGCTGCTGCTGGAGTCGGGAGAGAGGATGCTGACAGCATCGTGAAACAACTCGTGAATAAATATGTGGATAAGATAGCAAATCCACCGGTCGGCAAGAGATATCAAGAATGTTTCGATATTAGCAGAATGGTGCCATCACGCGAATATATAGGGATCTACGACAAAGCTAAGAAGGAATTGGAAGATTTGGGTATCGCGTTCAAGCGTAAGTGAAAACGTGCACGTACATGCATGCAAAACTTCAGAAGGAAGAATGTATGAAGAAAAAGGTTGAGTCAGATTTCCTTACTGAAGAAATAAGAGAGATTGCAGAAGGCGAACTTGATAAGGATGGACGACTTAACGCGCGCGCAGAAGTCCTGACGAGCATGCATCACGCATTCATTTTCCTTTCTTTGCTAGTATACTGTCCTCCTTTCTCTTCTTGTTTGTCGCCCAAGTCATAGAGTAAAGTTGATGCGCCTCCAATTAGTGAAGCGATTACGCACAACATATATGCTGCGCTAAATGAGTAAGCAGCTGCTACACCTCCGATTGTTGGCCCCAAGAAATAGCCAATTCCCCAAGCTATGTTTTGCGTACCTGCTATCAAACCTCGTTGAGAGTTCAAAGCCACATCCATAAGAAGAGCAGTCAGGGATACATATAGTCCGCCTATACTTCCTCCTATGACAATAATCGCAATTAAGAATGAGGCCAAGGAGGAGCTAAAGATCAAAATTAGAAAGCCCAATGCACACGAGATAAACGCTATCAAAGTTGTTTTATTGCGACCTATAGTGTCTGATAATCTGCCAGCCAAAGGCTGGATGAACGTCTCTACTATGTAGTAACTGGTCAAAAGAAAGCCGACTAAGTATTCTCGTCCTAATATTTCACCAGTGTGCAGAACGAATTGAGATACGATTACTCCAAAAAAAATAGCGGATAATCCCGTATGGAAATATGCCCTAGTGAAATACTTTTTTGCCACTCTAAATTTGGGCTGGGGGTTCTCTATACTTTGATTTCTTTTAGTGTGAACCTTAGATGTCTCCTGAAGCCCAAAGAGAACTAGAAGAGCCGTGGAAAATGTCAAAGCGGAGCAAACGTAGAATACGCTAAAATAGTTAAGTTGTTGAGAAAGTAGGCCGCCCAATAAAGGTCCGACGACAAAACCTACTCCTTGAAAGACTCCAATCTTGCCAAGAGCTATTCCTCTTTCCAAGGATATATGCAGATCAGCAACGATAGTCGTTGGCACAACCCAGAAAGACGCATCAGTAAATCCATGGAGCAAACGAATTACCACAATTTGGCTGGGATCTCTCGCGACCGCAAACAAAGGAACGACAATAGAGCATCCCAACATTCCAATGCCGAGGGCTAGTTTTCTACCTAATAGGTCAGATGCCTTGCCCCAAAGAGGTGACGCTGCAACATATGCCATTGCATAAGCGGAAACAACGAAACCTACAGTCAATTCGTTGGCACCAAGATCATTGGAATACAGGGGTATAATTGTGACAAGTATTCCAACGCTCACCGAATAAATCACCAACACTAAATACAAAAACTTAAGATTCATTTGTTCTATTCACCGACTTGCATTCTCTGCCTGTGCCAATTCACTATGCTTGCCGATGCTTTTACCAACTAGTTCTTTATTTAAGAATTTACTGATGGAGTAGTTAAGATTTGATCCAAGCAACCAACTAAAGGTTAAACTTTAATCCCCACACACATTTTCTATATATGAATTTCCAGCCCGAACTCTTTGCATGCATGATGCTAAAATAAGAGAAAAATACCCAAACATAAAACAAAAATACGCCCGCGAATTAGGATAGGACATTTACGCTGTTAAAGCCCTTTATAACATGTCCTTTTCGCAGTTTCGAAGAATCTGGTCTATTTCTCTCTTCACTTCCTTATCGAGTTGAGAGGGTACATGTGACGAAAGTATTTCTCTGACTTTTTCCTTTGCTCTTTCGACGAGGGAACCGTCTGTCGAGGGTAGGATTGTGGTCCCTTTTTTGAGCCATATTTCCTTTTGGAAGTGTTCTAAAGTGTGCTTAAGCCCCAAAAAGTTGCCTCCTGGACCAACCTCGCTGATGACATCAAACCCTAGAGTCTCTTCATCAACACTGAACGTGCGTAGGTATGCACGGGCATGTACCCAAGCCTCAACGTCAAGAATCACCTGCTCCAAAGCCGCGCTTTCAGCGTTTTCAAGGCTTCCCAACCCTGCACTAATATCCCCATGACATGAGTGTATGAGAGCAAGTTCTTTTGAAACTTCAATAAGAGATTCTAAATCCTCTGCAGTTGGGTGGAGTGTGGAATCCATTCCTACCGGAGCTGGATAGCAAGGGAGCCTATAAAACTTCGCCATCTGAGCGATACCGGCTGCGAGTAGTGGAAGCTCGGGTGCTCGATAGTTCATATCTCCCGTCCTCATGTCTGCCGATGTTGATTCCGCGCAGTAGATCATTGGGGCACCGGGATTGGCGCAATGAATAATCACTAGTGCGGCAAGATTCTCGCTGTTGACTATGACCAAGGTTCCAGCGATTGTTGCGGGAGCTGTACTACCGCATAGAGCCATGGACATAGGGACAACCGGAATTCCCGCCTTGGCCAACTCAACCATGGCTTCAGATGAGCCTTCCTCAAATACAAGTGGGCTGACAGGGCAGTTGATCGAGGAGAATATTGGCCTTTTCTTCAACCTGTTTTCGTCACCAACAATAGTGGACGCTAACTTAATTTGCCATTTAGCCTCTTTCTCGCTGAGCGCTTGCCACTGAACATGCTTCTTAATGTTGTTGAAAGCGATGGCCAAGCCGCGGACTGTTTGAACAGTTGTTGGCATATCTGCAGCCCATACAATGGGCCAGAAGAAGTCAACTCCGTCGAGATAATCGCTCAAAATTGCAAAGTCTTTTAAATCTGATGCTTTTGCCCTTCTTTTTTCTCCGGTTTCGAAGTCTCTCATAAAGGCGGAGCAGCCACTTAAACCAACAAAAGGAAAAGCTTTTGGGGGAAGTTTGAGGTCGAATTTTGGGTCTCTTCCGCAAAGGACCATTTCCTCTGGAGCTTTCTTAACTGCTTCTTCTACGAGGGAGCTTGGAATTTTCACGATTGAACGGACGGAATCTACTTCTGCGCCATTTTCAGCTAGTAGGCTCTGTACTTTTTTGCTGAGAACTTTTATTCCGATTTGTTGTAATATTTTCAGGCTTGTTTCGTGGACACTTGCAATCTCATCATCAGACAACAATACTAGACGTCCAAATGCCAAATGAATCCCCTCATGGTAATCATGCATGCATGCGAGTAGGCTTCCTTTTTTCTTCCTCGGTAAAAGGGGGTTAAGCTAAGCGCCTCTTCACTCTTTCGTGTATTATTATGTCTTTTTCTGCTAGTTCAGCTAGAAACGCCTCTCTCACCCTTGGCCCCAAGCACTCCGGAGGAATAACTCCCTCCGCCTTAATCTCACCCTTGCCAAGCATCCTAGTAAAGATTGAGGCTGGAACGCCGGTCATATAGGATATATCGGTTGCGCCGGGCAACTTTTTCTGGGCTTCACGGATGCTTGGAGATTCAATGTAAAGAGTATGGTTTGTTTTTTTACCTGCTTTTTCCCCATCGACCTCTACCACAATGCTTCCGTGCGAATCTGCAATTATGCCGGCTTTAATTTTACTTTCCACCTCTTCCATCGATGGAGTTGGTGGAGTTAGCGTGAAGAGAACTTCTCGAGGGACTATTTTAGCTCCTTTGATCTCTATGGGTTTCTCGTTCATAAGGCCTAGCTGAACTATGGCTTTGGTTGCGGCTAGCGGCATATTGGGCCACCATCCACCACCCATCTTGACGTCCACATACCTTACACCTTTACCTATGAAAAGTGGAAGGGTTATAGCTTCTTCATGTGCATGCCAGACAACGGTTTGTGAGCCGACAGGTTCAGGAAACGTATACACTTCCTCTCCACCAAATGGAGGAAGTCTACTAAATTCTCCATCCTTAAACACAATTGGTTCTTCTGCCATGTCATCCCACGCAATTTCAGGAGCCCACATTGAAATAATTTCCGTGCTTTCCAGCTCGTAGAAAAGTCTTATACGTATTTGGTCTACACGGTCAAGCCTATCGGCAGCATGCCTTGCAAGTACATTCGTGATCCCTGGAGATGCTCCTGTGTCTATTAAAGCAGTTAATCCGGTGTTTCTCCACTTATCACTAACATTCAATTGATTGACCGAAAAAGGCAAGCTTTCGGTAACGTAGTTCGAGGCAAGGTCTTGGTAACATGCTCCACTTTTTAAAGCGGCATTCATTATCGTTAAGTTGTATTTAGGTACAGTTGAGTTTACTATCACGTCTACTCCTTTTGCAACTTTCAGTAGGTCGTCGGGTTTGCTCGCGTCAACACGGTGTGTGCGTATTTTCTCGCTCTTTAATTCCCTCGCGAGCCGCCTAGCTTTTTCCAAATCTATGTCGGCAAGTCTTACTTGATCTACTTCTGGATCTTTAACTAGCTCTGAAGCGATCACTAATCCTTGAGCTCCAGCTCCTACCGTTAGTATTTTCATATACATCCCAATTTAGCAAGAAGATAATATATATTTTCATTGCATGCATGCACTCGCGCTTCATTTTCCATAAAGCCTTTTTGCCAAGGGTGCGTACAACACATATAAAGAAAGAACGTCTTACGAGAGGAACTCTTCAAGGTTGGAAATATCATGAAGATATGTATAATTGGAGCTGGAGCCCAAGGGTCAGTCATAGCTAAAATTCTCACAGAAGATTCCGAAATTGATGAAGTTGCCTTAACAGACATAAACACACAACTTTTGAAACGCGTAGCAAATAAGATCGACAATAGTAAGCTATTAACTGAACGTGTGGACGCAAGCAACTCAGATGATCTAGCAAAAGTATTGAAAGGTGTCGATATTGCAGTAAACGCCACTATGACCCAGTATAACCTACCCATATTTCATGCGGCGTTAAAACATGGAGCAAATTACATAGATTTTGCTGAAGATTGGCCTCTAAGGGAGAAATTCTTAGAACAACTTGAAACCAGTGATAAATGGAAGAAAGCAGGGCTAACCGCTGTAAAGCATCAAGGCATAACTCCCGGAGTCACCAACATACTCGCTAGATACGCTGCAGACCACCTAGACAAAGTTGACGAAATACACATAAAGTCAGCATGGTGGTGGCCGTCAGCAGAAGAAAAAATAGTTCCTATTTGGTCACCTGGATGGTCTGTTGAAACAGCTCTATTGGAATGGACTGCAGACCCAATAGTGTACGAGAGTGGAGAGTACAAAACATATCCACCTTTCAGCGGCGTTGAAACCCATGCGTTTCCAGATCCGATGGGGTCACAAGCACTTTGCTGGGTAGAACATGAAGAAATCGTTACACTGCCAAGCTTCATAGGCAAAGGTGTGAAGAATGTTGACATCAAAATGTCGCCTGACATAATAGCGGGAATCCTAATAAACTTGGGTCTTGCAGGCACAGAACCCATAGAGGTTAGAGGAGTAATGGTGAAACCTTTAGATGTCGTGCTCAGACTGGCAAAACCAGCAATAGAACAAATCGAAGAAATAGAAAAATCTCTGGAAATTCATGAACTCAGCGGGGAAGAAGTGTTTTCGTGCATTGCTGTGCAAGTAATAGGCGAAAAAGCGGGCAAAAAAGTGGAGGAATACGTTTACCTCAATACCTCAGTGTCCGACATGCGTGAATGGTTGCGAAGATACGGCACCACGAATGGGTTTGTTCCCATTCCCGTGGCAGCAACTGCAAAAATGCTTGCTACAAGAGAAATCCAATCCATGGGAGTTATTGTTCCAGAATGTTTAGAGCCTGAACCTTTCCTCCGCAAAGTCAATGAAATGGGAATGGGCGTATTCAAAAGGATTACTAAAAAGCGAGTTGTCGGATAGGTGCTGCGCGCGTTCCTAAAAAAGTTAGTCAGTAATGCACGCGCATATGGAGCATGCATGCATCTATCAGTTGGCAAGCCTCCTGCAAGGTCGTGGCTACTGCGGAAGTGAACTCGTCCTCTTTGCGAAGTCTATCAGTTGGACGTACCTCATCGTGTTCTTCAGGCTCCAGTGCCCCAGCTTTCTTTGAGTGTATATTATATTCCTAGTCTTGTGATAGGTCATCGTTCCAACGAAATGTCTCAAGTCATAGAGCCGAATCGTTCTGAAATACATGCATGGCGATCAGAGGGAAGCAGGTATTTAGAGCTAAAACCTTGGCACCTCAATAGGTATATATGCTAGTACAAGTGAGCCTAAGTGCCAATGGAAGGAGTGAACTTGAAGTTTTTGGTCGTTGGAGCTGGTGGTCAGGGCGCTCCCTGTGCTTCCATATTGTCCAGAGACAAAGACGTATCAGAGATAGTTCTGGCTGACGTAAATCTGGTTCTAGCCAAGAAAGTCAAAGACAAAATAAAAAGCGATAAAGTCATTGTCAAACATGTCGACGCTGGAAAAACATCAAATCTTATCAAAGTAGCTGAAGGAGTAGACGCTATTATCAACATGACCCTACCCCGATTCAACTCAAACATAATGAATGCTGCCTTGAAGAGTGGGGCACACTACGTGGACACAGCCCTCGGAGAACCCATCTGGACACAGCTGATAGAGCACCAACCCTTGGAACTTAACGACGAGTACAAAGAAGCCAACCTGACGGCTTTGATAGCCTGCGGAGGAAGCCCCGGGGTCACTAATGTATTAGCAAGATTCATCTGCGACAAGCTGGACCGTGTGGGTGAAATACGCTTTAGATTTGGTGGAAAGCCCACAGAAAAGCCTAAGGACATCGTCGGTGCGTGGGATCCGGGGTGGTGCCCAGAGGTAGCGCTTCAGGACTATGCAAATGATGCCACAGTATTCGAAAACGGGGACTATAAGACTCATCCCCCCTTCAGCAGTTGGGAGGAATACAATTTCCCGGACCCTGTTGGCCCTGTTTTGATTAGCTTCCACTCCCATGAGGAGCCGGTGACGCTGCCCCGCTTCCTAGGGAAGGGCGTCAGACGTGTGGACTTCAAGTATCCAATCGATACATTGGCAGGTGCCTTGATAAAACTAGGGTTTGCGAGCAGCGAACCTATAGAAGTGGGAGGCGTTCAAGTCGCTCCAATTGATGTTTTGATGAAGTTGGTGCGTCCTCCAGTTAACGACTTCCTTGTTGAAGACGAAAGCACTGTCAAGCTTCCGTTGGAATATACCTTTGCCGAGGTTATGAAGGTGGAGGGAGAGAAGTCAGGGAAAAAAGTTACATACAAAGTAACCCTCATCCATCAACAAACTGCTGAGGAAAGACTGGAGATGTATAGGAGGTTTGGGACGGCGAACATCTACGTTTCCATTCCGGCGATTGTAGGTGCGAAGATGTGCATAGAGGGAGAAGCAGACAAAGGCGTGATCGCTCCCGAGCGTCTCAACCCCACGGAGTTCCTGAGAAGAATGACTAATATGGGCGCCCCAATAAAGTTTCACGAGATGGTCTCAACGACTGTATCCATCTCCTAACTTCCTTCTATTTCCATAGGTTTAAGATAACCCATTTTGTGCGCGCTTCATACGTAACTGTATTTATCTTTCAAGCTTTTATCATAGGGTGCTTGTCTTTCCTCACATTTCTTTCTCGGACATAACTGGCAACTATAAAACATAACTTCTGTTGGGAAGTATATTCCAGATACGGATTTTCTTGGGATCATCAAAAAACTATCTGTCAACTTGACCCCAATCAAATCCTCAACATTGCCAAAGATTGAAAACAATTGTTTTTGTTGGGTTATCGGCCAGTTCTCTAGAGATCCTGGGTTCATCTCTGATATTTTTCCAAGTCTATATTTTTTCCTTAAATAATCTTCAAGATACTGTCCAATAGAATCTAAGGCTAGATCGCCTATTGTTTCCAGGTAATACTGTTTCAGAATATCACCAAATGAAGTAGCCTTATTCTCCAATTCTTTTCCAATAGTCATAATATATGGAAAAACCCGTTTTATTTTATCCAAATTAACCCTGAGAACACGGCTAGTAAACCTTACACCATCAATATCTACGGTATCTTCATTTTTGTTGTCAACATATGAAACTTCATAGATAACTTTAGGGTCAATTATGGAATGAGCAATCTCAATCGTCTCTTGAATATCTTCTAAGTATTTTTCCTTACCCAAATGTAACTGTCTCAACACTTCTTCAGGATCCAACTGGACCGAGACATCATCTAATAATTCCATAATACGATTGAAAAAGAGGGTTAATTAATAAAAATTTCGAAATGCTACGCGTACCCATTGTTTAAACCGAAAAAACAATATTTGGTGCTGACGAGTAAACCTTGAGTTCAAGGAGAGAAAAAATTGGTGAAGGTTCTTGCAATAGTTGGGAGCCCTCGCAAAGAGAACACTTACAAACTGGTTGAAGCCGTTGTGGAAGCCGTTGCTAAGAAACAAAATGTAGAAACAGAACTGGTGCATCTTGTGGACTTCGATATCAAACACTGTTCTGGCTGCAGTGACTTCTGCGAAAAAACAGGAGAATGTAATATTCAGGACGACATGCAAAAGTTGTATTCGAAATTGAAAGAAGCAGACGTGTTCATCATCGGCACGCCAACATACTACTGGAACGTGACAGGGTTGGTGAAGGACTTTATTGACCGAACTAATCCGCTATATCATACTGAATCTTTAAAAGGTAAGATGGGCGCGGCAGTCGCCGTGTCAGAAGAGGACGGACAAGAACTGGCTCTCTCAGCCATCAGCAGCTTCTTCGAACTCCAAAACGTCAAACAGGTGGGCGGAATAGCTATCGCTCGAGGGGACAAGCCGGTAGGAGAAGCAGAGTTGGAGATGGCGAAAACTCTAGGGGAAAGGATAGCGAGCAAACTCGCCTGAAACCCTTGCCTTGGTTGCACCTCACGAAATGCTCTTAGGCAGTTCCTTTTTCGCTCTTCTAATTATTTCCGAGATTTCCTTCTGAACATCTTTATCCAGTGGTGTTGGCCAATGTTCTTTCAGAATTTCTTCCGTTCTTTCCCTAGCTCTCTTGACGAGGCTTTTTCCTCCCGCCTTCTTCCAAGCATCGTAGCTGCTTCTGTCCGTTA
>Ga0209427_10007933_pt1 | contig 11976 bp, 8 predicted proteins | sample DeeMarSWOR136_30_FD_187465 | JGI IMG/M metagenome (GOLD analysis project Ga0209427, IMG submission 187465) | Marine sediment microbial communities from White Oak River estuary, North Carolina - WOR-1-36_30 (SPAdes) (version 2) | ecosystem: Environmental > Aquatic > Marine > Intertidal zone >... | reverse complement strand
AGGTCAAGGTCGCCATTCTGCCCAAAAGCAAAGACCCCGACGACGTTATCAAGGAAGACCCCGAAGCCTGGCCCCAGCTACTAGAGAAAGCGCTACCCGTGGTCGATTTTACCTTTAATATGGTCACTTCTCGCCTCGACCTGACCACGGCTCAAGGTGCAGCTTCAGCCGTAGAGAGGCTCGGGCCCATCATCAACAAGATGCAAGACCTCACACGTCAGGGGCACTATATAGATAGACTCGCCCGTCTAGTAAAACAACCTCAATACATCATAGAGGCTGCTCTGAAAAGGATGAAGCCCGAGCGCAGAATCAGAGAGACGGAGAAAGAAGCAACGGCACAAGCTATCCAACCCCTCCTCTCCAACCCCGTCGAGGATTACTGCCTGGCGCTGCTCCTGCAGAACCCTGAGCTTAAGATTGGCGAGGAATTGCTGTCCGAATACTTCGAAAGCAGCCAAAACCGCGAAGTCTTTATTGCTCGGCAGCATAGTGCTAAAATAGAAGAGTTGAGGGGCAGGCTCGACCCGGCAACCCACGAGCACCTCGACGCCCTGCTAGGCAGGAGCCTGTCAAAAAATAGAATAAGCCAAAAATACGCCGAGTGTACGCTACGGCTGCGTGAAAGGTATCTCCGCGGCCTAGCGGCTAAAATAGAAGCCGTGCTGGCGCAGGAAGCCGAGTCAGGGGGCAAGGCCGCCGACCTGGCCAAACTAAAGGACCAGGGAATAGAGGTAAACAGCCAACTGGGAGAGGTCTTCGCCCAGAAAAGACAGTGGCGGTTGGAGCAAAGGGGGTGAGGTAATGAAACGCGAAAACGACGAGAAGCGGCGCTTACGCCCGCGCGACGACTCTGAAGACGAAGACAGCGACAACGGCGATTCCGCCGAATCGACCACGCTCTGGCGCGAGACCAGACAGCTCGACTTCGAAAAAGAGGATACGGACCAAGACACGGAGTCGGAAACGCCCCTGGAGCAGCCCGAAGAGCAGGAGGTGGTGGACGACCCCGTCCGCATGTACTTGCACGAAATAGGGCGGGTGCACCTGCTCACCGCCGATGAGGAAAAATACCTGGCGCGAAAGATGGAAGAAGGCAGGCGCATCAAGGAGATTAAACAAAGCTACCTGCGTAAAAACAACCGTGACCCCTCGGCCACCGAGATAATCATCGCCATACTGGAGGAACTTTCCCAGGCCGCCCCCACCATCCGCCTCATCCAGGAACAGCTCCATATAGAACCCGTCCCTGGCTTTCTGGAGACCATATCCAACCCCACGCTGCGGGATAGCCTTGACGGCGAGATAAAGCCGCAGCTCATCCTGGCCATCGCCCACCAGACGGAAAAGTCCATCCCCGATACTGAACTCTTCCTGGCCGAGCTCTCGCTTAACATGACCCTGCTGCCCAAGGAGATACTGGAGGCTATAGGCGCCAAGGTCACGCTGGCGGGAATAGCCGTTCTGGTAACCAAGCCCAGCTGCATCAAAGCCATCGGCGAATACGAGCAGCAGCTCCAGGCCTATCTGGATAACATCGAGCGCGAAGCGGAAAGAGCCGCCAACCACCTCACCGAAGCCAACCTCCGCCTCGTCGTCAGCGTGGCCAAGAAACACATCGGGCGGGGCATGTCGCTGCTTGACCTCATTCAAGAAGGCAACATCGGGCTGCTGCGGGCGGTGGAAAAGTTCGACTACCGCAAGGGCTATAAGTTCAGCACCTACGCCACCTGGTGGATTCGTCAGGCGATTACCCGCGCCATCGCCGACCAGGCGCGCACCATCCGCATACCGGTGCACATGGTGGAAACTATTAATAAGCTGCTGCGGGTGAGCCGCCGCCTAGCTCAGGAACACGGCCGTGAGCCTACCGCCAAGGAAATCGGCAAGGAAATGGAAATATCGGCGGAAAAGGTGGGCGAAATCGTCAAGGTCTCGCAGTTGCCCATATCTTTGGAGTCGCCCATGGGCGAGGAAGAAGACAGCCACCTGGGCGACTTTATCGAGGACCGCAACGCCCTGCCCCCCGCCGACGCCGCCTCCAAGCAGCTGCTCAAGGAGCAGATAGACTCGGTGCTCTCTAGCCTCAGCCCCCGCGAGCAGAGGGTGCTCCAGCTTCGCTTCGGGCTCGAAGACGGGCGCAGCCGTACTTTGGAGGAAGTCGGTAAAGAGTTTAACGTCACCCGGGAACGCATAAGGCAGATTGAAGCCAAAGCCCTGCGCAAACTCCGCCACCCCAGCCGCAGCCGCCGCCTCAAAGACTATCTGGAATAACCAGAAACCAGACTTGAAGGAGTTTTTACCCATGACGCCAGAATCGAAATACGGGAAATACATCGTGTCCGAGCTTAAGATTCCTGAATCAAAACAAAAAATTGCGGAATTCTATTCCACCTATGCTACCCGAATCTTATGGATGGACGATAATGTGGTCGAGGGGGCTTTTCATATGAACACTTCCTGGTTTCGGAAAGCCTCAACCACGACGGAAAGCGAGCCGCATAGCCATGATTCCGACGAGATTATCGGCTTTTACGGTAATAACGCCGATGACCCCTATGATTTGGGCGGAGAAATAGAGATCTGGCTGGAAGATGAAAAACATATCCTCACCAGAAGCTCCCTTCTCTTTATCCCGGCTGGGATGAGACACTGTCCCCTGATAATAAGGCGTGTTGACCGGCCTATCTTCCACTTCACCGTGGTAACCGGCGGTCAGTATATCCAAAAGTTCAATTCTCCGAAATAGTACGGAACGGACGGGCAGTCTTAACTCTCTAACTCCCCGTTTTGTATCTTTTCCCACCCACCACCCTTTTAAGGAAAAAGGGGGCACAACCCCCTAAAGAAGGATATACAAGGGATACTACCCTTGTAGGGTGGGTATTGGGTGGGAAAACAATACGTATGCTAACAGAGTGGGGTAAGCGAGGAGTCTATAGAGGTCAAGCCCCCTGGCCAAACATCTTCATCATATTCTTGGACATCTTCAGTTTGCCGCCGATTCCCATCTTCATCAGCTTCCGCATCTGCTGGAACTGGTTGAGCAGTTGGTTAACGTCTTGCGTCCGGCAGCCGCTCCCCTTAGCGATGCGCCGCCTTCGGCTGCCGTCGATGATATTGGGGTTGCTCCTCTCCTCAGGGGTCATGGAGAGAATCATGGCCTCGATTTTCTTTAGCTGCTGCTCCTCCATACCCTCGGGCAACTGCCGGGCCAGCTTCGACGCCCCGGGCAACATCTCCAGCAGGTTGGACACCGGCCCCATCTTCCGTATCTCGGCGAGCTGGAAGAGAAAGTCCTCCAGGTTGAAGCTGGCGGTGCGAACCTTCTTCTCCATCTCCTTGACCTTCTTTTGGTCGAAGGTCTTTTCCGCCTTCTCGATGAAGGTCAGTACGTCGCCCATGCCCAGTATGCGTGACGCCAGACGGTCGGGGTAAAATTGCTCAAAGGCGTCGGGCTTCTCCCCCATCCCGATAAACTTGATGGGCACGCCGCTCACCCAGCGTATGGAAAGAGCCGCCCCACCCCGCGCGTCCCCGTCCATCTTGGTCAGGATGAGCCCGGTCAGCCCCAATCGGGAGTGAAACTGCTCGGCAATCTGCACCGCGTCCTGCCCGGTCATGGCGTCCACTACCAGCAGTGCCTCATCGGGCTTCAATTCCTTCTTAACCTGCTCCAACTCCTTCATCAGCGGCTCGTCGATATGCATCCGCCCCGCGGTATCGACGATAACCCAACTAACGCCCAGCTCCTTCGCCTTCTTCAGCCCGTGAGCGCAGATATCTTTACTCTTGGCGCTCGGCTTCTCTTTATAGACAGGTATTTCGAACTGCTCGCCCAGAGCCGCCAGCTGCTCTATGCCCGCCGGCCGACGAGTGTCGGCAGCAACTAATAGGGAATTCTGGCCAGCGTGCTTCAGGTGCAGAGCCAGCTTGGCGGCGGTGGTGGTTTTACCCGAACCCTGCAAACCCGCCAGCATGACCACGGTAGGCGGTCGGGAAGAAGCCTCCAGCTTGCTTTCCCCCTCCCCCAGCGTCTTGGTCAGCTCCTCGTTGACGATTTTGATGACCTGCTGGGCGGGAGTCAGACTCTCCATCACGTCAGCGCCCAACGAGCGCTCCCGCACCCGGTCGATAAAGTCCTTGACTACCTTGAAATTGACGTCCGCTTCCAAAAGGGCTAAGCGCACCTGGCGCAGCGCTTCATCGATGTCCTTCTCGTTGAGCTTGCCCCGGCTGCTTAAGCGGCCGAATATGGCACTCAGTTTGTCGGTAAGAACTTCAAACATGATTCCATTCTAACTGGGACTAATATCAAGCGTCAATCTGAAGCAGTACTTTGACGTTATCTTCTTTATTTTGAACCAAACTCTCAAACCCCATTTCGACACCATCTTTAAGTGCCACTTTGGCGGTAATCAGCCTGGAGGGATCGAGCTTTTTATCCGCCAGCAGTTCAACGGCCGTCTTACCCTCATCGACATAAATGGGACTGCCCACGATAGTTTTCTGTTGAAACATCACGCCCTGAAATTGAACCAGGCCGGGTTTTTCAAAGACTCCGGTAATCACAGTGGTGCCGCCGCTTCGAGTTAAGTCCAGGCACATCTGAGGAGTATCTGGACGTCCGACACATTCGATTGAGACATCCGCACCTAAGCCGCCAGTCAGATTGGCAATCAGCTGGACGGGATTGCCATCACTAAGATAAACGACGGCGTCAGCCCCCATAGCCAAGGCTATCTCTCCTCTGCCCCTATGCTTGGCCACAAGGTAAACCTTGGATGCTCCAGCTACCTTAGCCGCCAGCAGAGCGCAAAGACCAATAGTACCATCACCCACGATAACCACGGTATCCCCGGGACGGACATTACCCTGGCCAACGGCATGAAGGGCAACAGCCAGAGGCTCTACCAGAGCCCCAGCCTCATCAGACACTGAATCCGGAAGTTTGTAAACCGCGTAGCTGGGAACGACCGCATATTCCGCCATACAGCCATCCGCGGTCAGACCGGTGAACCCCCCATTAAGGCAAAGATTGTACATGGCTCTTTTGCAGTAATAACACTCGCCACAGAACCAGTACCCTACTCCGGTTACCCGCTCTCCAACCTTAAAGTTAGTTACCCCCCTCCCCACATCCACGACTCTGCCCGCGAACTCATGCCCCAAAACCAGTGGCACTTTGTCGACAGCGATCATACCTGGACCATCACTATATTCCTTCAAATCGGTACCGCAGATACCGGCCAAGCTAATCTTCACCTTCAACTGCCCTGGCCCTGGAGAAGGTTCAGGCATATCTTCATACCGAACGTCTTTTCGGCCGTACCACCTTAAGGCTTTCATCTTTTCCTCCTGAATATGACGTCTCATTCTAAGGGGAGACGGGCTAAGGCGTCAAGGTAGAGGCCTAATCACTGTGCTATACTAATCCTATGTCGGATATCGTCCAGGTGGTCTTGTATTCGCTCGCCTCCGGTGTGGCCGTCATCCTCGGCGGCTTTCTGGCCCGGCTGAAACTGGTGCCCGATAGCCCCCTGGGGCGGGAAATCTCCCACGGCGTCATTGCCTTCGGCGGCGGCGTCCTGGTAGCGGCAGTAGCCTTCGTCCTGGCCCCCCGCGGCATAGAGCTGCTCTCCCTGCCCGTTCTCATCCCCGTCTTCCTGCTCGGCGTGGTCAGCTTTCTCTTCCTGGACAGATTCATCGCCCGCCGCGGCGGCAGGGCCGCCCAGCTTATGGCCATGATGATGGACTTCATCCCCGAAGCCATCGCCCTGGGGGCAATATTCTCCACCGACCGCAAGACCGGCCTGCTATTGGCGCTACTCATCGGCCTGCAGAACCTGCCCGAGGCCTACAACTCCTTCGGCGACTTAAGGCGCAGCGGCTTCTCTCCCAACAAGGCGCTCTGGATTCTCGCTCCCTTTAGCCTGGTGGGCGTGGCCGCCGCTATAGCCGGCTACTCGTTTCTCTCCGGTCACCAGGAGGTGGTAGCCTGCCTCATGGTATTCGCCGCGGGCTCAATACTCTATCTTATTTTTCAGGACATCGCCCCCATGGTCAAACTGCGCAACCACTGGACTCCGGCGACGGGCGCTGCCCTCGGCTTTCTTTTGGGGATGATTGGGGAGAAGATATTAAGCGGGATGGTCTAAAGGTGTTTTTCAACTAACCCGCCCACGTATTCGGCGATAGCCGGCGCCGCGGTAAGCCCCGGCGACTCGATGCCGATAAGGTTAATGAATCCCGGTAGCCCCCTATCCGCCTCATCTTTGATAACGAAGTCCCTGATTTCCCCACCTGGCTCCTGCAGCTTGGGCCTGATACCAGCCATCTCCGGCGCCAAATCCTCGTATTCTATGGCGGGCAATAACTTCCTCGCCGAGATGCAGAAGAGCTTCTGGTCACGACTGTCGACACTATAGTCCAGGCTATCTACATACTCGATATCCGGCCCCAAACGCATCCGTCCCTCCAGGTCGAAGGTAATATGTATGCCCACGCCGGCAATATCCGATGGCGGCACCGGATAGATGAGCCGATTCACCTTCGTGCCCTGACGGCGCTTGAGGCTGAAATATTCCCCTTTACAGTAGTGCAGCCGATAGCCCGCCCCATCTATATCTATCCCCGCCATGTCGGCTATTTGGTCGCTGTAAAGCCCGCCGGAGTTGACCAACGTCGTGGTAATAAAAGAGGACTTTCCTCCACTATCTTCGACCTCGACCTCATAACCCTCGGCTGCCTTCTCAATCCCGACAACTTGGCTCCGATAGACAATCTGGGCTCCCCCCTCCCCCGCTTTGGCGATAAAGTATTGCATCAATGCGTGCGAGTCGATAATCCCGCTCGAAGGCGAGAGCATGGCTGCCACTCCCGATACATTGGGCTCCAATGTCTTCAGCTCCCGCCTTGATATCAGCTTTAGGCCTTCGGCACCATTGTGCCGGCCCCTCTCCAGCAATATCTCCAGTTCTTCGCTTTCGTCATCGTTGACGGCGACGATTAGCTTGCCCAATCTTTTGTGGCCGATGTCGTAGCGCGGGCAGAGCTCGTAGAGCTTTCGGTTGCCTTCGACACAGAGTTGCGCCTTCAACGAGTTCTGCGAATAATAGATTCCAGCGTGAATAACCCCGCTGTGACGGCTGCTCGTTTCCAGCCCGAAATTCTCGTTCTTCTCCAGCACATAGACCTGGCGGCCTGCCTCGGCTAATTGAGCAGCAATGGCCAGTCCGATTACCCCCGCTCCAATGATAGTTATATCGGCTCTATTTGACATGATGCTAGCTATTTACCACATTGATGTTAAGCTTTGGCAACCTGACAGGGTTGTGATTTGAAGGTAGGAAACCCCGAAATCGGGTCAAGGTTTTTATCATCGGTAAGGGTGTTTACGTTCGCCTTTCCCGGCCAGTGGTGTGGAATATGAACGACGCCCGATAGTATGGCATCGGTAACGTTGGCGCTCAGCTCGATGCTGCCCCTCGGTGAACTGACGGTCACTCTGTCACCCGAACGGATACCGCGCGGCTTGGCGTCGGCGGGATTTATCTCCACCAGTGGCTCAGGCACCATCTTGCGTAATTGCGGTATATTACGGTGCTGAGAATGGGTAAAATAGATGGTGCGCGCCCCCGAGGTCAATACCAGAGGGAAAGACTTCACCAGGTCTGGGCGGCTCAGCGGGCTTTCCGCTGGCTCCTTGTAAACCGGCAGCGGTTCGTAGCCGTGCTCGGCCAGGATAGATGAGGAGATTTCCACCTTGCCCGACGGTGTCTGAAAGCCGGCTTCTTCGTAATACTTGTCGGCTCTGGGAGACGCTGGGTACTGAATTCCCTCAGGGTGTTCTCTCAATTCTTTAAGGGTAATACCCGATGGCTCAAGAATGTAGCTAAAGCACTTTTCAATGTCTCCATCCCAGAAGTCATGACCGAAGCCCAATCTCTTGGCCAGTTCGGAGAATATCTTCCATTCCGGCCAGCTTTCCCCTACCGGTTCTATTGCCGGTTTAATAAGCCTGATGAATCCGGTAGGCGTTGTTTGCAGTATATGGCGTTCCAGCCACGAAGAAATGGGCAACACTATATCAGCCAGCTGCGTGCCTGGCGTATGAAAATAATCGGTATCCACAATAAAATCCAGTTTCTTGAGGTTCTCCACCAGCCGATTATAATTAGGGAAAAACTGGAGATTCAGACCGGCGGCAAAGAGGGCTTTTATGGGATAAGGCTGCCCGCTTTCAATGCGGTCCGCCAGGACATTGGATTGCATTTCGCCAAACATCCCGGTAAATAGCGGGAATCTGTCGGCTCCTAGGCCCGGCGGAGAGTCGGCTACCCGTTCTTTTAGAGTAATATCATTCCTAGGGGGGAAATCGAGGCCTTTGCGGTTGCCGCCCGGCACCTCGAAATTGCCGGTCAGCGCTGATAAGAGCAGTATGGCTCGGGTGGTCTGCACCCCGTTGTAGTGATGAAGGGTGGCGCCGGGGCTGGTTCTTATTTTAGACGGTTTCTGGGTGGCAAACAGTATGGCCGCTTTCTTGATCTGTTCAGCCGGAACCTGGGTTATCTCGGCCACCTTCTCTGGCGGGTACTCCTGCACCATTTTTTTTAAATCGTCAAAGCCTACCGTCCACTTCTCGACGAATTCCTTGTCATAGAGTCCTTCGTTTATAATCACATTCATCATGCCCAGCGCTAGGGCGCCATCCGTGCCCGGTCGCAACTGAAGATGAATATCGGCCATGGAGGCGATCTCGGTACGCCGCGGGTCAACGACGATGAACTTCAGCCCCCGTTTTTTGGCGTCCAGATAGTCCTGCCAGAGACGAGGCGACGAATTTTTCACGCTGGAACTCCATATCAGGTGACACCTGGTGGCCGGGTCGATCTCGAATGAGTTAACGATAATCCAGCCGTAGTCCTGACCGTAGTTCAGGGAAGCGGCTAACCAACCGGAAGAGAAACAGCTGCTGGTTTCTGTGCAATAATTCGGGGAGCCAAAAGCATGGGTCAGGCGACGAAAATAGGGGCGGGGCTCCTTAGTATAGGCAACATAGAAAACAACCGCCTCAGCCCCGAATTCCCCTTTAATACCCTGCAACTTGTTGGCTATAGTGTCCAGAGCCTCGTCCCAGGATATTCGTTCGAAGGCACCAGCGCCCCGCTCGCCAACCCGCTTTAAAGGATATGTTAAGCGCTCGGGATGGTAAACGAAGTCCAACTGTGCCTTCCAGCGGGGGCATATCTTGGCTATGCGCTCGTCTAGCATATCGATATGCACCGCTTTGCCTTGGCTAACGTGGACCTTGGTCGGACAATACTCGCCGCACATATAGCATCCGCTATCCCTGACTATTTCCGGCTCTGACGGAGTATTTTTGCGAAGGTCTCCCATCTCAATTCTCCTCCTCATTATACTTGTTATAGGCCAGCCCGATTACCCCCACCCCGATGATGGTTATATCGGCTTTGTTGGACATGATATCACCGGTTCATCTTGAGTTTGGTCAGGTACCCCGATTCCGGCGCACCTTAGCGGTTCAGTCTCCAGACCTGAAAATTCAGGTTGGCGGCAATGCTTACCCAGATAATGTAGGGGATAAGAAGCCCGCCGGCGACAGGCGACACACCGAAGAAGAGGATGATGCTGGCTAGTATGGCCAGCCAGAGCAGCACAATGACCACCATGCCACCGAGCAGAGACTTGAGCCCGAAGAAGACCACCGACCAGAGGGCGTTCAGCAACAGCTGCCCCCAGAAGACGATAAAGGCCGCCGTCACCCCTGTCTGGTTCAGTCCCTCCCGCCAGACCAAGAAAACGGCTACCCCCATCAGAAGGTACAGGGTTATCCAGACGGGCCCGAAGACGGCATTAGGCGGGGTAAAAGACGGTTTCTTTAAGCCCCTGTACCAAGTAGAGATGGCAGGCGTGGTGAAGATAGCGCCGATACCGCCGGCACCCTCGCAGATGACGATGCTTGCTATCAGCCTAACTATGTCTTCCCAGCTCATGGCGGCAAATAAAAATCCCCTCTCCCACCAAGATTACTCGGCCCGCCTCACTCTGTCAACAACCCCTCTCATTTAAATAAGGTGAAGTGGGGAGGCACAAACTCCCAGAAGGAACTCTAGAGGGAGAATCCCCTATAAGGGCGGGTAGGGCGGGAAAGAAGACCTGGGGAGGGGGGAGTGATAAATACCCCCCGACTTGTGCTAAAATAAACTCAAATGATTCCCGCCAAGCTGTCGCTGCGCAACTTCATGCCCTACCGGGACAACGTGCCCCCGCTCTATTTCAACGGCATCCACACCGCCTGCATCTCCGGTGAAAACGGCAACGGCAAGTCGGCCCTCATTGATGCCATGACCTGGGCGCTCTGGGGCCGAACCCGCAATACCTCCAAGAGCGACGACCCCCTCATTCACCAGGGCCAGGACGAGATGGAGGTAGAGTTCGACTTCACCGTCGGCGAGCAAGGCTACCGCATCATACGCAAGCACGCCAGAACCAAGGGGAAAAGGGCGGGCAAGACCCTCCTCGACCTTCAGATAGCCGCTAACGGCGGCTTCAAGTCAATCAGCGCCGACAGCATAACCCAGACCCAGCAGAAGATAATCAACATCCTGCACATGGACTACGCCACCTTCATCAACAGCGCCTTCCTCAGGCAAGGCCATGCCGACGAATTCACTCGCCAGCCGCCGACCAAGCGCAAGGAAGTGCTGGGTAACATACTGGGGCTGGCTTTCTACGACGAGCTTGAGCAGCGGGCTAAAGAGCTGGCCAAGGAGCAAGAAATAGAAAGTGCCCAACTCGAAAGCACCCTAGAGGAAATCGGCCGGGAACTGGCTCAAAAGCCTAGTTATGAAACCGAGCTGGAGCGGGCGCAGACGGCGCTGGCGCAGGCAGAAAAAACGCTCACCGAGCACGAAGTCATACTATCCAAGCTTAAGAAGGACGTGGAGGCTCTAGAGAACAAAAAGCAGCAGCTAGCCCAGCTTGAGGAACACATCGCCGCCACCAAGAGAGAATTAGAGCGCCGCCAGCAGGAAGTCGCCCAGTACCAAGCCCGCATCAAGGAACATGAAGCGGTCATCGCCCAGCGCACGGAGATAGAAGAGGGCTATAAGACTTTGAGCGAAGCCCGCCAAAAAAACGAGGAATTGAACCAGAAGCTGGGGCTGCTGGTCAAGCTGAAGGACAGGAAGAACCAAAATGAGAAGGCTATCCAGGAGGCGCAAGCAGAGCTACTTACCGAACACAAGCTGGCTCAGAGCCAGATTACCGAACTGGAGGCTAAAGCGACCAAGCTGCCCCAGCTCAAAAACGAGCTGGGGCAGGCGCAAGCCAGGCTGCAACAACTGGGGGAGGAGGAAAAGAGGCTGGGGGCCAAAAAGCAGGCCGTCCAGGAATTGCGCACCCAGATAAACTACCTCGAGTCCGGCCTGAAAACTTTAGAAAAAGAGATAGCCGAGATAACCAAAAGCGTTGACACCCTCGCCAGCCACACCGAGACCAAGTGCCCCTTATGTGAGACCGAGCTGGGCGAAGACGGCCTGAAAAGGATTCTGGGCAACTATACCGCCGAACGGGAAAGCAAAACCAAGTCACTGGAATCGAGCCAGACCGAGCTCGATGAAAAGAAGAACGAGCTTGAGGCGCTGGAAAGCGAAATAACACCGCTGGAAACAAAGCTCGGTCAGGACAAAGCTTCGGCGCAATCGAAGGTCAGCCTGCTCAACCAGAACATCAGCGAAATCCAGGCGGCTGATAACCAGCTAGCCTCTGCCCGAGAAAAACTCGGCGTAATCGAGCAAAGCCTGGCTAGCAAAGCCTTCGCCGCCGAGGAGCAAACAGCATTAACTAAGGTCGAGGGAGAACTGGAAAAGCTCGACTATGACTCTCCCCAGCACGAGCAACTGCGCCAGCGCCTTACCGAGCTGGAGAAATACGAAAGTCCCAAGCGCCAGC
>Ga0209427_10007931_pt1 | contig 11979 bp, 9 predicted proteins | sample DeeMarSWOR136_30_FD_187465 | JGI IMG/M metagenome (GOLD analysis project Ga0209427, IMG submission 187465) | Marine sediment microbial communities from White Oak River estuary, North Carolina - WOR-1-36_30 (SPAdes) (version 2) | ecosystem: Environmental > Aquatic > Marine > Intertidal zone >... | reverse complement strand
TGTATCAAAAATCGTATCACATACATTTTGTTGGGATCGGCGGAATTGGGATGAGCGGGATTGCGGAACTCCTCTTGAATCTGGGGTATAAGGTAAGCGGCTCTGACCTGGGGTCGACTGACATTACCAGACGCTTGGCGGAACTTGGGGGGACTATATTTCAGGGCCACCGCCCGGAGCATATTCAAAGGGCGGATGTGGTGGTGATTTCCTCAGCAGTGGGGGCGGACAACCCTGAAGTCGTGGCTGCCAAAGAGGCCATTGTTCCGGTTATCCCCAGAGCGGAGATGCTGTCAGAACTGATGCGGCTCAAATATAGTATTGCCGTGGCTGGTGCTCATGGCAAAACCACAACGACCTGGATGATAGCTTCGGTTCTTGACCACGGGGGACTCGACCCCACAGTGGTCATCGGCGGGAAACTCGACAGCCTGGGAACGAATGCCCGTCTGGGCCAAGGGGAGTTTATCGTGGCTGAAGCCGACGAAAGCGATGGCTCTTTCTTGAAGCTTTCTCCGACCATTGGTGTGGTAACGAACATTGACGCTGAACACCTGGACTTTTATGGGGATCTGGAAAAGATCAAACAGGTGTTTCTTGATTTTATCAACAAAGTCCCCTTCTATGGCATGGCGGTGCTGTGTTTGGACAACGAGGGGATTCAGGACCTGATCCCGAAGATTGAGAAACGGTTCACCACGTATGGCATGACGTCCCAGGCAGATTATCAGGCAAAAGACGTGACCTTTGAAGTCCTGAAAAGCCGATACCGTATGACCTACCGCGGTAAAGTCCTGGGTACGGTGGATATGAACCTTCCCGGCATTTACAATGTATATAACTCCATGGCGAGCATTGCCGTTGGTATGGAACTCGGGATTCCCTTTGATATTATCCTGAGTGCGCTCAAAGACATTGAAGGTGTCCAGCGCAGGCTCGAGGTGAAGGGGACTGTACGCGGGGTAACCCTAGTGGACGACTACGGACACCACCCAACGGAGATCAGGCTGACGCTCCAGGCGGTGCGCCAGTGCTGGCCGGATCACCGGATTGTTGTGGTGTTTCAGCCTCATCGGTACTCGAGGACCGCTGCGCTCTTTGACGATTTTACGCGGGCCTTTTACCAGGCGGACAGTCTCGTAGTGCTTCCCATCTATCCGGCAGGCGAGGCCCCGATAGAAAACGTTGACGGCGAAAGCCTCTGCGAGGGGATACGTTTGCATGGCCACAAAGATGTCGTCTTTCATGATGGGCATGATGCAGCCGTATCCTATTTGAAGAAAACCTTGAGGCAAGGGGATGTACTATTGACCCTGGGAGCAGGGAATGTCTGGCAGGTGGGAGAAATGCTCCTTGATGAATCAATCAGATAAAGACTGGCTGGTAGAGCATTTTGGTGCGGACGTCCTATTTGATGAACCGATGTGGCGTCACACGACTTTCAGAATCGGAGGACCCGTGGACACCTTTATCACGGTGAAGACGGAACAAAAGATAAAGGACTTGGTCATGTGGGCTCGGGATAGAGGTCACCCTATTATGATCCTTGGGGCAGGAAGCAACCTATTGGTCCGGGACGGGGGCGTGCGAGGCATTATGTTCGAGTTGGCCGATGACTTCAAGACCATTCACCTTGAACCCCGGGTCAATGGCAGCAGCGCCATGATAACAGCAGGAGCAGCGGTCTTGGTTCGGCGACTCGGCAAATATGCTCTCGACCAGGGGTTGGCCGGGCTTAACTTTGCACTGGGCATACCTGGAGCCGTAGGTGGGGCGCTCAGAATGAACGCAGGGGCCTGGGGGGGATGCATGGCCGATACCACCAGCTCGATTAGAGTGATCAATCGAAATGGAGATGTTGCGAACATGAGTCGGGACCAGCTTCGATTTTCGTACAGGGGGCTGGACGTGGGAAAAGGTACTATTATCTTGAGCGGCCAGTTCAAGCTAAAATACGCGGATAGGGAGGCCCTCCGAGAAGAGGCCATCCGCATGCAAAAGAAACGAAGGTTGAGTCAACCGCTTTCTCTTCCCAGTGCCGGGTCTGTGTTTCGAAATCCACCTGGGAAAAAGGCCGCTGGAGAGCTTATTGACCAGGCAGGCTTGAAGGGGCTTCGGGTTGGGGAAGCTGAGGTTTCAACCAAACATGCCAATTTCATTGTGAACAAGGGGCATGCCGAGGCTTCCGACGTGCTTGACCTGATAAGACAGATACAGGAGGCCGTACTCGAACGGTTCGGCGTTAACTTAGAGCCAGAGGTGACCATAGTTGGCCAGGAAGCAGGTTCGTAAAAACTATTATAAAAACAGTCGGGCACAAAGAAGACAGCGAGTCATAAGGCGCTGTTTCCTGGGCCTTAAGATAATATTGCTGGTGGGGGGCATGGCCGGAACAAGCCTTCTCCTTATACTGGCCTATGATGCCGTGACCCAAAGTTCCTACTTTGAGGCCCGGACGATCACCGTTGAGGGAAGCCAAAGGTATTCAAAGGAGACGATTCTGAAACAGGCCGGGCTGAAGCTCCACGACAACATCCTTTCTCTTAATTTAAATGCGCTTCGTTACAGGCTTATGGCCCGTCCATGGATTGCCGGTGCCGAGATAGAGCGGGAGTTGCCTGACGTGGTTCATATTCGGGTAAAAGAACGGGTCCCTATCGCCATAGTCGACCTGAACCAACCCGCCCGCCTCGCAAGCCCGCCCGCTATCGCGAGCGCTCAGGCGAGGTGGACAGGGCACGAGCAGGCAGGTGTTGCAGGCAGGCTTTTTTACCTGGACGAAGAGGGTGAAATCTTCAAACCGGTGGAGCCTTCGGATAAGGTGAGGGTGCCTGTGGTTACCGGTCTTGCCCTATCAGATATTGATTTCAACGATCAGTCGCGTTCGCTGTTGTTTAGAGCTGTTATGGAGGTGCTTCGCTTGAGCCGACTTCATCAGAACGTGATCCCACTCCATGCCTTGCGCAGTATTCAAGTTGACAGGGAGGTGGGACTGACCCTTTATGCCTTTCTCGCTCCACGCAACCTGCCTGCCACGCCTGCCTTTGCCAGTAAGGCAGACAGACGGACGCAGGCCGGCGGAGGCGTGGTGGCAATCAAGGTCGGTTTTGGGGACTACGGGTCAAAATACGGGCGACTTAGAGATGTGATTCCTTACTTGAAAAAGGAAAGCGGGTTCTTGAATGTTCAGTCCATCGATTTGAACGATTCGGATCGAGTGGTGGTCAGGCAGTCCCTGGCCGGGCAGGCTGTGAGACGCGCTGTCTCTGGAGGTTGGGACTTTTTGCCGAGCAGGCGAAAGGGGGTGTGAAGGTGCAGGGTGATGGGGAACTGATAGTGGGTCTGGATATAGGGACCACCAAGATTTGTGCAGTGGTTGGGAGTGGGACCCGTGAAGGGATCGACATTGTGGGAACTGGAACACATCCATCTGTTGGGTTACGCAAGGGTGTGGTTGTCAATATTGAATCGACCGTAGACTCTATTCAAAGAGCCGTAGAAGAAGCTGAGTTGATGGCAGGCTGCGAGATCAGATCGGTGTACGCCGGGATTGCCGGAGGTCATATCAAGGGTTTCAACAGCCACGGAATCGTTGCCTTAAAGGGAAGTGAGGTCAGTGAAAAGGACATCGAACGCGTGATTGACGCGGCCAGGGCAGTGGCCATTCCTATGGACCGTGAGGTGATTCATGTGCTGCCACAGGAGTTTATCGTGGATGAGCAGGATGGAATTCAGGATCCTCTTGGTATGTCAGGGGTACGCTTGGAGGCCAGGGTCCATATTGTGACCGGGGCTGTCACCTCCGCACAAAATATTATCAAGTGTGCCCACCGTGCCGGCCTTGATGTGTGTGATATTGTGCTTCAATCCCTTGCATCGAGCGAAGCCGTGCTAGGCGAAGAGGAAAAGGCCCTGGGTGCGGCCCTGGTTGACTTTGGAGGGGGGACCACAGACCTGGCGGTCTTCAAGGGTAATAGTATCAAACACACATCAGTGCTGGCCTTGGGGGGAAACAATCTTACCCATGATATCTCTGTGGGTCTGAGGACGTCTGTGGCTGAGGCAGAAAAGATCAAGATAAGGTACGGCAGCTGTCTTACCAGTGGCATTGGCAAAGATGAGACCATTGAGGTTCCAGGTGTGGGCGGACGTAAGCCAAGGACCCTGTCGAGGCAGATACTGGGCGAGATATTAGAGCCAAGAGTGGAAGAGATATTCAACCTGACCCACCGGGAGGTGTATCGGGCCAGCATGGAGGATTCGATAACTTCGGGGCTAGTGGTTACTGGGGGGTCTTGCCTGCTGGAAGGCGTGGTAGATATTGCCGAAGCGGTCTTCAACCTTCCGGCACGGCTTGGAAACCCCACGGGCATTAGCGGGTTGGTGGATGTGGTGAACAATCCAATGTATGCCACGGCCGTGGGGTTGGTACTCTACGGCGCCAGATCTCAGCCGAAAAAGAAATTCAGGATTCGTGACGACAACATCTTTGATCGTGTCACGGCACGCATGAAGAAGTGGTTCAAGGATATCATTTGAGCCTTTTTTATCTTATCGATATTCGTCAAAGGGTAGTCGGTCGCGCGGCGCGTTTCGTTATTCGTTGCCCGTATCACGGAAAGAGAAACCCAACCGACAAACGATAGACGTAACGAGCAGCGCAACCGGGAGACGATAAACGTAAACTTATCACGAAAACCAACAGGAGGTGGGGAGAATGATGTTTAGTTTTGTGGAGGACGAAAAATCGGCCAAGATCAAGGTAATTGGAGCGGGCGGGGCCGGCGGGAATGCCATCAACAACATGATTGCATCGAAGCTTCAGGGGGTCAGGTTCATTGCAGCCAACACTGACGTCCAGGCCCTTGAAGTGTCAAAGGCTCCGGTGAAGATCCAGATGGGGGAAAAACTGACCGAGGGCCTCGGAGCCGGAGCAAATCCCGAAATCGGCCGGCAGGCGGCCATGGAAAGCATAGATGCGATCCGAAGCGCCGTGGAAGACAGCCACATGGTCTTTATTACCGCCGGCTTGGGTGGAGGTACGGGGACAGGTGCTGCTCCTGTGATTGCAGAAATCAGTAAGGAGGTCGGTGCCCTCACCGTGGCGGTGGTAACAAAGCCGTTCAGTTTTGAGGGCAAGAAGCGAATGAAGCAGGCCGAAGACGGTATCAGTCGCCTCAAGGATGTAGTGGACACAGTAATTACCATTCCCAACGACAGGCTTCGGGGATTGGCATCCAGGAACGCGACAATGCTTGAGATGTTCAAGAGAGCAGATGAGGTGCTGCTCCACTCTGTAAAGGGGATTACAGACTTGATCGTCATGCCTGGTATCGTGAACCTCGACTTTGCTGATGTCAGGACCACCATGTCTAGGGCAGGGATCGCCATCATGGGAACCGGCATTGCCAGAGGGGAGAACCGCGCATTGGAAGCAGCCGAAAAAGCCATATCCCATCCGCTCCTGGAGGACGTCTCTATCGCCGGGGCACGGGGCGTCCTGATGAACGTTACCAGTGGGCTGGACCTTACCATGACGGAAATGACAGAAGCCTCAGACCGTATCCACAGCGAGGCTGGTGACGATGCAGAGATTATCTGGGGCGCGGTTTTGGATGACAGCATAGGGGATGAAGTCAGGGTCACGGTCATTGGCACCGGGATTGGCTCCAAAGACGAAGAGGATAATGTCCGATTCTCAGGCAAGGTCCGTGATATCACAGAGGCCGACCTTACACGGGCTGTCGACCTTGATGAGCCGACTTTTATCCGCCAAGAGAAGGTAGTGGGCGAATCGGGCGGGGCACACTACAGGGGCTATCGCGGTATTATCCTGGATGGGAAAGATCTGGAAATTCCTACGTTCATGAGACGAAAGGCGGATTGAGGTTGACAGTTGTCACTGGTCACTGGTCATTACTCATTGGTTGAAAGAATGCCAAGGACCAGGTACAGGAAACAACGCACTGCATATCAGCCGGCGGAACTAATAACGAATAACAAATAGCAAATAGCTAGCAACCAGCAACGAGTAACCAATGACCAATGACCAATGACCAATGACCAATGACTAATGACCAATAGAGAGCTTCTGGCGGCAGAGAATGGAACCGTCAGAAAAGACTGGGCCGGCAAGATCCGGATCGCACTGGCCTATCCCAACCACTACCGTGTTGGGATGTCAAATCTCGGTTTTCATGCAATATACCGCCTTCTGAACGATTATGAGGATGTAGTTTGTGAAAGGGTCTTTCTTCCTGAGGACGATGGTGCAACCCATGGCGGTCTTCGCTCTATGGAATCTCAAAGACCCTTGGACAATTTTGATATCATCGCTTTCTCCATTTCCTTTGAAAATGATTATCCCAACCTCCTCACTCTCCTAATAAAGGCCGGCATCCCCCGGTGGTCGTCAGAGCGAGATTCCCCCCATCCTCTGATCATCGCCGGGGGAGTGACCGCCTTCTTAAATCCTGAACCTATAGCACCCTTTGTGGATTGCTTCCTGATCGGGGAGGCCGAGCCAATTCTTGAGGTTTTTCTTGATGCATATAGAAGATATTGCGACAAACAGGAGCTTCTTGAAGCCTTGGCTGCACGTGTACCTGGCGTCTACGTGCCTGGGTTATATGATGTAACTTATAATCCAGATGGCACAATTGCCGAGTTTCGACCAAAGAGTGGGGTTCCTGCGAAGGTACAGCGGGTGGCGGTAGAAGATCTTTCTTCATGGGATACGTGCAGCATTATCCTGACGACACACACGACCTTTCGCGATACCTATTTAGTAGAGGCAGGGCGTGGGTGTCACCACGGATGCCGTTTTTGTGCAACCGGTTTTGTTTATCGGCCGCCACGGTTCAGACCAAAGGACGCATTACAAAATTGTTTAGAGAAGGGGAGCATGCGTTCCAATCGGATAGGCCTAATGGCTGCTGCTGTTTCAGATGTTCCGTATATCGAAGAACTATGTCAAAAGGCCATAGACAGGGGTGTTCAACTTTCTTTCAGCTCATTGAGAGCGGATCGCCTCACACCGGAACTCCTAAATATTCTCAGACAAAGTGGTTTCAAGACTGTTACAATTGCTCCTGATGCCGGCTCGGAACGTATGCGCCGTGTCATAAACAAGGGGATTAATGACCAGGATGTATTACGGGCTGCTGATCTTCTGGTGGGTGCAGGGATACCAAACTTGAAGCTTTATTTCATGGTAGGCCTTCCCACCGAGACCATGCTTGATGTGGAAGCGATCGTGACCCTTTGCAAACAGGTGAAACACCGATTTCTAAAGGCCAGCCGAACAAAGAAACGAATCGGGCAAATCACCGTGAGCCTCAACTCCTTCATACCTAAACCTTTCACGCCCTTTCAGTGGGTTCCCCTTGAGGACGTCAAGATCCTGAAGGCGAAGATCAAACATGTGAAGGAAGGCCTGAAGCGCGTGGCGAATGTCCGGGTGCACGCCGATGTGCCCAGATGGGCATACATCCAGGCCCTGCTTTCCTGCGGGGATCGTCGCACAGCACAATTGTTGGCGGCTGTACACGAAAACGATGGAAACTGGGCCAAGACCCTCAAGGCCTCTGTGATCAACCCGGATTTTTATGTTTACAGGGAGCGGCCCCTGGATGAAATCCTTCCCTGGGACTTCATAGACCATGGCATCAACAAAACCTTCCTAATTGAGGAATACCACAAGGCCCTCCACGAAGAGACTTCTCCCCCCTGTGACGTGGGCCGCTGCAAGGCATGCGGTGTCTGCGAATAATTCTTGCGATCATTCCTTGTCTTGCGTTTGCAATACACAAACTTTAACATCAATACACCAGAAGACTTGAGCGCCTCTGAGAAGATGTTAGGGCTCGTTAACGGATGACCTGGGATGATTTCAGCAAAAATCTTTGTTCCACAAAGCCAGCCAAGCCCTTTATGTCGTCCAGCTCGAAGCGAGGCACACCCAGGTCAAGGCCGGCATCACACACAAGGGCTACAAGGTGCTCGTTACCCTTACACAGCGGTGTGTCATGCACCCGGCTCCGGAAGACTTCTATCTTTGGCTTGTCTTCTTGCTTGTATCCCTCTGCTAAGACAATATCTACGTCCTGGAAATATTTTGTCGCAAGACTGTTAAGGGTCTCTTCAGTCTCAACATCCTTAACAAGGGCCACCTTCTTAGGCGATGAGATGGCCACAGTGTGGGCGCCTGCCTGTTTATGACGCCAGCTATCCTTGCCTTCACGATCAATCTCAAAGTCGTGCACATGCTTGATAGTACCAATGCGGTATCCCATTGCCTTTAGTTCTGGGACGAGCCTTTCCAAAAGGGTCGTTTTCCCGGCGTTTGACTTGCCCACAATAGAAACAATCGGCGGCATAGTATCGTACTCCCGACTTCCGTTATCCAGGATCCGATATGGGGTCATGGATAAAAACAACGCTATTGATATTATTTCTGCTTGTCAAGGAGCAATACAGCAATTCTCCGTGAAAAACACAACAAGATTGCGGAGCCTGTTCCGGTGAGCTGGAACCACGAGTACAATGAGGGGGAAGCGAAGCAATCTCAAGAAATGACAAATTCACCGAGAATTGCTGGAAGTAATATGCCAGATAAAGCTTAGTATACTCCCATGGCGGAAGGGATTTGGATTGACTTTTTAGCTATTTACATATACTATTCGACCCCTTAGAATCAATTGCCGTAGAAGAGGAAAAATAGCATGGGACTAACTGGTGCCCATCCACGAACGCCCAAGAAGGAGGTGGGCAATAGTGTCAGTTTCCAATTCAGAAATGAGCAATTTTTCGCAAGGTCAAGAAAATCAAGGGATTGCGCGGAGGCGTACCGAGGTACGTCGCACAAGCGATCCTGCAGATTGACGCCGAGATTGCGGAAAAGGGCCATTTATGGATGGAAACTAACTGGCTTGGTCGCACTATTGGGTGGGATTCTGACGATTGTCGGGACACCTACGGTTACCCTCGGAGCTGACAAGGTCATCACCATGTCCACAACAACGAGCACGCAGGCTTCAGGTCTTTTGGATTTGCTCCTCCCTGAATTCACGAAACATACTGGAATACAGGTCAAAGTCTTCGCCAAGGGGACGGGCGCTGCCATCAGGGATGGTATGGACGGAAACGTGGATCTGATATTCGTTCATGCTAAGGCAAGAGAAGAAATGTTCGTATCAGAGGGATACGGCACAAAGCGGTATGCGGTTATGCACAATGATTTTGTGATCCTTGGCCCTCCCAATGATCCAGCACACATAAAAGGCATGAAGGGTGCTGCTGCAGCGTTAAAAGAAATTGCGAACGCCAAAGCTATGTTTATATCCCGTGGTGACGACAGCGGCACCCACACCAAAGAGCAGGCCCTTTGGGTGGCTACAGGGCTTCCGTTGGTTTACAAAACTACCAACATCGTAAAGAAAGGCAAAAAAAGAGAACTTGCCTTCAGTCACCCCAAGGGGCTGGGCGAGTGGTACATTTCTATAGGGCAAGGCATGGGCAAGACATTGACCTTTGCGGATGAAAAGCGAGGTTATACTCTCTCGGATCGTGGGACGTACATAAAGTACAAACTCGGTAGGAAATATGGCCTCGACCTGGAAGTCGTTTGCGAAGACGATGAGCTGTTAAATAACCCTTACGGTGTGATTCCGGTCAATCCTGCAAAATATCCCCACGTGAAATTCGACCTAGCGGACCGATTTGCCAAGTGGCTTGTATCACCAAGGGGCCAGGCTCTGATCGCCAACTATAAGCTTGTTGGACAGCAGCTCTTTTGTCCTGACGCGGTTCCAGATGCAAAATAGTATCGCGGTGCACGACTCAGGGCATGGGAAACCGCTACCTGGTATGCCGTTAGCCGTGGTGGATATGGCCAGTGGCCCAAGTTTAGCGGCCTTCCTTGCCCTTTGGACTGCTTCAAGGCAGTTTCCAGCAGACAGTCGTCAGTGGCCTGTGATCATTGACTAGAGAATCCACCCGCTGTGAACTGAGGACCAACCCCTATGGACCTCCTTCTTGACAGTTTCATTTCGGCCATCCTGCTCTTGAAATCGTTAGACGCGGAGCTCTATGCCATCGTCCTTGTATCTTTAAAGGTCGCTTCTTCATCAACCTTGATCGCTAGCTTCATCGGCATTCCGGCGGGCTTTGCAATAGCCTTTAAGGAGTTTCCCGGCAAGAGAACGGTTATCACTATTCTCAATACCCTCTTGGCCCTTCCCACGGTCGTTGTTGGTCTGTTTGTCTATACATTTATTTCAAGAAGAGGGATCTTCGGCCCCTTGGATCTCCTTTACACGCAAAAGGCGATTGTCATCGGCCAGGTCATCCTCATTATACCAATTGTGACCACATTTACTATTGCAGCGATCAGCCACATTGATGATCGCTACAGAAAAACCGCTATAACTCTAGGGGCTACCACATTACAAACGGCAGTTCTGATCTTTCGGGAGGGAAGGTTCGGCATTATGGCTGCAGTGATTGCATCCTTTGGACGCGTTATCGCAGAAGTGGGGATCAGCATGATGTTGGGGGGCAATGCCAAAGGATTCACCCGAACCATGACGACTGCTATGGCTCTGGAGTACGACAAGGGAGAATTTATTCTGGCCGTTGCCTTAGGATTGATTCTTCTGACGATAAGCTTCACAGTAAATCTGTTTTTCAATTATTTGCAGGGCAGGGCCAGAGTCTAATGCTTTTCGGGATCAAGAATCTTACCAAGGTCTATGGAGGGCGGAAAGTTCTCGACATCCCTGAATTGACCCTCGAAAAGGGGAAGGTATATGGCCTGCTCGGGCCTAACGGGTCGGGTAAGACAACCCTGCTGGAAATTCTGAGTTTCTTATTGCCGCCCACTACCGGCAAGATCGTTTATGACTCAAGAAAAGTGGATTTTTCCGAAAGTTTTCTTCGAGGACTGAGAACAGAAGTGATTATGGTCGAGCAACAACCTATCCTTTTTACCACGAGTGTATACAAGAATGTGGAGTTCGGGCTGAAAGTCCGGAAGAAGCCAAAGAAGTACAGAAAAAAAATTGTCCATGAAGTACTCGATCTCGTGGGAATGCGTGGTTTTGCCGAGGCGAGTGCTCACAAGCTTTCAAGCGGAGAGACCCAGAGAGTAGCTATCGCCCGAGCCCTTGCTTGCTCTCCCAAGGTTATCATGTTCGATGAGCCGACTTCCAATGTGGACGTTGAAAACCAGATCGCCATTGAGGGCATACTAAGGGATATCAACGTCCGGAAAGGGATTTCGGTTATCCTTGCCACACACAACAGGATACAGGCGACCAAACTCTCTGATCGTATTGTATTCCTCTTTAACGGAAAGCCCGCCTCTTCCATTTATGAGAACATCTTTAGCGGATTAGTCAGGACGGATGGCGGTGGCAATACATATTGCTTGATTCACGACAAAGTCAGACTTGTGGTGTGGACCGACAAGACCGGATATGTGAAAATATCGGTGAATCCTGAGATGATCAAGATATTTCCAGCCCGGGAGGTATCTTCAGGAGACCACGGATTTGTTGGCCGGGTAATACAGCTCACTGACGAAGGGGGCGATGTGAGGGCCTTGGTAGATATCGGGATTCCTATCAGCGTCCTCATTGGCAGAGAAGAATACAAAAAGGCCCCGATCCTGACCGGAGAACGGGTAGCCCTGGTTTGTCCCCCCGAGAGTATAGAAGTCATGTAAACGGCAGTCATTTGAAAACTGGAAGATTGGGAAAATTGGACACGTTATCCGAACAGACCTCTCCTCCCCGTGACGTGGGCCGCTGCAAGGCATGCGGTGTCTGCAAATAATCCTCCTTCAGTTAGATAACCTGACATCAACATCATTCCAGCTTGCACGACAGGGCTCGCTGGCACTCAGTTCGGAGTATAGATTTGAAAACGATATCACAAGATTTCTGGGCACGGGCTGAATCATAGATGGATAGCAGTTAT
>Ga0209427_10007929_pt1 | contig 11980 bp, 9 predicted proteins | sample DeeMarSWOR136_30_FD_187465 | JGI IMG/M metagenome (GOLD analysis project Ga0209427, IMG submission 187465) | Marine sediment microbial communities from White Oak River estuary, North Carolina - WOR-1-36_30 (SPAdes) (version 2) | ecosystem: Environmental > Aquatic > Marine > Intertidal zone >... | reverse complement strand
CGGTTGAGCATCTTTATCCGGATTCGGCCACAATCGCCTCAACAGTGCCGACTGCTCCTCATCCTTCAACAGATAATATTCCACCTCATATACATCGCCTTCCGGCTGTTCGGTCCTGGCTTTTATTCTGCCAACAGTATGTAGAACCAAACAACTAACTAAGTCTTCATTTGATTCTTCAATTGTTCCAACTAATTTGGTATCCTTAAAATTGCTGTCGCGATACAGATTTGCAAGGTCGGTGGCGATTGTTTTCGATGCAAACCTTACCTCAGCAGCAACGTTAACACTGTTGTCAATCATCTCGGCGCTGGTGGAGATGGCCTTTAGCGCACTCACCGCTACCAACGCGACAAATACGGCTATCGTTGAGGCAAGCATTACTTCTACCAATGTGAATCCGCATTTTCTCGAACACATACTCTTTATGCCCGTTCTCTCAATATTCTTCTATTTCAGCAAACATGCCAGTCCCGTTGAACCTCGCGTCAACCGAAACGCTATATGGGCGATTGCGTTCAACCCAACTGACAGTTATATTCACTTGATAAAGGTTACCGATTCCCAGGTATTCAGCGATAGCTCTCCACTGATATACCGGCTGGCCCTCCTCAAACTGGCCTTCCATCTGTCCCAATTCAATAAAATTCTCCACGCCGATATAATCAATCAAAGTAAGCTGTCTGTCGGCCAATGCCGCTGCAACTTCATATTGTCTGTTAAGCCTTATCTCACTGAAAGACCGGGTACTAATCGCTCCCATCGCCAAAACAGCCCCGCAAAGGATAATGCTTGCCAAGACTGTCTCAACCAGAGTAAAACCTCTCTTAATTTTTTTTACCCGTACTACCATTCTTCGTCCAGATCAATGGTACCGATTTTCACCTGTTCGGCCGTACCGAAGTACATCTTTGCCCTGCCGGTTGCAGCCGAGATACTTGCCGTATAATGGTTCTTGCCGTCGCCAATCTGAACTACCGCGGACTGTGCAGTCCCGTTCGGTAAAAAAACAATCGTTCCTTCCTCATAGGTCTCAAAAACTTCCGCCAAATAAGCCGGCGTTATTTGTATCTTTTCGAATTTAACATCGCCGCCAAATTTTACCGGCTTGAAATACAAATCCCGCACTATTAGATGCTCGACTTGCCCGCTTTCTTCGTCCAATTCATCGATGACTAACCAAAATCCGCTGTTAGCTGTGTCTAATTCTATCTTGCACGGGCTTTGCCGCTCGACCGCAATTATCCTTGCGTATTTAGCTGCAAGCAGAAAGTTCCTCGCCGCCTTTTCGACCAGCTCCTTCTTGTACGTCCCAACGTGAATTCCTCCACCAACGCTGGCGATAAGCGCAATAATTACTACTACCAGCAGTATCTCCACAATGGTAAAGCCACATCCATTTGTTTTGAATTTCGTCCTTAAGCTTTGCAGCCTCATTTTGCCAATCCAATATGAGTTTGGGCAGGAATACTACGTTGCCGGCAAGTATGGTGAAAACTGGGCACTTATGCACTATATACTGATATGCCGCTGGAAATCACTCTAATCGTTGTATATATCTTCATTGTCACCTTCACCACCCTCTTGGCCATCTGCCCCGTAACTTATCAAATCGAAACTACCGGGATTAATCTGACCTTCCTCGACATAGTCGTATGGATTCTTCCACGGGTCAAGCAGTTCGCTTCTCTTCAGATAAGGCCCGTTCCATTTTTCCTCAAGTTCCGAAGGCGCAACAATCAACGCCTCAAGTCCTTCCGACTCATTCGGATACTGCCCACAATCAATATAAAATCTACCAATCGCACTTTCGATATTTGCCATCTTGGCCTTTGCTATGCGCCTTTGGGCTCCGCCCAAATCCCTATATAACCTCCGGGAAATAACTGTTGCAATCAATGATATAATCAAAACCACTACAAGCAATTCCACAAGAGTAAATGCCTTCTCTTTCTGCTTTATCTCCTTCATCCCGATACCTTTCCTAAAACATATCGTATTGAGCAATACGCATTACACTTCACGCACAACGAATATGCATCTTTCTCAAAGCATACCTGTACCGAGCCCCATCATAACTATTGGCAGCAGAATTGCCACTATTATAAAACCTATCACCAGGGCCAGCAATAATATCAAAACCGCAGGGAAAACCGCTATAAATCTGGCTATCGCTGAGTCCGCCTCACTATCGAAGGTATCAGCGGCATTGAGCAGCAAGTCATCAAGCTTGCCTGTCTGCTCGCCAATCGAGACAATTTGCACAAGCAAAGGCGGAAAGTATCCTGATGCTTCTAAAGGGCCGGCCAGAGACGATCCCGTCTTGACCTTCTCGGTCACAGAATCGATTTCTCTACCCAACACTTCGTTACCAAGCGTATCACGAACAACACTAAGCGATTCCAAAATGGTAACACCTCCTTTGGTCAGCGCACCAAGCGTTCTTGCAAACATGCCTACCGCTATCGTTCTTAAAACCGAACCCAGAACGGGAACCTTGAGCTTAAAAGCGTCCCACTTGATTCTGCCTTTGGACCTGGCCCATTTTCTCAGGCAATACCATCCGGCGACAATCGCAATAACAACCAGCCAACCGTAGGCCCTCATAAACTCACTTAATGCCATCAGCAGCCTTGTCGGCCACGGCAGCACCGCAACGCCGCCGCTTATCGTGGCTAATATGCTCGGAAGTACCCACGTTATCACCACAACTACCGACGCAAAACCAACGCACAAAACAAAGATAGGATACGCCGACGCATTTTTCATACTTGTTTTTATCTTCTCATTCCTGCTTAAAATCTGGGCCAGCTGAGCCGTTGTCTGTTCGAGAATTCCACCGGTCTCTCCGACTCGTATCATCGAAAGGTACAGCGGACCAAAAACCTTTTCACGCTCAGCCATAGCCTCTGAAAGCGACTGTCCCGAACTTACCGCGCCGGCAAGTTCGCCAACCATTGTTTTCATTGCCACTTTGTGCCGCTGGTCGCGAATAATCTCAAGCGCATTGAGCAAGGCAAGCCCCGCCCCCAAAGCCGCGCTTAACTGCTCTGTCATCGCCAAAATGTCTTTGCCGGTAATTCTTCGCGAACCAAACCTCACAAGCTTTGCAATGTCCGAAACCGCCTGCTTGCCGGCATTGACGCTTGGTGATGGAGCTTCTTCGCCCAGCTCTATTACAAACTGACCCTTCTCAGCCAGACCAGCAACGGCACTTCTACGATCAGCTGACTCGATCGTACCTGTGATGTGCCCGCCGACCTCGTTAACCGCCTTGTAAGAAAACCGGCCCACAATTTAACCTCGCTCGTTCACTTTCACCGCCAACATCATTTTTTAGCATACTGTTCTTACTATGCCCGTTGCTATTCTTCTTCGTTGATCCCTTGAGTTACTCGCAATATCTCCTCAGGAGTTGTAATACCATCTAACACCTTGGCAATGCCGTCGTGTCGCATACTGATATGGTCTGACGGCGCCGCCTTTACAATCTGCTCAGCAGTTGGCCTTGCTGCTATCAATTCCCGAAGCGAATCGGTTAATCTTAGCAGCTCAAATATTCCCGTTCTTCCTCTCACCCCGCTGTGCATACACTCATTACAACCGGCGCCGTGATATAAATTCGTATTAGGTTTAATCGCCAACGAGTCAACCAACCTGCTCAGAAGGCTTTCATTCGCTTTGTATGGCTGTTTGCATTTCGAACAAATCTTTCGCACCAGCCTTTGGGCCAATACCGCTTCTAACGAACTGGCTAACAGGAACGGCTCGACACCCATATCAATCAATCTTGTAATTGCCCCAGGTGCATCGTTTGTATGAAGGGTCGAAAAAACAAGATGCCCTGTCAATGCCGCACGAATTGCTATATCAGCGGTTTCTCTGTCTCGGATCTCTCCCACCATTATAATATCCGGGTCCTGCCGAAGGATGTGTCGCAAGCCTGTAGCAAAGGTCAGTCCCCTTTTCGGATTTATTGGCATCTGGTTAATACCTTCAAGCTGGTATTCAACAGGGTCTTCTATCGTTATCATTTTCGATGCCGGCGAATATATCTTATTTAATGCGGCATAAAGCGTCGTTGTCTTGCCACAGCCGGTCGGTCCAGTAACAAGTACAATCCCATGTGTCTTATACAAACATCGATTGAAACCTTCCAGACAAGAGGCACTCATCCCCAAATCGCCAAGCTCCATCAATGATGCCGACCTGTCCAGAAGCCTCAATTCAATAGATTCACCGTATATCGTCGGAACAGTTGAAACTCGAATGTCAACCTTGCCGTTTTTGGCCGTAAATTCAATATGCCCATCCTGTGGAACAAAATGCTCAGCAATATTCATATTCGCCATAATCTTGATTCGAGATATAATCGCCGCCTGCAGCCGTTTCGATGACGGTGTCTTTTCCACCAACATACCGTCAATCCTGTACTTGATCTTTACCTGATGGGCGAACGGCTCAATGTGTACGTCGCTTGCACGGGCCTCGATGGCCTCGAGTATAATCAAATTCACAAGATTTACTAAGGACGGCTCCCGCGCCAACTCATGCAGTTTTGCAGGTGAGTAATCTCCATTGTCAAACTCAGCTTCTGCCCCCTGTTCGGCCGGCATAAGGTCCTCCAGCATCCTCGCCACACCACTGCCATAGAATTTCAGTATCAAGTTTTCCAACTGCGCCGGCTCAGCGTAATAACGTTGCACCGAATAGCCCGTCACCAACCGCAATTCCTCAATGGCCCGCCGCTCGAACGGGTTCGTCATCGCCACAAACAATCGGCCATTGTCATACCGTAATGGCAAAACATTGTATTTGCTGACCAATTCGGCAGGGACAAGATTGACGATGGCTGAATCTATCGAAACTTCACTCAAGTCTATCTTTTCTATCCCAGCTTGAAGGGCAAGTGCTTCGTTTAACTGAGCAGTGGTTATGTATCCAAGCTCCAAGAGAATCTGACCCAGTCGTTGGTGCTCGGCCTTTCGCTGTTCTTCTAACGCAAGTTCAAGACCAGATTGGTCAACATAGGACATTTCGCGAAGAATTTGGCCTAATTTTTTCTTGCTCCGATAGTTCATCACCTACATCCCTTAAATCTGGTCTTTACAGAATATAATTATATAAAAATAAAACACTTATGTCAAAAAAAACCCGGTTAGAGTATACGGCTTTACCCTAAGCGGCGCCCTCAGCTATAGATATAGACACTCGAAAACACCATTTTGTTACACAAAAAACGTCCAAAAATGTGATTTATATCGTTCCATAGCAACTTAGAAAGGGGTAAATGTTACGTTTTTGTTACGGTTTTGCCATTTCTCCGTGATTTTTCACCATGCTTAACTTTCACTAAAAACGCTGCAAAAGAACTTTAAACATGCTTTCCTTAAGTTAGACATCACAGAACGCGTTTTTGTTACAAAAAAAGCGTATTATCGGAAAAAAGTTTGCATAAATCGAGATCGAGCTGTTCGCCAGCGGTGGGACCGCCAGGGTCCGCTGGCTCGACTCTTGGGATGTTAAATTCTCATTTCTCGTCTTCGATTCCTTCTTTTCGCTCCCATCGCCGATTCAGGAAGTAGGCTATTCCAATGACAAGACCCATCGCGGGTAAATAGCCGAGTAAAACGCCGATCAGGAACTCGCCCACATCGACGAAGGAATGTATTCGGCCCATGATGAAGAACACCGCGAAAAGAACGATAAGGTTGACGATGCCGATGGTCAACCAGAACCTCTTGAAATTATGCTCAAAGACGCCTTTGTTTGCGAATGCGATGAATCCGTAGAGCGAGCCGATGCAAAAGATGGCGATAAAGTCCCAGAAATCTCGGGGGTGCTGCTTGAGAATCAGCAACCGATAATCAAGGGAAATCAACATCAATAAGTACCAGATGCAAAATACTCTTCTTGCAATATGGTTGATGGTGGTCTGAATGCGTTCATCCTTCATGTTCGGATTCCTCCCAGAATAGGTCGTTTAGGGTTTTGTCGAGCACCTTGGCGATGGCGATGCACAGATTCAAGGTGGGATTATACCCACCGTTTTCGATGAGGCCGATGGTCTGGCGTGTGACGCCTACTTTTTCCGCTAGTTCGGCCTGCGTGAGGTTGTGCTCCACTCGGGCCAGCTTTAACTTGATTCTTGGATTCACTTTGACTCCTTATGACATTTTTATATGGTATAAAGCAATATATAACTTGCATAAAGTAATATATAACTGTCATAATGTCAAGTATATTTTGCATGAAAAATATGCTGTGGTACGTAAATCTTTATTCAGACAAGACTTGCAAGCGAGAATTTTTTGTAAAAATTATAATCATGGGAACAAGAACAAATGATTTGACTGAATTTGCCAAGCCAGTGGTAGATGAATTAGCTGCCCGTTGTGGCTCTCTAAAGAGAGTTCTGTCTGTGGTCAAAATCGAGCCTCAGAGCGTCCTTGCGTGCTTCACCCATGGGGTTCTCCCGTAGCAGATGGTTGAAACTGGCTTGAATGGTCTCCATAGGCCCTAAATTCTGAACCTTTTAACAGCAGTATCCCATTTCTTCCAGACAGAGTCAAGCAAAAATCAGCTATAATTTGAGGAGGACTGCTCCAGCAGTTGGATGAGCTTGTTGACTTGGGCTTCCAACTCAGCTACACGCTGATGCAGTTGCCGGTTCTCATTGAGCGAGTCTTGATAAGTCGGCTGAGCCATTGTGGCAACTCCAATCGTCGGTCCGATCCCGATTCTCCGAGATGGCAACATATATTAGCTCGGCTAATAGGCCCGATAAACATGAGCCCTGAAGGAAAAAATGTTTGACAATTGCGGGGGATAGAATACAATTAAGCTTACGATCGGCTGTGTGAGTCGGTCAAGGCGCTAAACAGATACTTTGAATCTTCTCCCCTTCGGATTGTCGCATATGTCATTAGCCCTTTTGCTTGTCTCAGGCCGGAAAAGGATTAATTCGACTTGGTTGTGAGCCTTTTCCCGCATTTTTTGAAGAATTACTGTAACGAATTCATGCTATGGTCGTCTATTCGGATAAGCGAAGCATATTTTTGGCAAAGACAGGAGCAAAGAAAATGATTAAAGTCCATTTGCAGCGCAGAGGCCTATTTTTTCTCGCCATGATTATTGTCGGGGCACTGTGTACATTTATTCCGGCCATGGGACGTGGGGAGCAAAGGCCTGAAGCGACCGGGAAACTCAAAACGCTGGATGAAATCGTAACAACGCTTCCGCGATTCGATGTGTCGGGAAAGGTGATTGATAAAGTAGGCAAGCCGATTTCCGGAGCGGAGGTCTGGCTTTATTATGCGCGCGGTCGTAACGGACTTCGTGACCGATTAGCCGGACATGGGAAAACAGATAACGGTGGCACATTCCTCTTTGAAAAAGCGATAGTCTGGGAACCACAAACCGAGCAAAATAAAACCTATACGCCGCACTACATAGTCATCGCCAGACACCCCGATCACGGCATATATTTTACTAAGTTGTTCGAAGATGACGCAGCAGACACAGTCGAGATCGCCATCAAGCGGAACACGTTCGGAAAGCAGCAGAATAGGACCAAGACGCTCACAATCATAGACAAAGATGGAAATCCCATTCCCGGCGTCAAAGTATATTTGTGCGGTGGTAACCTCCTGAAGCAGGACCAGGATAAATTCGATCGCAAGTATCATTACTTCAGATTCGAGCAGGACCTCGGCATCGCATCGGGCGTTACGGATGATCAAGGTGTAATAACGCTGCAGCTTGTTAACGGTGCGAACTACTGGGCGGAAAAAGAAGGATACAACAGAACCTGGATTCCGGGGCAAAAGGGCATCATGTTCACGGGTGCCCAGGTCTCAGGAACGGTTAGATATCCGGACGGAACACCGGCGGCAGGCGCGGCAGTTTCATACGTTTATCACGGCAATCGTCTGGTTTGGGACGAAGTGACCATCGCAGATGCTGAAGGACGATATGTTTTCAAAAACGTGCCAGCTTCAGGATTCTATTACTCCTGGATGAATCCGGCGGATGAAGCCGGGGCGCAGGGCAGCGGCGGACTGGTTGCCAGCGATCTGCGGCTCAATTCGCCTTTTCTAACCAAGAAAGAGACATTTACAATTCGTCCCGGAGATAAGCTGGAGAAAGATATAACCTTTGGAGAAGGAATAACATTGGCAGGAACAGTCATCGACTTGACCACTAACAAGCCTGCCCCGAAAATGCAGATGCGAATGTTGATCGAAACCGGACAACGTTACTTAGACACAAAACCTGTTGTAACCGATGAGAACGGGCATTTTGAGACGGCGGTGGCGCCAGGAAGCAACGTTAGATTCTCCTGGGAAGAGTCGCGCAACGAGGGTAATTACCTCATAGACCAAGAGTGGCGGCGGCAAGGCAATGCCCAGCCGCCATTTAGAAAAACCATCACCAAGAGTGAAAAGGACTTGCTCTTTAAGGTTAAGCTTGTTCCGGTTAATCCGCTCTCCGGCCAGGTTGTGGATGAAAGCGGCAATGGTGTGGCAAATGCCGTGGTTCATATTCATTCGGACGTTCCGTCAACCAAGGCGGACGACACCGGCGCATTCGAACTGAAAGCCGCATTCGCCGAGCGTGACTTCGATCTATACGCAGAATCCCCTGATGGCTCATTAGCCGGACTTGCTCATTTCGAGGCCGGAGCGACTTCGGCGCTAATTACGCTCTCGGCCGCTCGTACATTCACAGGCGAAGTAACGAATACAGAAGGGCTTCCAGCCGAAAATTTGAAATTTTATCTGGATCTCAAACTCAACGGTGACACGATCTATCGTGTTCGGCGCGAGCCTACCACAGACGAAGAGGGTAAATTTACTGTAAAGAACCTTTGCCCGCGAGCTTTGTTCTATGCTTGGTGGCATTCCGACCATGAAGATAACCGAGACTACGACTATGGCAATGCCGATATCGATCTTGCCAAGCTAGCGCCCGGGGAGCCCATCCGGTTCGAAGCGAAGCAGTATCTCAACACGCTCATGGGAAAGGTGCTTGATGACCAGGGCAAGCCAATTGCCAAGGCCGGGATTCAGGTTGGAAGTTACACCATGATGCCACAAAATGAACGGCGTAAGCAATATACAACCGATGAAAATGGAGAGTTTGAAATTGCGCACCTGGCGCCAGGCGAGGTGGAATTAGTCATAATGGCGAAAGGCTATTTGACCAAGCGTTTTCATGTGGAAACAGACAGCTTCGATTTTGAAGCGGTTCTTCGACCCGATACAGGTCAACGATTAAACCAGGTCAGAGTCGTCAATGATGAAAATGAACCGCTGTCTAATATCCCTGTTCGCTTTTTGATTTCGCAAAGGGGAAAAGATAAAAATGAATACCAGCAGGAATGGTTGCACGCACTGACCAATTCCGAAGGCATAGCGCAATTTGAAGTCCAATTGGATTTTGAAAAATTCGTGTTTGAAAGGACAATTATCGAATGCGACATTGAAGGGTATGACTTAGCTTACGTGGGTGTTAATCCTAAGGAGGAATTGGATTTTACCTTAAAAGTCCATAAATCTGACCAGCACTGGGAAGGACAAGTGCTTGACATGGAGACGGGTAAACCTATTCCCGGGGCCACAGCGCGAGTGAAAGGAATGCAGATAGAAAACACCAATAATTATGCGTTTTTTCCTGAAGATAAGGTCTTTGTGTTTCAGGCGGATAGCCAGGGACACATACGGTTGAGTCGTTTCAGCAGCAAAGATGGCATAAGTTTGGAGGTATCGGCGCCGAACTATGCCAAAGAGCAGAAATGGTTTTCTGCGGAAAGACCGGCCGATACCATTTTCAGATTGACTCGAGCCGGGAGAATAGCCGGTAGAGTGACGCGAACGGACGGCGGCGAGTTGCCCGCGGACCTCAGAGTGTCTTTGGTGATGACATCGGGCCGCAGAGTGAGGGAGTATCTCCCTGTCGAGGAGGATGGCTCTTTTTCCTGGGACCATTGTACGCCGGGTTCCTATACATTGTCGGCAATCTCGCCCACGACAGAAGGACGCAAGCTCATATGCACGTCGCCCTGTGAGGCGGAAGTGAAGACCGGGGAAACCGTTGACGTCGTCATCAAAATGGAAAAAGGTGTTTTGGTCTGCGGCACCATGCTCGATGTGGCGACCGGAAAACCACCTTCGGATAGAGAATATGCCTACGTACGCACTGCTGAAGGCCAAGCGTATTCAGCCGTAAAGGAAGACGGCGGTTGGGAATTGTATTTGCCGGAAGGTGAGCATATAATCATGTATCGATGCAAAGATATGAGCCAACAGCAAGAATTCAAGCAACTGAGAGTGCAAAAAGGCAAGCCCATTAAAGATTTAGTCATAAAGGTTGGCGTAAAAGAAAAACAGACATCAGAAAAAGATGCCGGAAAATCCGGAACGGGTTTAAGATAAGACGTATGCGTTTAATTCGATAACAGGAATAAGGAGACTGGAACATGAGAATCCGAATTTCAGCGGTAGTCATTGCTACTATCCTGGCAATGGCGATTCCTCAAAACGCCAAAGGCGGGTGAGGCGCTCCACCTCGCGGTCAGTTGGCTGCAAAAAAACTCGATGAATTGTGGGATGGCTGGATGAATCGCCTGGCTATAAGCTATCCTAAGACGCTGGCCTATTTGGAAGATGGTAAATTGAAGGAAGCCATTTTGGAGTATCGCAAAGGATACCTGGCTAACGTTAAGAAGCTCTATTCCGAAGCAGCGAAGACGTATCCTGTTCGCTTTTCCAAAGCGGAACACTGGTGCGTGTGGACGAAAAGGCTGTACGTGCTCTCACGACAGACGGAAAAGGCGTTGAAAACGCAGGACTCTGAAAAAGCATTGAAACTGCTCGAGGAAGTGCGCAAGCATTTCTATGCGCTTCACAAGGAAACCGAGACATTCCATTGCAATGATCTCATCTATGAGTTTCGCACTGAAGCCACGAAAAGTGAACTGTCTGAAGAGCAATTGGAAAAAATAATGAAGCAGTTGGAAAAAGCTCAACCTTCATACCTGGCCAAGAAAAAGGCCAAAGAATACACCGAAGCGAAAAACGCATGGAAAAAGGCAATTACGCCTTTGCTGGATGACGGTCAAATTGACTCATCAGAGCAGGACTCGCTTCGTGAAGCAACCGAGGCTTTCTACAGGGCGTTTGGAATTCAATATGAGTAGCGCAGGCCAGAAGTGAAATGAGCTTCTCACATTTTGGCAAACGACAGAGTGATGATGCCTGCACTCATCAACCGGTAAGTAAACCGGTACGAATTTGTATCTATGCTCAAAAAATCTGCAAACAGTCAGTTTGACTGAAATTATGAGATTTTTCCACACCTTTTGAAAAAAACCCCTGTTACTTATTCCCGAATTTGTCAACTATCAAGTATACATCAATCAATGTATGGAAGTATGCCAGAATTATAAATGGCTCACCTGCAGAGTTGCTCTTTGAAGTCTTTGACAAGAGGATAAAGCAGGATGTGTTTCTTGGGTAATTTACCCTGCCTGGATTTTTCCAGCTTGCCACATCCTTGAACGACTCCAAAAGGCGATTGATCGGACGCTGATAGAGATACTTCTCCGGCAAGACTGTCAACTGTACCGCTCAATTATGACATTACGCTGGTGCCCAAAAAGCGATAAATCCTTTTATAATCATGTGTTGATCAACCAGCTTTTTTACAGTTGAACCTTAAAAACGAGATCGCCTTTTTTCTCCACGACTTCACAATATTCATCTATGCATGAAGTTCAAGCTGTCACGGTAGGATTTAGTTGGAGAGAGAACCGGTCCGATGATGACGGAACGACATAATAAAAAAACTTGAGATTTCCTGGATTGTGATTATACTGATACGTATTCTGACGATTCGTTTCGAAACAACCTAAGTTAAAAAGGAGGTAAGTCATGAAGAACTCAACCACAGCAAATGCTCAAAAAGGAATGATCTCAAC
>Ga0209427_10007928_pt1 | contig 11981 bp, 6 predicted proteins | sample DeeMarSWOR136_30_FD_187465 | JGI IMG/M metagenome (GOLD analysis project Ga0209427, IMG submission 187465) | Marine sediment microbial communities from White Oak River estuary, North Carolina - WOR-1-36_30 (SPAdes) (version 2) | ecosystem: Environmental > Aquatic > Marine > Intertidal zone >... | reverse complement strand
TAAGAGAGAAATCTCGGCCGAGCAGATTCAGCAGATAGCCGAGGCCGTTGAGGAAGATATATTTCAGCGATTTGATAAGGAGGTGTCATCTGCTTTTATCGGCGAAAGCGTAATGAAGCATTTGCGTGTCGTTGATAAGGTCGCATACATTCGTTTTGCCAGTGTCTATCGCAATTTCGGGGATGCCGATGAATTGATTGAGGAGGTAAGTCAAACCATTCGACGGCCCGTGCCCCGCCGCACCGATGGCCAGACGATGCTTTTTGACACCTGAGAAATTAAAAAGTGTGTGTCGCTTGTGCAAAAGGCACAGTCGAACGCAATGCCGGGTTTTGCAGCCAGGTAAAATGAGAGGGGAGGAAGATGCAGCTTAAGGTCGTAAAGACGGACGGTAGTGTCGAGCAGTATCTGCACACCAAAGTCATAGGTACTATCAGCAACGCTCTTAGTGCAATCGACCACACCGACATCTGGGTGGCCGAACAGCTCGCAGAGGTGGTAACATATTTTCTTTATCACGAGCAACAGTGTCGCGCTGTAACCAGCAGTGAGATATTTTCTGTAATTGAAGTGGTTCTGGCAGCCACGGGGTATGAAGAGGCTGGAATTGCGATAAGCCAGCATCATTTCCAGCGCAAGCTCAAACGTCGTCGGATTGAGGTTGTTTCGGTTGACGTTCGGGAATTGGCCGATGCCCAACTTCTCTGCAGCACCGAGGAATTGGGCATCAGGTCTCGATGGGACAAGTCCAGAATCGTTGCCGACCTGGTAACCAGGCACAATATTGGCCGACAGGCGGCCCGGATGATTGCTTCGATAGTTGAGGAGAGGATTTTCGCTATGGGCATTGCGCTGGTGCCGGCCAGTTTGATAAAGCAGCTTGTTCTAAGCGACACCGCCGCAGTCCTACAGGCCCAACGCCAACTTCAAACCGTATAAGCAGTCTTTTGTTTCCCGCCGCCAAGTTAGTGAAGTTCCCCATTCGATGCTTTCGAGAGTGTCTTTGTACGGCTGAGGATTTTCTCAGGCGGCTCTTCCGGCTCAATGTCCAGCCAGTTGACATTTCTGAAGGTCTTGAACCACGTACGCTGGCTCTTGGCTAATCGGCGGGTGTTGACCTTTATCCGTTCAATGGCGTCCTTTAAGCTTGTCTTGTTGTTTAGATAGTCAATTATTTCAGCGTAGCCAATAGCGCAGCGTGCCTGCTGGCTTAAAGGCCTGTCCTGGGCCAGCAGGGACTTTACCTCGTCAACGAGGCCGTCAGCAATCATTTTTCTTACCCGCTGATTTATTTTGCTGGCCACGTCGGCTTTTTCTCTGCGAAGACCGACTATCGTCCACTCGTGCAGCGTCCTTTCAGCGGAAAATTGCTTCTGCAGATTTGAAATAGGTTCACCGCTGATTTTGTAAACCTCTAATGCCCGGATTATGCGTTTGGAATCGTTGTGGTGGATGCGGTCGGCTGCGGCGGGGTCGACAGTCTTTAATTGTTGCCAGAGTCGTTCCGGGCTTTCGGTTTTTGCCAGCTCCCACAGATTTTCGCGAATCTGGCTGTCGCTGCCGGGACCATCGAAAAGGCCGTACAGCAGGGCTTTTATATACAGAGCGGTTCCACCGACCGCTATTATGGGCTTATTGCGGCTTTTTATCTGCTTTATGGCGTCGTAGGCCAGCTCTAAGAACCTGCCGACACTGAATTGGTCACAGGGCTGGACTACGTCGATTAAGTGGTATTTGACGCGTTTTTGGGCCTCTTTCGGCGGCTTGGCGGTACCGATGTCCATCCGCCGATACACCTTCATCGAATCGATACTGATGATTTCAGCACCGATTTGCTCGGCTAAATCAAAAGCCAGTTGCCCTTTTCCAGAGGCGGTAGTGCCAAGTATTAAAATCATCGTCGATTTTCAGCCGTCAATAATTACTGTAAAAGTTGCCGAAAACAAATATAATACAAAATCCACAGCTAACAGACAATACGACATATATGAAATGAGACGTTAAATGCCGGATACGAAATTCGATATTCAATTACGCCAAAAGGCCAAAACCGTAAATTGTATTCTACAGCGACTTTTGTCGCTCCAGCAGATAAACGGTGAATTTAAAAGGGCGATGGAGTATACGCTTGAATCACCGGGCAAACGGCTGCGCTCGGCACTGGTTCTGTGGTGCTGTGAAGTCATCGCCGGCGAAATAAACTACAACGCCGAAATTGCTTCTGCTGCCATTGAGATGGTGCATACCTATTCGCTTGTGCACGATGATTTGCCAGCGATGGACGATGATGACTTTCGCCGGGGTCGGCCTGCGTGCCACAAGGCCTTTGATGAGGCCACGGCCATTTTAGTTGGTGACGCCCTGCTTACGGTTGCGTTTGAGATTTTGGCCAAAGAGATTGATGAGCCGGCGATTGCGGTAAGATTGATTGGCCAGTTGGCGCAGGATGCCGGGCCGGCCGGTATGATTGCAGGCCAATGGGCTGACCTGAAAGCTGAGAAAACAGTGGGAAGCGAAGACTCTCTTCGGGTTATGCACACCAATAAGACAGCAAAATTGTTCCGCTGTGCCGCTGCAATGGGCGCTGTTTGTGGCCGGGCCGATATTGGCCAGTTTGATTGCCTGTGTGAGTATGGCTTGAAGATAGGGTTGGCTTTCCAGATAGCCGATGATATTCTCGATGTGCACGGTTCAAGTCAGCATCTGGGTAAGACCGTCGGTAAGGATGCAAAAGCAGCCAAGTGCACTTACCCCTCGGTTCTCGGAATAAAAGAGTCGAAGCAATGGGAGAGGAAGCTGGCGGATGAAGCGGTGGCTTTATTAGCTCCATTTGGTTCAAAAGCCGACACCCTCAGACAGTTGGCTATGGCACTGCTGAAAAGAACGAGGTGATTTGTTAAGCACATCATAATTTGAAAGGTTAAACAATATGAAAAAAACACAATTTATTCTTGCGATCTTTTTGGCGTTTTCTGTGATTGGCTGCAACAGTAGTAACTCGAATATTCTGTATCAGCCCGATGAAAAATCCATTCGAAATATCACAGTCAGCGACGATGCGAAAATCGAGCTTATAAAAGGCGACTATGGCACGGCACTGCAGTTTTCCTGTGGCGGGGAAAATCAAGCTCCAAACATCATTATTCATGATACCAACTTTTGTAAACTGTCAAATTACCACTACCTGGCAGCAGACATAACCAACCCCGGCACTGAAGAGGTTATGGTTGAAGTCCGCCTGAATGCCAATGGCTGGTTGAATAACGGGCAGTTAGTTCCACCGGGCCAAACCCGTACTTTGCGTCTGAATATTTTCAGGGGAAGTTTCCCCGAATATTATTCAAAAAAACTATTCGCTATGAATAATCATCCCGGCGGTTTCGTGTATGTCCCGGGATTTAACACCGATTTGATATCCAAAATATCATTTTTAATTGTATGCCCATCCAGGCCGACAACCGTTCAAATTTCCAATATTCGTGGCCAGGGAGATGTTATTTTGCCTACCGAGCAGGAGCTTGAGAAAGACTTTTTTCCGTTAGTGGATACCTTCGGACAGTACCGACATACAAACTGGCCCGGGAAAACCCAAAACCTGGAAGAATTGAAACAATCCGTGATACTTGAACGAGAAAATATGAAAAAACATCCCAGACCATCGGAATGGAATAAATACGGCGGCTGGCTTAAAGGTCCTGAATTGAAAGCCACAGGTCATTTCCGTACTCAAAAAGTCAATGGAAAATGGTGGCTGATCGACCCGGACGGTTACCTTTTTTGGTCGCACGGTATGGGCGGTGTTTCCATTGGAGGTACATCTGTTACCATTACTGACCGTGAATTTTATTTTACCGAACTTCCCGACCCCGAAAAGTATAAAGAGTATTATAGAACACGGAGCTGGGCACCGTTTGGTTATTATAAAGACAGGACCACACGTTCGTTTGACCAGGCCGGCTGGAATATGCAGCGAAAATATGGCGATGATTGGAGAAAGAAAATAGCGTCTCTTGCCCATGAACGTCTGGCAAGCTGGGGGCAAAACTCCATGGGGGCTTGGTCGTCTCCTGATATTTACCTGGCCAGCAAGACACCCTACACGCCTATTATTATGATACGTTCACGAAAAATTGAGGCAAGCGTGGGGCACTGGACTAAATATTCCGACCCTTATGATTCCAGTTTTCTTGAAAGTTTAACCGCCAGGATTAAGGATATTGAAAAGTCGACAACCGACCCCTATTGTATTGGTTATTTTGTTGATAATGAAACCACGTGGGGCACACCAACAAGCGTTGCCAACTGGACTATTGCCTCCCCTGCCGACCAACCGGCCAAAATCGAGATGCTCGATTTCTTAAAGAAAAGGTATAACAATATCGAAGAATTGAATGAAAAGTGGGGCACCCAATTTTCATCGTGGGACGACTTTATGAATAGTACAAAACCTCTTGATATTCAAAACAAGGACACTAAAGATTTTACGCTGATAGCCGTAAATGAATATTTCAAAAAGGTCAGCAGTACCCTGAAAAAAATGGCTCCGAATAAGTTATATCTGGGCCCGCGGTTCGATTTTCATTTCTATCCGTCGGAAGAGAACTTAAACCCCTGGGATTTTAGAAATAATTGGATTGTGAATGTAGCTGTGCCATATTGCGATGTAATAAGTTTTAACCGTTACAGGCATTCCGCGGCTGACCTGCGTCCCGGTGATTTTGACAAACCAGTGATAATTGGTGAGTGGCATCATGTTTCACCAGAAAAAGGGTCATATTACACAAGTGCTGAAAACTACACGAAGAGTTTGGAGATACGGGCTGAAAAATATGAATATTTTATTAAAAGTTGTTTGAGTAACTGTTATATTGTTGGTACCCATTATTTTCAAATGTTTGACCAGCCTGCAGTGGGACGTGCCGATGGGGAAAACTTTAGTTGTGGGTTTATTGATATTTGCGACCGTCCACATACACAAATGGTTGATATTTCAAGAAAAATCGGGAATGAATTATATACTTTGAGGTATAATAACTAAACTTAGACTTTGGCATCATATCATAGCCGTAAGGTCAAAATGATAGAATGTTCAGTGCGTTCATCATTTTTTGTAATTTTTCAAGTCTTTGATATTACAAATCATATAGATAGATTCAGGATTCTTGTAATTTTATGACTTATTTGACCGTTTGATTATGGTGCAGTTGTAGGGATTTTCCTCACTTATTACAGCAAGAGTCAAAGGGAAGACTCACTTCAAACCTTGACTTTTTAGAGCAGATTTGATATTCTATTGTAATTGGAAGGTTTGCTTGCATAGCCTGAAGTTTACCTGGGAAATCTTGACTTGGATATGGAGGAATGGGTGAATGATGAAAATAAAAAAGCAATTCATCTACGTTTTTTTCATACTAATATTACTTGTAAACAACGCATTGTCGAAACCTGACCTGATGGTTACAGATGTCTGGTCCGATGGGTCTGCAATATCGTGCCAGTTAATGAATACCGGAGACCAGGCCGCATCCGCTGGCCACCAAACGGCCCTTGATATTGACGGCAACCAAATGAGCACAGCAATCGTCGATGTTAATATCGACCCAGGTCAAAGACTTGACCAGACATTTCAATATACCTTCCAGTGCACCTCTGTCCTGGATGATATTATCGTTACAGCCGACTACCAGAACACGATCATCGAAGAAGATGAGTCTAATAACAGCAGAAGTGAGACCTTTCAATGTGACAATGACCCGCCAGAAATAACTTCTGGGCCCACGGTTTCGGATATTACATTTGCGTCGGCAAGGATCTCGTGGATAACCGATGAAGATTGCAACAGTGTGGTGTTATATGACAAAAAAGCAAAGGTCCATACCCAGCAGAAATCTGACGATACCCTTGACGTAGAACACGAGATCATCCTTGGTAACCTGGAGGCATCGACTGTCTATCATTATAAGGTCCTTTCCACTGATGATAGTAACAACACAGTCATCAGCGAACAATGCTACTTTGAAACGTTGCCTTTGGCCGACAGTAATGTTCCGCAGATACATTCGATCTTCCAAATAAACAAAAAATACCCAATAGAATTTACCGTAGATGCCAATGACGACATCGGAATGCAAAAGGTGGAGTTTTATATGGATGGCCGTCTTGTTGAGACGGATTTCTCGGCGCCTTACAAATCCTATTACGATCCGTTATGGCTGGATATCGATGTAAATGACGCTAACGATACTATATTAGTGGAGGCGAGAGCCTTTGATAGGGCAGGGTCGATGAAAGATGAGATGATGGGCTTTGTTACGGGGACGCCTGTTGTCCCCGCTGAACTGGATTTCGACTCGCCTCGTCCCGGCTATGACATTCTGATCGGGCCCGGCGAGACACATGTTCCCCCCGGCAGGATGGTAGATGTTTTTGTAATGGCAAGCGAGACTCCGTGGGGGATAAGGGAAGATAGCCATGGCACTTTTGTCGATGGAACAGATGTCAACAGTATAGAGGTATTTTTCTGTGACAGCAATACCCCTGATTTTGCAGCTTACGACACCCAGTGGTTAACAGGCAGCTGGGATGCCGGCGGTCTGGCAATCGGTGAATATAATGTTGTAGCCAGGGCCTGTTCCCATGGTCCATATGCGGTACCGGTAGAGATCACACATACTCTGATAGTGGCGGGGTATGAGCCAAGGAAAGTGGAATTCAGGTCGAGATCAGTCGTCAATGACAACAACCGTTTAAATGTAACGTTGAAACTGCAAAACCGCGGGGACGAAGATGGTTTATTGCAGACGATACATGATAGAGTAACAGGGTTCGTCGTCTTGCCGGAAGAAACGACCGATTATGATGTTACAGCCCAGTACGATTGGCTCAGCAAGACCTCTCTTGTCACTATCGATTTCAAGGGCGGCAAAGTAATACATCCCATGGCCTATTACAGTGACACTTATGATGTCGAGTATACTGTTATCCCTGCGATGTACAATGGTTATGATTCTTACGCTATGGGCTCCGAGAGAGTTACGCTGGATTATGAATATCCTGTTGGCGGTACCGTATATGAGGCTAGTGATATGCTCAACAGCGGTGGTCTGTCATTACGCACTAAAGTCAATGACAGCTTTGCCGAATCGGATTACCTGATGGTGACAAATCCCAAGATCCTCTGGAGCATGAACCCTAGTGCTGACTGTGATCAGCTTTTCGGCACGATGGCTAAATTGGCCATGATAAGAAATGGTGTCTTTGGCTTTTTTGAGGGGCATGCAACTCTCGCAACAAGATTCGATTACACTGACCGGCTTGCTGTCGGCGAGACCCTGCCCAATACCAGGCACAGGGGCAACGAAATATTGATAGCCGAAGACGAAGAAGACCGCATCCTGTTTTATGACGCAATGGGTTATATAGGCAATATAGAGCATATCGGTTTGAATAAAAGAGACGGTTTTGCAGTCGGAAACGTTGCTGATGTTAACCCTTTATTCGGTAGTTTTGCTGACGGAGAGGAGATAGTAATTGCTGACGGCTATGAAAGTGATCTTGGAAGGATAACCATTTACCAGTATTTGCCCAGAGAGAACGCCATTCATGAAATGGAACGTTTTGATAGTTGTTATGAAAACGGTGATGCTATTGCCACAGGTGACGTTGGTTATACCACTCCTCCACTTGACACACTTGACGAAATAATAGTCGCCCACGATGCCGATAATACAATCTATATTTATGACACAGATTTTGCTGATAGTTGGCGCGAGGCGAGAGCGATAACGTGCACTTATGAAACAGACGATGGTTTTGCGGTGGGTAATGTCTGTGGTGACCATAAAGATGAAATAATCGTCGCAGATATCAGTGCTGATACCATATATGTCTATGATGACACCGGCACCGAGCATAGTTTCAGTCACGTGCTCGAATCCGGGGACCGGATATGTGTCGGCGATGTACACGGCGACAGCAGTGAAGAGCTCATAATCTTTATGCAGTCCCGCGACCGGGTTGAAAAAATACGTTGTTCCATGTCGACTTCCGGAACCTTGACTCATAGACATGTTCAATGGTTTGAGTATTACTTACACAGTAAAGACGCATTTACTGTTGGTGACATTTTGACCTGCAGCAAAGACGAAATACTCGTTGCCAGAGGCCACAGGGCCAACGAGCGCAATGTCGGCGAGATCGAACTGATAACTTCACTGGGCGGGCTTGGTCCTTCACAGGAACGGGATATTTTTAATGCCTTGATCGATGAAGGCGGGGCATGGGCAAACAAGATGAGGCCGGGCTGGGCGTCGGGCTACTACCTGCTTATAATCGGAGAGACCCAGATACTGCCCAGTTACAACAGAAAATATGATCTGTACTATACAGAACATGCAAAAGAACATTATGTCAGGATAACTGATAACCATTATGGAGACACGAGTGGTGATGGGGCTTATTGGCCCGACCTTGCGATGGGCAGGATTATCGGCAATACAGCAGCGAAACTCGAACAGCCTTTATTGTGGAGTTTGGGATTACACGATGGGACTTACACCCTCGATAATCCGTTTGCTATTTGTGCCAGCGGCAGTGACAGTGAAGATGATGAGAGGTTTAGGACCACTCGTAATAGTATCGATAACAGGTTGAGAGACGAGGGTTACAGTACGCTGCGGCTTCGTGACCCCAATGCCAGTGAACTGCTCGACGATATGACAAATCGAACAGTCCTGTTTATGTCAGGCCATGGAAACACCGATGTATGGAACGGAGTGGAAAGCGGGCATGTTGCGACTTTGTTCCGCCCCGACTGGGCCAGGCCTCTGGTCTATGCCGCCAGCTGTCTTACCGGAAGATATGCCGATGGTTATAGTCTCGGGGAGGCATTTCTTGAACATGGCGCATCGATGTATTTAGGTGCAACTGAGACTACTTACACTACCTGGTCAAGGTGGCTTGCCCAGGAGTTCTTCGATAGATTCATAGACCTTGGACGTACCGCCGGTGTCTCGTTTGTACAGGCCCAGAGAGATATCATTGACGCCGGAGATCACTGGTGGGACAGGGGTCACAATGGCTATGCCTCAGCCATTTTTCATCTTTATGGTGACCCGAAATTAGTGCATAGTCCAGTCGTCGCTATGGGACCTACTGTTGAGGCGGCAGCTGTCATGTCGACAAGTGTCACCGGCCCTGTCTCTACATTGCCGCTTACGATCCCGGTTTATGATGTTAACAATCTTGATGGCATTGATTACGCGACTATCCCACAGGGTTCGCAGTTGCTTGTCCCTGAAAGGCCCGAGGTGCCCAGTTTCAACGTCGATGTCAGTTTCCCCGCCGGCTATCGTGTACAAGACGTTACCATGACAGAGAAAAAGGACGTGTTGACTGCCAGCGGATTAAATCTGCCCCTTACCAAGGCCGTTATAGGCGGCCCGGTTATATCTGCCAGTGAAGCTCAATCTCCTGACGACCAATGGTGGCCCGACCGTGATTTCGACTGGGTCGTTATAGAAGAACCCAATGATCTTACTACTTTAAGGATCACGGTCTACCCGTTTTATTATAAAGCTGCTACGACAGCGGTCGAGTTTTACCAGACCTACAGTTTTGATATCGACTATACAAGTTCTGATAATTCCATCGTCCAGTTCAAAACAGATAAAGTTACTTATGCTGTCGATGAGACGGTCAGCGCTGATCTTTACATACTGCTTCGGGAGCAGCAGGGTATAGATCTTCTTGTAGAAGCAGCGGTCAAGACCAGCGATGAAGATGTTGTTGAAGGGATGCAGATCCAGAAAATGACCTCTGTAACCGGCTTGGCATCGTGCAGCTTCCAGTTTGATTCTACTGGATTTGATGCAGGTGATTATATATTTGAAGCTGAAGTCAGGCGCATCGACGGTTTAATGGTCGCTAAGGAGAACTGTCAGTTTAACATAGGCCAATCGCTTGGTGTGATTACGGACTTGGTTGTTTCTCCGGGATGTTTTTCAGTCAGTGACGATGTTGATATAACGGTGGTATTTGAAAATACCGGCGAATTGCCAATTACAGGCTCATTAGCAATTGAAGTCAAAGATTCCAATAGCATTGTGGTCGAAGCATTCCATCAGGACTTCAATGACCTTACGGTCAACGGAACAAACAACTTTAATGTTCTGTGGCAAAATGCGCAGCTTGGACGAGGCGATTGCACAATAATTGCGACTGCCTACTATGACGGCAAAACAGCAACAAAATCATTTCCAGAAATAGTTGCCGGTTCAGATTTCAACGAAGATGGTCAGGTTAATCTTTGTGATTTTGCTGTGTTGGCTCAATTCTGGCAGCTAAACTACGACCCAGTCGACATTGCACCTCCGGGAGGTGACTGTGTTATCGATTATTACGACTTGCAGGCAATGCTGGAGAACTGGTTGGCTGTGCCATAAAAGCTTTTAGGTTGAACAGCGACCCATTAAAATGACTATGTCTGCGCTCAGGTATAGCAATCGTGATTAAAGCAATTGTCATTTACTTTGTGTCAGGGATTGAAGGAATCGGTCCAGAACCCTGTATACTTGCCCTCTCTATGGTCGCATTACCTGTTTGCCTTGCCCTGTTTTGCAAACTCACTATCTAAGTAAAAACCGTTTAAACATCTCCACAAAAATAATCAAATAGTACATACTTTCTGCTGTTTTCAATCACTCTGTTCGTTTGTTTGGAAACATCTTGCACATATCTTGTGGCAGGATAAATACAAAACTGTTCTAATTTGGGTTGTATTTTCGGAACAGAAAAAATTCTTGGCTTTTCATAAACATCTCAACTGTAGGTTGTTATGATTCTTATATATTCAGGAGTGCAAACGTATGTTCAAAACGGTCACCGTTTTTTTGCAAACTTTTTAAGTCTTTGGTATTATAAGTCTTATAGACTCGCGATTTTTGTGGCTTTATGAGCGATTAAGGTTCTTGGTTGTAGGTTGGCTGTACGGATTTCCCCCACTTTTTACAGTCGCTGGATCATCGCATGTATCACCTCATTTAAAAAGATGATACCCCTTTTTGTTTGTTAACCCTAACCATTTTAGATAGGATGGTACTTGACCACTCAGCTGAAATCACCTGTGAATAGTGAAGAATGGAACTTTTGGTAGGAACAAGAGAGTGTTTACAAACGTGTTTTAAAAAGATTAGTATGAAACCATCGACACTCAAACGAGTTGGAATATCCCTTATTCTTATTTTAGGCATGCTGCCATTACTGGGGTACTTTCTTGGCGTCCCAAAACTAATAGGAACAATAATATTACCCATCCTCTTTTTCGGGATACCGTTACTCTTAATCTTCTTTAGCTTAAAAAAGATTATAATACTAATATTCTTAAATCTCTTTATTGCCTTAGCGTTTTGTCTTGCACAATATGATTTTGGATGTCGGCCAAATGCCCTGTCTCAACTCGGGGGCATGTTTTTGTTTTTGTGTTTGATTGTAATGATAATTGTTGATTTCATCGGTGTTTTTCTTTTTTGGGGAAAACATGGCTTTTTAGTTTTTGCCCCACTTGTAATTCCATTATTATGTTTTAAGGCAGGTTCTGCTTGCTTGAATTTTGGCCACAACCGTAGGCTGGAAGTATTTGAAGAACGACTACCACAGTATGAAGAAGTCGTTCATCTAATGGATAGCGAACTCAAAAATGAACGAATATTTTGGGGAGCCGAACAAATACCACGACAATACCGACATCTTGCTTATCGTATATATGGGGAAAGAAAAAGAGATGTGCTTAGGGTAGTTTTCTTTTGGGGTTCCGGCTTTCCTGTTAAGCACAGTGCGTTTGCTTATATATCAAATGGGGCACTTCCGGCAAAAGGGACCGATTTTCGGAGAGATTGGCCTCATGCCACTCGGATAAACGAGCACTGGTTCAGAGTGGGAGATTAATGCTCAAATTAAACTGTTAAGAAAATGCGTCATCCACA
>Ga0209427_10007926_pt1 | contig 11981 bp, 9 predicted proteins | sample DeeMarSWOR136_30_FD_187465 | JGI IMG/M metagenome (GOLD analysis project Ga0209427, IMG submission 187465) | Marine sediment microbial communities from White Oak River estuary, North Carolina - WOR-1-36_30 (SPAdes) (version 2) | ecosystem: Environmental > Aquatic > Marine > Intertidal zone >... | reverse complement strand
CTTGAATATAGGGAAGGTAATTCCATCAAGAATTTTTGCTCTAGAGTCATACCATCCATGAGTTTAAAAGCTTCAAATAAAGGTTTTGAATTATATTTTACCGCTGTTGCGCACAGTATTAAAGTTTTAACCTTTTCAGGATATTTTAATGCAAAATTTTGTACAATCATCCCACCCATACTAACTCCATATAAATGAATCTGTTGCGTAATTTTGAGATAATCTAACAAATCTTTAATATCATCCACAACCATATCCATTGTATAGAGATAATTAGGTCGAGAACTTTTTCCTACACCCCTATTATCAAACGCAACAACCATCAATTTGTGTTTAAAAAACTCAATTTGAAAATATCCTCCTTCATAATTTGCACTATATCCTTGAACTAAAACAAGAGGTTCACCTTTACCCTCTTTTATATAATTTATCTCAATATCATCTTTTTTGAATATTGGAATTACTATTCACCATTTTACTCTTAATTTATGATTTCAGATAGTTCTATCAAATCTGAATTAATTTAAAAGTATTTTTGATAATACACTTCAAATAATCTCAAGTATCGATCCGAAGTATTTTTATAACCATGAAATAATTTTTGGAGTTTCTGCTAAGATATCAACAAGCTTATCATATTCGATGAGATGTATTTTTTCATTGATAGCGTGAATATCAATTCCTCGAGCTCTAATGTCAGGTATTAATGCATAAACTTCTATTGGGAGGTTTAGTAATTGCGTTAAAGATGAGGGAATCTTTCCTTTTTTCGATATACCAATAACTCCATCGTGCAACAAAATTATCTTAATTTCAGAACCTGTCTTAATTTGTTCATCGAGAATAGTTATTAAATTTCCCATTTGAGAATTTTTGCGAAGACTAAAGCCATATAAATAAACTAATTGATTATTACTTTCCAAATTTTTTCACCGATCAATTCAATATTTAAAACTCATATCTGCTTCTAAAATCAAATTAGACAATTTCTTAGCATTAATAATCTGTATATTCTCATTAGATATCAAATCAGAATGATCCATATCGGCTTCTTCTAGTGACTCGTCAAAAACGTAAATTTCCAGGCCTGAAAGCTCAATTAATCTCATGATATTTGAAAAATTATCCACATTAAGAATCTCAGGATTTAGATCCTTATTTAAAAAGTAAACCGCATCGCCTAGGAAAATTACTTTACATTCATCAATATCTCCTACTGCTAGCAATCCAGTTGCCATACGTATTGATTCTAATGCAGAATTCTTACCGAAGGGGGAATCTTCACAAATTATTATGATTGAGTTTACCATAGTTCAACCTCCGGGACCAAAAAATATAACTCTATCAGATCTCGCAATTAAATCGGAAAGTCCTCCTAAACCCTCTTGGCAAGCTCCTTCAATAAACTCTGATGATTTGATACCCGTAAAACTAATCCATGTACTACAAGCGGCTAGCTTAGCGTTATGACTCTTACAAAAATTTGCGAGTTTCTCTGGTAAATTTCGAGTAGAATCATCAGTCAATATATCGCCCTTAATATTATAGACACCACTTCCGTAAAGAAAAATTCCTAAAATTTCATGACCTTTTTTGATAATAGCTTCCCCTAAATTAATTAAGGTATCCATAGCTTCATATTTGTACGGTTCCGCACAAAGAACAAATGTAAACTTTACCATAGTAATTTAATTTTATTTTAAAATTAATTAATTGAGATTAAATATCAGATATATTATTTGAATGTGTCATTAATAGAAAAAAAATTAAAAAAAAAAATTGTAATTATAGTGATTTACTTAATTTCGGCTCCACAATAATTACAAAATTTTGCCCCTTCTTTTTCAATATGCGCCCCGCAGCTAGGACAAAATTTTTGCTTTTCTATCGATTCTAATTTTAATTGACCCGTTTTTGTAGAGAATTTACCTCGTAATTCACCTGACATTTTTAAATCTAAAATTATTGCTTGGACGTCCTTTTTTGAAATTCCCGTACTATTACTGATATCTTCTATTGTAGCGTTAGGATTTGATTCAAATTCATATTTAACGGTATTTCTTAGTTTTTTCCTATTTACTATTGCTCTAATTAATCCCAATGATATTGCTATTCCAATTCCAATGAAAATTATACCCCACCAACCTCCTGCAATAATGGTGGTTATACCCCAAAATAAAAACGCACCCGCGATGATTAAACCACAGATTGAAAATCCTTCGGTATATTGATTTTTTTCATATTTCATAATATTTTTCACTTTATACTTTTCTATTTTAGCTTAAATAAGATAATCATATTTTTAAATGCTTACATAACCCGATGATTCGTTTTAAGAATCAGAAAAGGTAAAAGAAAAAAAATTAAAGAGTTTATTAAAAATTAAAAATCTACATTTTTTCCATCGTAAGTGTATGTAAAGAGCTTCTTCCATTCTTCAGTACTAGGTGATCTCGGACCTGCGGTACATACAGGGCTTTGAAAACATAAGCTAACTAATTTATCCAAATTATTTTCCAAATCTGCTCTAGAAACTTGGGTTTCTTTGAGAGCATGTGGAAACCCTAATTCCTTCTGTAATTCGCTAATTTTATCAATAACAACATAGGCAGCTTTTTTAAGATCCATATCCCATTTAGCCCATCCTATTTGTTTTGCAAATTTTCCTAGAATTTCAGTTGTTTTATCATTTTCATCAGGATTATTCATGCAATATTCTAAAACATAAGGTAAGAAAATACCTACGCACGTTCCATGAGGTATATGAAATACGGCACCCCAGCTATGCCCTAAAGAATGTCCCAGATGTGCCATAGAATTACTAAAAGCTAAACCCGCAACTGTCGCAGCTAGATGCATTTTATCTCTTGCCTCCTTATTTTTACCGTCTTTACATGCAATAGGTAAGTATTTAAAAATAAGTTCTACCGCCTTTAAGGTAAGAGCATCACTGATATCATTTCTCCATACCGAAACGATATTTTCAAGCGAATGTGCTAATGCATCAAAACCCGTGTCAGCTGTTAGCTTTGGAGGCATTTCCATAGGAAAGATTGGATCAACAATTGTATAGGTTGGTATGAGCCCGTTGTGCGGTATCTCCATTTTTCTCCACACATTATCTGCTTCTTCATATCTAGATATTACCATTCCTATCGATACGTCTGCCCCTGTTCCTGAGGTGGTAGGAATTGCCACAAACTTAGCTTTTATTCCAGTGTTAATCTTAAATAAATCTGGATTTAATGGTAATTCGTCAAGTGTATACTCAGGCAATTCATATAACGCCCATGTAGCCTTTGCAGTATCAATGACAGAACCTCCTCCTAATGCGATAATAATATCAGGTTGATATGCAAAACATTTCTCTCGAGATTTAACTACACCATTTTCGCGAGGATCAGGGACTACTTCATCAAAGACCGTATATTGTTTTCCGAGTTCTTCAAGTTTTTTTGTAAGTTTTTTTAGGAGTCCTAATTCTTCAATAATTTTATCAGTTACAATATAACATTTTTTACCGGGTACTCTAAACAAGAAATCTAAGGCATCTTCTCCATAAACTACACTTGGACTATAAAAATACCACATTCTTAATCATATCTTTATTTTTTATTGGATTAAATTTGTAATGAACTAATTAGAAATTAAGGAAAGAATACTTATATACATTTAGTCGTCATTCTCATTGTTTACCTTTCAGATGAAAAAAAAAATTTTATTGAAAAGATATTAAATTTTCAAGATTACTTAAAAATCGTTTGTAAATGATTTATCTAAAAAAAAATAGAAACTTTAAATAAGAAATCTTTTATGATCTATTTTGATTTAATAGAAAAATTTTTAATCCTTGCCGTAGGCAAGTTTTTCATTTTTATACCCTATAACAAATTTCAGCCTAAGGATAAAAAGTAAATTGAGTAAAAAAATCATTTTTATTGGGCCTCCTGGAGCAGGAAAAACAACCTTGAGGAAAATTTTTTTTGAAGGTGAAAATGCGACTAAATTATTAGAATATTCTCTGGCACCAACACGGGGCCAAGAGTCAATTATACTAAAATTGCGAGAGAAAATTGGTATTTTTGATTTAGCAGGTCAAGAAATCAATAAATGGTTTGAGATAAATAATAGTTCTGTTTTTTATAATACCAAAGTAGTAATCGTAGTTATTGAAGCAAATACGACGATTGAAGATATAATTAAATTCTTAGAGAATGTTGATAATGTTAGAAATAAATTGAGCCCCTTTGCTAAAATTTATTTATTAATACATAAAATTGATCTATTAAATTCAAAAGATTTAGAGAAACTTGAAAAGCAATTAAAAGAAGAAGTTAAGGAAGTCAGACTATTAAAAATTGTATTTACTAGCATAAAAAAAGAGTTTTTTATACCAACTTTTTCTGTTTTTATTGAAATATTAGAAAATTCTCTTAAAGACGAGAGTACTTTTAATAAGATTGATTTTGATGCTTTAGATTACATGATAAGAGTTATTTATCACATCGACAAGGAAGTAGTAGTGCTTAATGACGATTTAATAAAAAAAGTAAATGTACCACCACAGATCTTAAACGAAATTCTTATAAAATTGTTAGATAATCGCGATATTAGAGTTTCAAATCTCAATGGCAAAATTACATGGAAATTGACTCTTAAAGGTAGGAGACGTTATAATGCGATAATAAAGGATTTTATGTTAACCAACATAAAGTATCTCAAAGAACAAAGTACTCTACTAAACAAGTCTAAAAAACTAAAGATCCCTCCAGTTTTAGGTTTTATGATTTCGGATAAAAACGGTAAAATACTAATTTTAATTGAAAATGAGAAGGATATCATAGAAAACTTTTTTAAAAGAAATCTAGAAGGAAAAATTGAGGGAGATTTTTCAATTGAATTAATTCCCATGTTTTTTTCTGCTTTAGAGAAATTTTCTAGTCAATTTAATTTTAAAGATATTTCTAAGCTAAATTTTGAAGGAATGTTTATAAACATTCAACTTTTTCAATTTGAGAGCTTTAATATTACATTTTTTTTTAATCCAGATATAAACCTTAATCCTTTGAAAGAGGAGATTTCAATGTATTTTAAGGAATTTTTCCGAATTTATCATAAAGAATTAGAAATAGCAAATAAGAACTTTTTCATAAATGCAACTCCAAAATTGAATAAGGTTCTTGCTGATTGGCACCAAGAAATAAACGCTCGATGTGAAAAAATGCTGATAAATTTAGAATTATTTGATTTTGAAAAAGCTAAAAAAATATATGCAGATTTAGATGAGATATTTGATGAAATGAATCTAAAACATAAATTAACTGTAAAAAAAATAAAAGAACTTAAATTAAATCTCATTAAAGCAATATTAAACCAAGATCATCATGATATTAATATAATTTTTCAGAAAATTCGGGATTTAAAGCTAACATATTTACCAACACTTTAACCTTATTTTAAAAATTATTGCAGCTGAAATATTGTTAAAAATCTAGGGAACAAATTGAAAGATTAACTATGCTTAAAAGCCTTAAATGACTTTTTAGTTCAATTAAGAGGAGAATTCAAGATTTAAAAAAGGATTTGAGATCTTAAATTTTTTCGATATTATTTGTAAAAGAGCTAGAGAGACTCTTTTTTTAAATAATGGTTGACTACTTCTCGAAATTCTGAAATTTTAATCGGTTTTGAAAAATAATCATTAAAACCTGCTTGCATGATTCTTTCTTTATCTCCTTTCATTGCAAATGACGTAACTGCTATGATTGGTGTTTTTTTAAACTTTTCAAGTTTTCTTAGTTCTATGCATATATCAATCCCGTTCATTTCTGGAAGATCAATATCTAATATAATTAAAGCAGGAATAGTGGATTTTATTAGACCTAATCCTTTACTTCCTCTAGTTTCAGTTATGATTTCAATATCTGGAATAAGTTCTAAAACAGCTGTAAATAATTGAAGATTTCTTTCATTATCTTCTATTATAATTATTTTCTGTTTCATTTTCTCAATTAATTGATATTTATCTCAAGATCTATAGCTATCAACTATAACTTAAGATGGCTTTTATATAAACAATTTGATAATAATTTCTTAATATGTTAGGTCGTGCTTTTGACAAAAATAGAATTTATCTCTATTTTCTTATTTTGGGATTGTAAATTCAAAAGTCGTTCCTACGCCTAAATTACTTGTAAATAATATTTTTCCGTGATGCATTTCTACCAATTTTTTTGTTAAAGCTAAACCAAGTCCACTGCCCGGAACTGACTTCACATATGGATCATCAACTCTATGAAACTCTTGAAATATTAAATCAAAATCTTTTTCATCAATTCCAATTCCAGTATCTTTTACTTTAAATACCCATTCAGAGGCATGTTCTTCAATAATAAATGAAATTGTTCCCTCCTTTGTAAATTTAATTGCGTTACTTAGTAAATTATAAACTATCTGTCTAAATACAATTGGATCTGCAATGATCTTACATTCAGACTCAAGCCCTATAATCTCAAAATTTAATTTTTTTTTATAAACTAGGGGATTAATAGTAAAAGTTATCTGATCTATTATTGAATTAACAGAAAATTCAATAATATCTAATTTAAAACTTCCAGTCTCTATTTTTGAAATATTTAAAACATTTCCAATCATATCCATTAGATGTTCTGATGACATCTTAATCCCTGTAAGAAAATTTGATTGCCTATCATTTAATGGCCCGAAGGATTGCTCGAAAAGTAAATCTGTGAACCCAACAATTGCATTTAAGGGTGTTCTTAATTCATGAGACATAGTTGAGAGGAATTCAGACTTAAATTTCGAAGCTTTTAGGATCTCTTCTAAATAAAGTTTTTGCTGATCTAAAGCTATTTTTAATTCTTTCGTCCTTGCTTTTACCTCCTCTTCTAACTTTTCTCTAAATAATCTTTTATCAGTAATATCTCGTGAAAATGTAATACCTTTCAATAATCCCTTTTTGTCCGTATATACTTTTCCTCCCGCTTCAAGCCAAATATACGTCCCGTCTTTCCTTCTGAATCTTAATTCTGCCTTACCTTCTCCATGTCTTAAACGTTTCCATATAATTTTACCAACTTGGTGAAGATCATCAGGATGAATAAAGCTTGCTAACCGTTCTCCAATCATATCCTCTTTCGAATAGCCCAATAGCTTTTCATGGACTGGTTCATTAATGAATTCAAATTTGAGCTCATGATCGAATACCGCAATTAGATCATTGGCATTTTCTGTAATAAGTCGATAATTCATTTCAGATTCTCTTAATTTTAACTCAGATTTTTTCCTCTCTGTAATATTTCTCGATATTACTAATCCTTTGTAATTACCGTAAGAATCTTGAAACCTCTTGGTCATACTATCGAACCACAACCAAGAGCCATCCTTAGATTTATATCTTTGTTCCCAGATTGCCTCTCCATTTTTAACTATGGCTTGGAGATAAGAATTCAAATTTTTAGTATCTTCAGGATGCATCAAGGGTACTATTGATTTTCCGATTATATCTTTCTTAGATAATCCTAATTGTTTTAGATGAGCTTGTTCATTAATAAATTCTATTTTTAACTTACTGTTAACAATACGAATTAAATCATTCGAATTTTCGGTGATCCGCCGATAATTATCCTCAGATTCCTTTAACTTTTGTTCTGCATTTTTTCTATCAGTAATATCTTGGATTATGGCTTGGATTAACACTTGATTATTAAGTTCAACTAAAGAACTTTGATAATATATCCAAATTAATTCTCCACCTTTTTTTCGAATTTGGAGTTCCATTGGTTCAATATTTTCACCTCTCTTCATAGTTAAATATCTTTTAATAAATTCTCTTATTTGTTGGGGGGTATAAATTGCTAAGTTAAGGTAATTTTTATTAATAATTTCATCCAAAGAAAAACCAAATATTTTTGCAGTAGCTTCGTTAGCTTCAACGATTATTCCTTCTGGAGTAGTTAGAACTATTGAATATGGGGATTTTTCAAATAAATCTCTATATTTGGCTTCAGAATCTTTAATTTTTTGTTCTGCTATTATCCTTTCGTTAATGTCCCTTGAAACCAAAAGAGCTTTTTCCTCCCCATCAATATCATTAAAGACTTTTCCTCTTATTTCAAGCCAAATAAATCCTCCATTCTTTTTCTTATATCTTATGATTCCAGAACCTTCACCCTTTTTAAATCCCTCTCTCAACAAATTAACTGCTCTATGATAATCATCTTTATGGATGAAATTGATTGCGGATTTATTAATAAGATCCTCTTTTGTAAAACCCATAATTTTTGAATTAACCTCTTCATTGATATACTCAAATTTAAAGTTTTTGTCTAAAATTGCTATCATATCGTTAATATTTTCAGTTATCAATCTATATCTTTGTCTTGATTCCTTTAATTGTTGTTCTGCAATTTTCTTTTCATTAATATCTCGTAAAACTAAAAGAAACTTTAAAGTTCCATCTTTTTCAATGAATAGTCTTACCTGGAAATCACACCAAATCCATCTGCCTGTTTTATGCAGCACCTGCCCTTCATATGATATTTCACCTACTTTTTGTAGGGTATTCATATTTGCATAAATTTTAGTGAGACTTTTATCTTTTAGAAACATTTGTATTGATTTCCCGATTAATTTTTCCCTTGGTAGACCTAAAAAATTTAGAGCAGCAACTTGATTAACATATTCAAATTTAAATTTACTATTAAGGATGATGATAAGATCATTTGATTTTTCTGATATTAAACGATATTTTTCTTCTGAAAGCTTTAGTTTTTCTTCCGCGATTTTTTTTTCGCTAATATCCTCTATGATAACTTGTATAATTTTTTGATCTCCAATATCAATTAAAGAGGTTGAAAGCTTAATCCACTCTAAACCAAATTCTTCCGACTTTATATGATACTCAACAGGCCCAGAAAAGCCTTTAGATATTAAATCCAAATAGATTTTTTTAAGATTTTTCATTCTTTCTGGTGGAATAAACTCCAAATCCCTAAAATTTTTTCCAATTATCTCCTCTTTATTCATTTTGAAATATTTTGAAGTTATAAAATTAAAATCTAAAACATTACCGTTAATATCAATTAAGATAATCATATTTGGAGAATTATCATATAAATGACGATATTTTTTTTCAGATTCTAGCAGTTTTTTTTCAACCATCAGTCTATCGGTAATATCTCTAGAAGCGAATAATGCTTTTTGGTTTCCATCAACATCAATAAATACCTTGCCTTTAACTTGATGCCAATGATAATTTCCATTCTTATCTTTGACTCGAAATTCTGCCACACCTTTACCCTCCTTAATCCCTTTCTTAATAGCTTGAATTACTTTATGGTGGTCTTTCGGATGAATAAATTCCAATGGTTTCTTTCCAATAACATCATTATATGTGTAACCTAATAACTTACTAACTACTTTTTCATTAAAATATTCTATTTCTAATTTGGGATTCAGGATGGAGATTATATCATTAGCATTTTCAATTATTTTTCGATGGTGCTCTTCGGAAATTTTTAATTGTTGTTCTGCTAATTTTCTCTCATGGATATCTCTTAAAACTATTATACCCTTATTTCTTCCGCTTTTATTAATTATACTTTTTCCTGATCCTTCAAACCATCTATAAGTTCCATCCTTAAGTTTAAATCTTAATTCATTTTTGCCTACCCCATACTTCTGACCATTTTGTAATCCTTGAATCGCATTTTTAACGTCATCAGGATGGAGGAATTCTAATGTATTTTTCCCGATTACATCATTGAGGTCATATCCAGAGATCTTTTTCAGGGTTTGTTCATTTAAATATTCAATTTCATATTTTTCGTTGAGAATTCCTATGACATCATTCGCATTTTCAGTTATAATTCTATATTTGTTTAGAGATTGATTTAGTTCCTCCTCTATGATTTTCTGGTTTGTTAAATCATCAGCGATAAACAAAATGGCATTCAATCTCCCATTTTGGCTCATTGGAATTCCATAGGTTTTAAGGTAAACGATATCTCCTTTTTTAGTTCTAATTTTAAACTCAAATGGTTTTAAATTCTTACCATTTTTTGTAATTTCTTTTATAGCACCCTGAACATGAAGTATTTGATTATTATCTCCAAATTCCTTGAAAGATTTATTAATGATTTCCTTCTTACTATATCCTAAAGTGGAAATAGTCATATTATTAACATCAAGAAAATTTCCTTTTAAATCAAGAACAAATATTAAATCTAGAGAACACTCAAACAATTCTTGATATTCATTTCTAATTTTAGTAGCTATATTATCCATTTTTTACGCCTCTTTTACTTATTGACATTTTAAAATTATTTTTATAAATAAAATTATATATTATTTTCAAGAGCGCTTATTATCTCTCTACATGATTCCAAAATAGTGTTTAAATATTTACTTATAATGAGACGGTCTAAATTTCCTCTATTATTTATCTCTTCTAACATCAGTTCGCAGAAACCTTGTATTGTATTTATACCCGTTCTGATTTGAAGATTTAGAAATTCAATAGGTAAAATTTCTTTCTTTTTAAGAAAAATATCATGAATTTTTCTGAAAAATTCTTTAAATTGAGTGGTATCTTCTTTTAAAATGTAATCCTTGTCTATAGAAAGAAAGGACGCTTCAATTCGCTTTAAGTTATCAATTTCCATAGCAGGCTTTTGAGCTTGTCTTAATATAATAATAGCATATAATTGATTTCCTCCTCTAGCTTTTTGATCTGCTATTTGTACTTTACAGATTTGAGAATAAAAATTTCTAAAATCTAATCTCACATATTTATTGGTTGTATTTAACGCATCCCTTAATAGGTTTTCAATGAAATTCTTATTTTTTATGGGAAATGAAGATACTATCTCTTTTGGTCCAAGAATTTGATCATATTTACCAATAACTATTATAAAGGGATAAATTTCCAGGCCATCCTTAATTGTATTATACCATTCTAGCATTTCATTATAAAATCCTTTAACTCTTTTTCTTATACCTAAAAAATAATAAAAATTCCTATTTTTAACCTTTTAGTTAAAATTAGGGATCTGAATAATATTTAACTTAGCTTTAGATAATTTCAATTATGAAATAAAAAATAAAATTTGTCGATTCCATATTGATAAATATAAGGAAAAAATAAATAAATCTTAATTATACAATTACAGCGTTTTAAAATTAATTATTACAGTGTATCGGAGGTTTTTTGTTTATCCATGGTCTTTCTTGCTCTAATTGGGCCGCTAAACGGAAAAGTGTAGCTTCATCACCAAAAGGAGCCGCAAATTGAATCCCTATAGGAATGTTATTTGGTGTCCAGTATAATGGTACCGACATCGCTGGTTGACCTGTGACATTGTAAACAAATGTAAAAGCGACCAATTTACTCATTAATGAAATGGTTTTACCAGCCTTCCTCAAATTTGTTGGTGCAAAATTTCCTAATTCCATCGGAGGGATAGTGAGGGTTGTATTGAGAAGAATATCATATCCACCTTTATGAAACCAGTTCGCCATTTTGCGAGAAAATTTTTGACATTCTTCGATAGCGATACAATAATCAGCCCCAGTACGGGTGGCTGCATTTTGATAAACTAACCAGGTCACGGGCTCTAATTGATCTTCTGTTATCTTTTTACCTAATTCTCTTTCCCAATAGGAGATGACTTGACCGGTAGTGCTCGAAAAGATAACTCCAAAACTCATAAAGAGATTCTTATAACTCAATTCATTCGCATCTATCTCCTCAACGTTATGACCTAAACTCTCGCATAATTTAGCGGCATCTCTTACCGCTTTTTCACACTCTGGATCTATTTTATTTTCAAAACTCCATCCAGTAGGAATGGAGGTTAAATAACCGATTTTTAGACGACCTACTTCTGAACCAACTTCTTCTAAATAGGGACGTTTCTTTGGAGGAGCATAATAGGGATCTCCAATGTCGGGTCCCGATG
>Ga0209427_10007924_pt1 | contig 11981 bp, 10 predicted proteins | sample DeeMarSWOR136_30_FD_187465 | JGI IMG/M metagenome (GOLD analysis project Ga0209427, IMG submission 187465) | Marine sediment microbial communities from White Oak River estuary, North Carolina - WOR-1-36_30 (SPAdes) (version 2) | ecosystem: Environmental > Aquatic > Marine > Intertidal zone >... | reverse complement strand
CCAATCATTTAGTTTTACCCAACCACCTCCACCAGGTCCTCCTTTACCGGTTTCTACTGGAGGAAATCCTGTTCGTTCTTCTATTCTCTTTAAAATATTCCAAGCATATTTGTATGAATATCCTTTATTTTTTTTATGGGTACAAGCTCTAGCTGCTTGAATTAGAGAACCATTTTTATTTTTATCTATATTTTCTAAAAGATTAGCCCAACCTGAACCTAATATATTTTTATCGTTAAATAGCAACCAGAATTTTATTCCCAAACCTAATTTTAACTTTAATTCTTTAATATTAGGTTTATTTACCATAAGTATTAATTATTCCATACACATATTTAATATTTTATTATAGTTATGAAAGGAAAAACATTAAAGTTAGGATTTTTTTTTCTTTTTAAGTCAATTTTATAATCTATTTATTTTATGTTCTTTTCTAATAGTGAATCTGAAAAAAAAGGGAAACAAGTAATAGAAAATCTATATTATTTCTCAGAAAATCAAATGTTAGACTGTAATCAATATATAATCTCAGATCCCAACTCTGATGAACTTGCACTCTTTGATGCAGGTAATGGTATATCAATGAAAGGTTTATTTAAAGGAATGAAGAAATTGAATCTTGATTATGAAAATATAACAAAAATCTTTCTTACACATGAACATGTAGATCATGTATTAGGATTATATCCTTTATTAAAAATAATGTTATTAAATCCCCCTAAAATTTATGCTTATGGAGAAACTGCTAAAATTTTACAAGAAGGGGATGAAACTCAAATTTTTCCAGGTAATCTTGGTATTCGTCCAAGTATGTTTGGAGTTGAGATTAAACCATTAAATATCATTGATATAACTAATATAAGGGAAATTGAAGTATTCACAGATTTTTTATTTCAGATTCATTATACACCAGGACACTCTTTAGGTTCAATCTGTTATTATGAACCTGATAAAAAAATGTTGATTCCTGGAGATTTGGTTTTTATAGGTGGTTCATTCGGTCGCTATGATTTTCCTGGTGGTGATTATAACACATTGGTTAATTCTATAAAATTTGTAAACGATTTAGATGTAAAGTATCTACTTCCAGGTCATATGGGGATTACAACAGATGGTAATAAACAAATAGCATTCTCTTATAGAATGATACAATCAATCAGTTCTTTTTATTAAATCTGTTATTAACAACCTTAGCAAATCTTTTTAAGTATAGTTAATATATGGAACTCCGTTAAATCTATTATTTATTAATTTTATTTGAAGAATCTGAATAAATTGGTTGTACAAAAAGAAAATACTCAATAAGTTATGGATGAAGTTTTTTTGAAAAGTTCCTCGAAAGCAATATTTGATTATATAGTGTTGCGAACTGAAACTTTAACCTTAATTTTTTCAAAAGGAAATTTAGTTCACTTAAATAAAATACTTAATGTTAATAAAAAAAAGAGCAAATTGACATCTTTCTAAGGAACTTACATGAAATGGATGAATAAGGATCATGTACAGAAAACATGAATCTTAAAATAAATCAGTGTCTATATTTAAATGCTTTAATAATAAGAATTTAGATTTTATTAAATTAAAGATAATACAGTTAAATTTTCAATTAGATCAAAAAGATACTAATATTTAAATAACACATCTATCTATTATTTTTATAATCCTCTTTAAATTAAAAAAAAATAAGATTTAGAGAAAATTTGTAATTTTAATTTTTTTAAAATTAAAACTATTAGTGGAAAAGATATGTCTGAAAAAAAAGAAGACCGTCCAACTGAGATCTATTTAAGATCTTATCCAAAGATCATTTTTTTCTGGCCTCTACTGATTACGAGTTTAGTTCTTTGGTTGATACAAGCATTCATTGATCCAAGCAATGTTTTAGGATATGTCTGGTTTATAGTGTTCTTTACAAATATATTCGTGACAGCATTTGACTTCTCTTCAACTAAATTCTTTGTGCTAATACTAGCTATTGTAGTTATTATTCTGGTTTTAGTTTTCCTAGTTTTACCGAACTGGGCTGTGGATATTGGTGGTTTGCCTAACCTCGATTTAGGCTTACCATGGGCATTTTATATGATAATGACAATCATATTAGCTATAATATTGGGGATTGTAATTATTAGTACCAGGTTTGAATATTATAAGATTGAAAGAAACGAAATAATTCATAAAGCAGGAATTTTTAGTTCAGCTGAACGATTTCCAGTCAAGAGTTTACGATTTAAAAAAGAGATTCCTGATGTGTTTGAATTCTTCATGTTAAGGGCCGGAAAGTTAACAATAATGCCAGGAAAGGCTGATGAAGTCATGATCCTTAATACAGTGCTCAATATTAATAAAAGAGAAAGACAACTCGATTGGTTACTTAGTCACGTCTCTGTAGAGCCTGATGAAATTGATTAAAATTAAACTTTCTATTTTTTTTAATTTTTTTTTATACTATTATTTTTGAGAATAGAATAAATTTAAGTTTTTATTCTCACTTTTGAAGAACACATTATGTCTCAAAAACTAATAATTCTATTTGATTTTGATGGAGTTATCATAACTCAAAGATCATTAGAATATTCTGCTTCTATTTTCCTTAAGAGAAACTTTTATAAATGGAAAAATACCGAAAATATAAGACTTATCGATTTAGCACGATTTTTTGAAGAATCCGATTCTAAAAGCAAATGGACTGCCTTTAAACAAATAAATAGAGTGTATAAACATTTCATTCCAAGTTTTTGGCGAAGAAATATATTTTTTATTAATTTTCGGCGCACATATCCAAAATTCGAGAAATATGAAACACTTACACCAAATCTAGACAGAGTTTTAAAAGAACTTAAAAAAAAAGATATTCCTCTAGGTATTGTATCTAATACAAGTAGTAAAAGGTTAGAATACTTCAAAAGAAAATTACATTTAGAGAAATATTTTACTGTTTTTATATCACGGGATGAATCACCTGTTAGGAAGCCAAATGCTTATCCAATCATATTAGCATTAAAGGAACTTAAAAAAAGAATTACAATTTCAATTGATAAAAACACAGTATATTATATTGGTGATCTTCCATCGGATATAGAGTGTGCTAAAAATGCTGAAATAAAAAGTATAGCATTATTATCGGGGCATGGCAAGAAAGAAGACATGGAAAAATTAAATCCAACAATCATACTTGAAGATATAAAAGAGATATTAGAGATTGAACAATTCAAAAAATTATTATTCAAATAGACATTAAATTCTATTAAGTATGTTTAATCTGGATGAATTTGAAAATACAATTATTTTAGAAAAAGTTGATAAACTTAACAGATTTCTAAATAAAAATAAACTTTCTAAGGCATCAAAAATTATTCATGAATTAGAATTGTTATTAGATCATGAAGAACATTCTGTACCTATAACATATCTCTTTAGTGTTTTGGCAGAAGAGAACTTTAATCTAATTCCCAATAATCTATTTCAAAAAATCTTTGAATTTTTGAATTCTGACAATATTAAATTAAAAACAAACTCAATTATAATCATTGGATTTGCGTTGATTTCAAATCCTAAATTTGTCAATAATTTTTTCTCAGTTTTTACTGAATTCATAAAGGATAAATCAGAAGATATTAGAAATAATGTTATTTATTTTCTCCAAGAATTATTAAGATTAAAACCGGAGTTATTAGAGCAAATTGTTGATCTTCTAATAGAATCACTTCTATTAGAAAATAAGAGTGAGAACATTTCTTCTTTATTAGATTTTCTTGAGTTATGTTCAGAATTAAGTTATGATCAGTTGTATAACCTTAGAGATACCTTAAAAACTTTAATTCCTGCATATGAAAAAGATAAAGCATCTGAGAATTATGAAAAAATAATCTCTCTAATCCAGAAATTTTTTCCAAATCTAAAAGAAAAAGATTTAAAAATTTATAACAATGAGGAGCTGATAGTTCTATTAGATAACCAGTTTTTAATGAAAAAATATAACTTTACAGAAATCTCAAAAATAGAAGAACTCAGATTAAAAGATTTTTTAGAAAAATTTAAGAAATCGCCATTAAAGGACAAAAAAATCTATTTTTATATTAGATCCAAAGGAAAAAAAGTTCTCGTTTATGAACTTGAAAGAAGTAAATTATTTGATTTATTTGAAAAAGAGAGAAAAATCTTAAAAGAAGAAATCCTGAAAACCTTTTCATTAATAATAAAAGAAGATTCAGAATTAAGATTATTTTTGAGAACTATGATAAAACTAAACATTATTTCCGGATTTTTCTCTAATTTAGGATATTTTTATCCTTCAAAATTCATAAGATCCAAGCTATTAAATGATTTGAATTCAATAGGAGAAATTAATTTAAAAAAATATGATTATCTTCCACTAGATTTTACCAAAGCTTTAATTGAAGATATAGCTAAATCACCGACCCAATATTTGTTATTAGGAAAAGAAAAGAATGCTTATTATTCATTAAAAAAAATTCAAGAGCAAATTAATATTCAAGCAGCAAAGGAGAGTGTAATTGATTTAAGAACTTACCGTGAAAAATTGACTGATGAGGATTTTATAAAATTAATCAAAAATTTACCAAGAGAATATTTATCAAAATATCGAAAAGGTACTCAATGGTTAACCAATCTTGGTACACTTCAAATTAATAAAGCAGTAGAAAATTCTAAAATTATTGGATATTTTAGTATATCAAAAATTTCTAATGATTTAAATTTAAGTCAAATTTTACTATTAGATGTATTTGATCAATATGTAGATAAAAGGAGTGGTATTTGGGATAGAAAAAAAGAAATTTTTTATTATTCTAGGTATTTAAAAGAAAAAATTGACGAAATTAGTAAATTATCTAATGAGATAGAAAAATTGGAAAAAATTAATAAAATGAGTATTGAACTTAATATTGATAAAAATCTGATTTCTACTAAAATTGATGAAAATTTACAATTAATTGCCGAAGAAATAAAACAACAAGAAAAAATAAACATTAGTGATTATATGGAGAAAACAGGCATGGATCTCGACAACTTCTTGAAATTTATTGAAGATCTTAATATTAATTATTTCAAGAAGGCAGATCAACTTATTTTCAATCCATTAAAAATTGAAGAAGTACAGAATGAAATTAAATATATGTTAATTAATCATTCAAAATCAAAAGATTATATATCCTTAGGAACTTTTGATATAACTTCAAATTTAATCAAACAATTAATAAACAGCTTAATGCTTGATGGCAAATTAAGAGGTATTTTTTATGAGCACGAAAATGAAATATTTTTCTATACTGAGAAAGGAATAATGAATTCAATGTTAGAAAATAGTTTTATATTTTCTTTCCATGACTTATTCTATGGTAAAGAATTAACCTTAAAAGAAATAGAACTATTAAAAGAAATATTTGAAGATCTAGTGTCTAATAAAAGACTTAACGGAACATTTGATGAAAAAACTTTAACATTTTCCAGTAATGAAGTTTTATTTGCTAAAGATTATAATACCGCGTTATTTGAATTCGAACAGAGAGTAAATAAGTATTTGGAGATATTTGTAATGGAATTTCAAAAAATTAAAAGAATTTTGACAAAAAAAAATGAAACAATCTTCCCTCAAGAAATCAAAAGTATACAGGAGCTAATAGATAAAATTAATGAAAAATATATTGGTTGGAGAAACAGCTTAGAAGCTTTTATTTCAAGGGTCAATAAAAAAATGTTAAAAGACCAAGGTTTAACTTTGAAAAAATATAAAACTCTCAATTTAGACCAATCTAAATCAGAAATAAAAGTTTTTGAAGAAGATCCCGAAGTATATGACCTATTAAAAAAATTCAATGATTGGGTGAATATATTTAATAAGATTGAGTTAAAATATCCTAATATCATCTTTTACCAAAAAAGATTGGTAAATAATTCAGAAGATAAAGAATCTAAAGAAAAACTAAGAGAATTAACAGAAGAGTTATGTTTAAGTTAGGATTATTTTTTTTTAAATTGGGAGAGGAATTCATTAATATCTATTTTTTCATCTGTTATAATTTTGTAAGTCTTTGGATTTGTTATCCCATTTAAGGTTAGGATTCCTTCTTCTTCTAAGGTTTTTAACGCTCTCCAAATAAAATTAATTTTAGAACGATTAGATGATTTTATATTATTACATCTTCTAATTCTCTTGGTATTAACAATATTAACATTGTTATCAATTAATTTATTAATCGCTTCAAGAGTATCTTTTAAGTTATTCATGAAAAAATCCATTTTGAGAGTGTTCCACCTATAAGAGAATTAATTTATTATACGCTCCTCAGACAATTTATTAATCCAAAAAGTGAAATTGAATTTTGTGAGTATAATAAATTATTTTTAGATCTATATAAATTTTTTTATCTTGAGATAAAACTATTCAAAAGAACTTTGTTTCTGAAATTTATAACTTAATTTAATACTCCATTTATTAAAATAAATTATATGTTAATGGCGAAAAACTCGTTTGCCACAAAATATTAAAGCGCAATTTAATTCATTTGCTCGTTTTATAACAGCATCATCTCTAATAGAACCCCCAGGATTTATTATAGCTTTTGCTCCAGCCTTTACAGCTACTTCTAATCCATCAGGGAAAGGAAAAAAAGAATCTGTCCCCATGAAAGAATCTTTTAAATCTTCTTTATGACCAAATTCAATTGCTTTTTGAACTGCTAATTTAACTACGTGAACTCTGCTTTGTTGACCAGCACCAATTCCTATTGTATAAATACCATCCTCATAAATTTGAGCAAAACATGCTGAATTTGATTTAGCCCATTTTGATACTTTATAAGCAAAAGTAAGTGCTTCTTTTTCTTTAGAGTCAACTTGTCTTTGGCTAACTACTTGCCACTCTTTGATTATTGGCTTATAATCATATTCTTGTACTAATACACCTCCTAAGATGGATCTTATTTCCAAATTTTTATAAATATTATCCCTATTTTCAAATAAATTTCCAAATTCTAAGATAATCATATTTTCTTTAGTTTTCAATATATCCAATGCCTCATCTTCAAATGAAGGTGCCATAAGACCCTCAACAAATAATTTTTCTATGTTTACTATGAATTCCGCAACTTCTTTTGTTAATTTTTGGTTTACACCCCAAATCCCTCCAAAAGCAGATAATGGATCGCAACTAAAAGCCATCTTGGCTGACTTTAACTGATTTTTCTTATCTATTGCTACTCCATTTGGAGAAGTGTGCTTTAAAATCGCAGTTACATAATGATTTTCTCCTAAATCTAAGAGTAATTGCATACATGCATCAATATCAAGGTAATTATTAAAAGAAATTTTTTTTCCACTAAGTTGTTTTAAATTATGGAGCCCAAATTTAGCAGAATTATCTTTATAATAAGCTGCAGTTTGATCCCAATTTTCTCCATATCTACAATCTTGTACTTTTTCATATACTTTTATAAGTATATTTGGCAGTAGAGCATTAGGATTATAATATTTTTGCAAGTAATTTGCAATAGCAGCATTATAATCAGCCATAATTGTAAATACATCTTGGGCAAGAGTAAGTCTAGTTTTTTCAGTAATTGCACCTCTATTTTTTCTTAATTCTGATATAATTTCTTTATAATATTCAGGACTTGGAACAACAATAACATCTGGGAAATTTTTAGCTGCTGCACGAATCATTGTGGGTCCTCCAATATCAATCATTTCAAGTGCATCTTCAAGATTTACTCCAGGTTTTTCAATTGCTTCTTTAAATTGATATAAGTTACAAACAACCATATCTATTGGTTTAATATTATATTTATATGCATCCTCAATGTCTTTTTGTAAATCTCTACGATATAATATTCCACCTTCAATTCTAGGATGTATTGTTTTAATCCTACCATTAAATATTTCAGGCGATTCAGTAAATTCGGAAATCCGTGTATATGGAATTCCATTCTTCTCAAAAATTATTCCAGTGCCTGCAGTAGAAAGAATCTCAACTCTAAATTCTTTAACTAACACCTTGGCAAAATCAAGGATTCCGGTTTTATCATAAACACTAATAATTGCTCTTTTTATAGGCTTCATGTTTTTTCAATTTAAACTAATTTATTTTTGAAAGTAATACTAACAAAGAAAACTTTACTATTGGTAAAATATAATTAATTAATCTTTAATAATTGAAATATGAAAAAAAACTTCAAATAACCAAAGAAGGAATTTGATTCTTAAAGATGTAAATGAAAGAAAATAAAAATAAAAATTTCTTTAATGCCAATGTATTTCATCAAAAGAATTCTCGATGTTTTATGTTCAAAATGCTTTTATAATAAAATAAAATTTTAAAATTTTCCAATAAGATCATGAGGTTGAGTTTCTCTTTGACCTACTAAAGAGACTATACCAAGTGATGCTTTCTGCATTTCTTTAATAGAACGAGCACCAGCATAAATCATCCCATTAGTTAATCCTTCTTTTAAAGTTGCTAACACTCCAGAAACATCGCCAACATAAGGAACATAATTAGAAACACCCTCTGTTAGCATCTTTGAACCCTCAATATAACGATCTGAAATATACCCATATGTTCTTGCTTCTTTTGATCCCATCCCTCTATATACTTTTACTTTTCTTCCAGCAATTGTATCGATAAAACCAGGAGATTCATCTGTGCCTGCAAAGAAATGGCCAGACATAATTAGATCTGCTCCAGCAGCAAATGCTTTAGGTAAATCTCCTGGATTTTTAAAACCACCATCTGCAATTAAAGATAATTTGGGATTATAATCTTGAATAGCGTCAGCTACTTGAGCAGTAGCAAAAAGAGTTGGTGCACCTACTCCAGTTTGGATTGAAGTTGTACAAATAGAGCCGGAACCCATTCCAACTTTTAGTCCTATAAATTTCTCTTCAATAAAATCACATTTAGTTATTAAGTGTTCTGCGGCTTTATAAGTTCCGATATTGCCTAATACAAAATTGGATTCTAATAATCTCATTAATTTTTGAGTATTTTCAATATCCACTTTTTTGTAAAAATCTGCTACATCTATAAAAAAAATGTCTACATATTTATTTATCTCTTTTAACATATTTTGTGCTTGAGAGCTCTCAGGGTATTTTGGAGATAGAGCTAGCGCACATAATAAATGACCTTGGTCATCTTTTGAAGCATAAGGAAATTCTGGAGCTAAATCCTTTTTTGTAATTAATCCTTTTAAGTATCCTTCACTATTTATAATTGGCAACTTTTCCTTACGTGATTCATATAAGATCTTTAAGGCTTTTTCTCTTGATGCACCTGGTTCAATAGAAATAACATTTTTAGTCATATAGTCTTTTACTGCTCCATTTTGCAAATCTTGTTCAAAAAATGGGATATCCCGTTTAGTAATAATCCCACAGACTTTTTTTTGCTCATTGGTTACAACAATGCCGCTTATATTATAATTATCCATCATAAATTTAGCTTTTAATACACTAGCATTTGGACCAATTGTTGCTACATGTTCATCATCAATTACAAAACTTCGTGCTCTTTTTACAATTCTGCACACTTCTAGTTGTCTTTCATAAGAACAATTACGATGTATAACACCCAAGCCACCATGTAACGCCATATTAATAGCCATCAAATCTTCAGTTACAGTATCCATTGCAGAAGACATAATAGGAAGATTAAAATGATATTTACCAATTTTGGAGGAAATATCAACTTCTTCAGGAGCAAAATCTGTATAACCTGGAAGTATTAGAACATCATCAAATGTAGCGATAAGTTCTCGAAAATGAATCTTTTCTCGATAGTATTCTGACATTTTGGTCAACCTCATCAAAGATCTTACTATATTCTTATTATAACTCAAAAACATATGTTATAATATTAAAGATATTTGTATAATGATAAACTTATAAATTTTTGGTATTGACTATTTAATTAGTATTTCTAAACTATTTGCATTTGAAAGTACTTTAAAAAAATTAGAAAAAATTTAATTTTAAACGGGAATATCTCGTTTGTTAAAGATTAGTAATGAAATCACAGCCAATATAATTGTATAACTTGAGAGAAAAACAATTTTTATTGGTACCGCATCCCAATTCCTATTAACAAGGAGATTTGACATGTCAGAGTAGTAGAAAATACTTATATATTTAATACTTTGCATACTCTCACCAAAGCTTTGCCAGAATTGACCAACAGCATAAAAAAAGATAATTACACCAAAACTTAAAACAAGGGATTTCTTTGAATCCATGAATGTCGAAAAGAAAAATCCAGTAGTAACAATACTGAAATTCAATAAAATCATTACAAGGAAAGCTACCAATAATTCTGCCCATGAAACTTGGTTCGGAGCAACATTTGGCATGATAAAAATACCCAGAATTACTGCCAACATTACTCCTATTAAGACTATAAAAGCACCCATAATGTGATATAAATATTTTCCTAGTGAAAATTCCCATCGTTTAATAGGTTTTGATAGCATGAGATCAATTGTTTTATTATCAATCTCTCTTGGAATGTCTTGAGAAGCCTTTATAACAAAATAAACTCCGAAAAAGAAAAAAGACATTGAAAAAAGATATATGTTCATTAGACCTCCAATAGTGCTAAGTGAGTAAAATTCACCTATCATCTGCCTTATTGCTTCTGGATATGAGTCCAGTAAAGCTTCAAAGTCCTCAAAAAATATAGGATCAAAAATTGATACAAACCATATATAAAATAGTCCCAATAATACTGTATAAAGAATAATCCCTTTTTTACTGGATATAAGCTCTTTCAGCATTATTATAATTGATTTCATACTGCTTCACCTCCTACTGTATAACTATCTTTGTAATATTGCATAAAAATGTTCTCTAAGGTGGAATGGGTAACTAATATATCTCTTATAGGAGCTCCTTCCCATTCTTTTTCACTAATTTCGTGTAAAACTTTTCGAATTTGTTCTGGAGGTACTAGAAATTGAAGCTCAGTAAGATAGGTTTGTTTCACAATAGCTTCTGGAACTTCTGATGCTAAAAAATTCTTAAATGCTTCTAGACCTTTTTGGGTTTCAAAGATTAATTCAATATTTTTCAAATTCTTTGCTTTAAGATCACTAACATCTGAAATTTCTGCAATTTTTCCTTGTTTAATAATTGCCACTCTATCGCAGAATTTTTCTACTTCTGGAAGCACATGAGAACAAACAAAGACAGTACAATTTGATTCTTTTTGACGCTCAGCTACAATCCGATAAAACTCACTCTGGTTTAAAGGATCAAGCCCAGAAGTAGGTTCATCTAAGATTAATATGTCAAATTTTCCCATCAATGCTGATAACACACCGACTTTCTGTTTATTTCCTTTGCTTAAAACTCCTATTTTTCGATCCATATCTAATTTAAGTCTTTCTGCCACTTCATTAATAAACTCCCAATCAATTTCGATATCATAAAGTTTAGCAAAGTAATTAATCAATTCATTGGTATTCATATGCTTATAAATTCCCAATTCACCTGGTAAATATCCAATTCGGTTTCGAACCATTATATCCTTTTTTGGATTGATCTTTTCCCCTAATATTGTAATATCTCCAGCATCAGGATTAAGAAAACCAAGTATACATCGAATCGTGGTAGTTTTTCCTGCTCCATTTGGTCCTAAATACCCAAATCGTGATCCTTGGGGCACCTCAAATGAAATGTCGTCAACAGCTTTAACTCTACCGCGATTATAATATTTGATTAAGTTTTCAACTTCTATAGCATTCATTTTGATAGACCTTAGATTTTTTATTTTTCATGAATAATAAAGAACCCAATAAAATAATATGAAAAATGCATATTTAAATGTTCTTCATCCTTCATGAAAGATAAAAAATTATAAATAGTTAATTGCACATTAATTATAGTAAGAAATGATAGATGAGGAACTTTTGCTCGAAAATCATAAATTTGAGGGCAAAATCAAAGAATATGAACAAATTCTTATTGATTTT
>Ga0209427_10007919_pt1 | contig 11984 bp, 8 predicted proteins | sample DeeMarSWOR136_30_FD_187465 | JGI IMG/M metagenome (GOLD analysis project Ga0209427, IMG submission 187465) | Marine sediment microbial communities from White Oak River estuary, North Carolina - WOR-1-36_30 (SPAdes) (version 2) | ecosystem: Environmental > Aquatic > Marine > Intertidal zone >... | reverse complement strand
CGTGCACGCAAGTGCAGGTGAGGATCTCGGCATGGGGACAAAGAGATTCCCTTCGGCCTGGCTCAGGACAGGCTTCACTTCGTTCAGAATGACACGTGTGCACTTTACTGCTAATTATGGAAAAGGCCTGGCAAAGAAGGGGACATTCTAGACGCATGCAAGCAAATCCAGTATAATGATAAACGTACTGACAGGACGGCGATCTTCTGTCCATTATCGGGGGAGAAATGCCAGAATTCCAACTCGTGTCGGACTTACGGCCGACGGGCGACCAGCCGCAAGCAATTGCCAAACTGGTCGAGGGGCTTAAACGTGGCGATAAGCACCAGACGTTGCTTGGCGTTACAGGGTCCGGCAAGACCTATGTCATGGCCAACATCGTTGCTCAGGTACAGCGTCCTACCCTGGCGCTTTCTCACAACAAGACGCTGGCAGCACAGCTTTACAGCGAGTTTCGAGAGTTCTTCCCCCACAACGCGGTAGAGTATTTCGTCAGTTACTACGACTATTACCAACCTGAGGCCTATCTCCCGCGTACAGATACCTACATTGAGAAAGACGCGGACATCAACGAAGAGATCGACAAGCTGCGCCTGGCAGCAACCTCTTCTCTACTGACGCGGCGTGATGTGATCATCGTGGCCAGCGTGTCTTGCATCTACAACATCGGCTCACCACAGGAGTATGGCCAGGACGTAGTGCAACTCCGGCGGGGGGAGACGCGACGACGCGAACGCCTGCTGCGCCACCTCACCGAGATCTTCTACCAGCGCAACGACACGGACTTTCACAGGGGACGCTTTCGCGTGCGCGGCGATACGGTAGACGTCTTTCCAGCGTACCGGGAGACTGCCCTGCGTATAGAATACTGGGGCGACACAGTAGAGCGCATCACGGAGATTGATCCGCTGACTGGCGAAATCCTCCTGGAACATGACCTGGTACAGATCTTCCCAGCCAAGCATTTTGTTACCAACAAGGAGCGGCTGGTGACCGCGTTACAGACGATCGAGGCTGAACTCGAGGAACACCTGGCCATCCTTCGTCAACAGGGCAAGCTGCTGGAAGCGCAGCGTCTGGAGCAGCGCACACGCTATGACATGGAGATGATGCGGGAAGTAGGCTACTGCTCCGGCATCGAGAACTATTCGCGACACCTCTCAGGTCGTGCACCCGGCCAACAGCCCTGGACGCTGCTGGACTATTTCCCTGACGATTTTTTGATGTTTGTGGACGAGTCACACATGACACTACCGCAGGTACGCGGCATGTACAATGGTGATCGCGCGCGCAAAGAAGTGTTGATCGAATATGGCTTCCGCCTGCCTTCAGCACTGGATAACCGGCCTCTTCGTTTCGAGGAGTTTGAGAGGCGCATCGATCAGGTGATCTATACCTCTGCCACCCCCGGACCTTACGAACTGAAGCATTCGCATCAAGTGGTGGAGCAGATTGTACGTCCTACAGGCCTGGTTGACCCCGAGATCATAGTGAGGCCCACCAAGGGCCAGATTGACGACTTGTTGGCTGAGATCAACGGGCGTGTGCAGCAGGGTGAGCGTGCACTGGTGACCACCCTCACCAAGCGAATGGCAGAAGACCTGGCGGACTATTTGCTGGAGATGGGCGTCAAGGTGCACTATTTGCACTCGGAGATACAGACCATTGAGCGTGTGGAAATCCTGCGTGATCTGCGTATGGGCGTGTACGATGTAGTGGTAGGTATCAACTTGTTGCGTGAGGGGCTGGATCTACCTGAGGTTTCACTGGTCGCTATCCTCGATGCCGACAAAGAAGGCTTTCTGCGGAGCAAGAATTCGCTGATCCAAACCATTGGCCGTGCGGCGCGTCATGTGCATGGGCAGGTCATCATGTACGCCGATGACATCACCGACTCCATGCAGCAAGCTATCAACGAGACCAACCGCCGACGCCAGATACAGATCAAGTACAACGAACAGCACAGCATCGTTCCGACCAGCATCATCAAAGAGATCCGCGACCTGACGGACCGCGTGCGTGTAGCCGCCGAACAGCCGGCCGAATACACCGTGACCAAGGACATTCCCAAGGACCAACTCCTGAGGTTGATCAGCGAACTGGAGAAGCAGATGAGAGATGCCGCTGCCCGATTGGAATTCGAGAAGGCGGCCCTCCTGCGTGATCAAATCTTCGAATTGCGCCGCGGCCTGGAGGACGAAAGCTTGCCTGAATGGGAGCGAGTGCGAAGGGCCACCGTGCCTGCCAGACGACGATAAGATGGGTGCAGTAATACCGAGTTATCTGCAGCTTCATGTGAGTGGTGAACTGAGGCGACGCGTCGAGCGCGGGTACGAGATACTGAGCCATTGCACCCTGTGTCCGCGCCATTGCGGCGTGAACCGCCTGGCAGGCGAGAAGGGCTACTGCCGGGCGGGGGCTGAACCCGTTGTCGCCAGTTGGGCTTTGCATCCATGGGAGGAACCTCCCATCAGTGGCACAAATGGGTCGGGTACGATCTTTTTCACCCATTGCACAGCACGCTGTTTGTTTTGCCAGAACTATCCCATCAGTCAACTCGGTGTTGGGCGCCAAGTGAATGTGCAACGCCTGGCCGAGATGATGTTGGAACTTCAGGCTCGTGGATGCCACAATGTCAACCTGGTGACGCCCACGCACTTTGTGCCACAGACTCTCGCCGCACTGGACATTGCCATCCAACAAGGTCTGCATCTGCCGCTGGTTTACAACTCGAGTGGCTATGAGACAGTAGAAACAGTGCGTCTGCTGGACGGTGTGGTAGACATCTACCTACCGGATGCCAAATACGCAGATGATGACGTAGCGCGTCGCTTGTCCGGCTTTCGTGGGTACCTGGAGGTGAACCGCGCTGCGCTGCGGGAGATGTACTGTCAGGTTGGCAAAGACCTCCTGCTGGATGAGAACGGGCTGGCAGTGCGCGGTATGATCATCCGCCACATGGTGTTGCCCGAGAAGCTGGCCGGGACACAGCAGGTGCTGACCTGGATCGCCCGTGAACTATCACCATTCATTCACATTAGCCTGCTGGCACAGTATTTTCCTGCCCACAAAGCTGTTGGCGATCCCATCCTGGGCCGCAAGATAACCAACGAGGAGTATCTGGATGCACTGGCAGCGTTCGATGCATTGCAACTCGAACGAGGGTGGAGACAGGAACATTGTGAGGTGGAGGAGTGAAAAGGAGGAGCCAGAACCATGCGCGGTTTACTCGACGACCAGGTCGCACGGCGTATCGCCGAACTGGAACGGCAACTGGCCGATTTGCAGGCACGTCTACCAGCGCATTCGGTTCCAGCGGTCATGCTCATAGAAATGGAAGAAATCGAGGATGAACTTGCGCGGCTGCAAAGTGAGCTGGAGAAGCAGGGCGGATAAATCCTTTCCTGCCGCCTTTCCCGGCAGCGCGATGACCTATCCCCTCCCGGCTTCCCGCCGATGCAATGCAAGTTCCGCTCCCTCCCATGCGCAGCCCAGAACGATGCCCGAAGTTGATCATTTGCGCTCTGCTCAAGATTCAGCTATAATTAGCCTGTACCCGGTGAGAGTCGTGCACAGTCCCCCCTTGGAACCGACAGCGAAGTAGCAGCGTCCTCCATGTGAAAACAAAAGACCACCTTGCTGGACAGCTTCCTGGTTTCCGGGTCGGTGGGGCTGCAGTTCACTGCAGAGCAAGACGTTCCGCATCGCTAGGAATTGAGATGTCAGATAGGCTAGATCGATTTACCAAGAGAGCGCGCCAGGCCCTTACATTGGCTCAGGATGAAGCGCAGCGTCTCGGCCATAAACTCATAGGGACGGAGCACCTTCTACTAGGGCTTCTCCGCGAAGGACAAGGGACAGCAGCCAAGGTCCTCCGGCGGATGGGCGTGGGCCTGGAGCGGGTGCGCAAAATGGTTGAGGAAGCCATGGGCCGTGAAGCGCCCGCACACGCTGCTTCGATCCAGCTAGGCGCGCAGACCAAGCGCGTGTTGGAACTGGCATTTGACGAGGCCCGTCGCCTCGACCAGATTTATGTCGGAACAGAGCATCTGCTACTGGGGCTTGTGCGACAGGGTGAGGGCATCGCCGCTGGGATCCTGGAGACTTTGGGGCTTGACCTGGAAGAAATCCGCAGGGAGACCTTTCGTGAGATGCAGATGAGACCTCACCCAGCCTCGCAACCCAGAGGGGGCAAAAAGTCAGAATCCTTGGTGGAGCAACTGGGCATAGATCTGACGGAAGCAGCCCGAGAAGGGAAGCTGGATCCGGTTATTGGCCGCCACAAAGAGATCGAACGCGTTGTCCAGATCCTGTCACGGCGTACCAAGAACAACCCGGCGCTCATTGGTGAGCCCGGCGTCGGCAAGACGGCGATTGTTGAGGGCTTGGCCCAGCGTATCGCTAGCGGCGAAGTTCCAGAACGTCTGATTGAGAAGCGCGTCGTGATGCTAGACGTGGGGTCACTTGTGGCCGGCACTATGTACAGGGGCCAGTTTGAAGAGCGGATGAAGCGCGTCATTGATGAGATTCGCAAGACCAAGACCATTCTGTTCATTGATGAATTGCACATGCTCGTGGGTGCGGGAGCGGCAGGCACCTCGGTGGACGCAGCAAACATCCTGAAGCCAGCGCTGGCACGCGGCGAATTGCAGTGCGTAGGCGCAACCACTATGGAGGAATACCGCAGGCGTATTGAAAGCGATCCAGCCCTGGAACGCCGCCTGCAGCCGGTACTGGTCGAGGAGTCAACGATTGAAGAGACGATTGACATCCTACGCGGCATCAAGTCGCGCTACGAAGAGTACCATCGCCTAACCATCACAGACAACGCGGTCCTGGCCGCAGCAAACTTAGCCGCTCGCTATGTGCCTGATCGTTATCTGCCCGACAAAGCCATTGATCTGATTGATGAGGCCGCTTCTCGTGTTCGCACCTATAAAGCATTCAAGCCCGCTGCTGTGAAGACAGCTTTCCTGCGCTTGCAAGAGGTACAAAGAGCAAAGGAAAAGGCCCTCAAAGAGCAAGACTACGAGGAAGCAGCCCAACTGCGTGAGCGCGAGCGAGAGCTACGGGAAAGCATGGGGCAACTCCGGCTGGATTTGCAGGATGCAGAGGAGGCCGAGGGGCTAGAGGTCACAAGAGAAGACATCGCTGAAATCGTCTCGATGTGGACGGGCGTGCCAGTGATGCAGATTGCCAGCGAAGAGACGCAACGCCTGTTGAATATGGAAGACGCACTCCACCGGCGGATCGTGGGCCAGGACGAGGCCATCACCGCTATCGCAAAGGCAGTACGGCGAGCACGTGCTGGCTTGAAGGACCCCCAGAGACCCATTGGCTCTTTCCTGTTCCTTGGTCCAACGGGTGTGGGCAAGACAGAATTGGCCAAGGCGTTAGCGGAGTTCATGTTTGGCAGCGAAGAAGCGCTCCTGCAACTTGACATGTCAGAGTTTATGGAACGCCATACGGTGGCACGTCTGGTGGGAGCACCTCCTGGCTACGTAGGCTATGAGGACGCAGGGCAGCTTACAGAAACAGTGCGACGCCGTCCTTATTGCGTGATTTGCTTTGATGAAGTCGAAAAAGCGCACAATGACGCTCTCAACATCCTGCTACAGATCATGGAAGATGGGCACCTGTCAGATGCCAGGGGCCGCCGGGTGGACTTTCGCAACGCGATCATCATCATGACCGCCAATATAGGTGCGGAATTGCTGATCCGTGAGACGTCCTTAGGCTTCTCTGTCTCAAGGGATGAAGCCAAGACAGCAGAAGACAGCTACAAAAAGATGAAAGAGCAGCTGATCGCCGAGCTAAAGCGCACCCTCCGCCCCGAATTCCTGAACCGTGTGGATAGCGTGATCGTCTTTCACTCCTTGAGCAAAGAGCAGATTCAGCAGATCGTAGAGATCAAGATTGCTGAGGTAACCGAGCGGCTTAAGGAGCAGAACCTCCACCTGGAATTGACCCCAACGGCCAGGGAACTTCTGACCACGGAGGGATACAACCCCAAGTATGGAGCACGCCCGTTGCGCCAGACCATACGGAAACTGGTAGAAGACCCATTATGTGAAGACCTGTTGTCGGCCAAGTTCAAGCCGGGCGATACTATCCTGATTGACTGTGCAGACGGTAAGATTGAGCTGCGGACCAAAGAGCAGACCGAAAGCCCTCCTTTGCGTATTGCCGAGGTTCACTGATTCAACCTCCTAGAGAGAGTTTGTGTGCCGAAAACACGAACCAAGTTCGTTTGCCAACAGTGTGGCTATGAAGCGCCCCGATGGTCAGGACGCTGTCCTGAGTGTAATCAATGGAACACACTCGTAGAGACCGTTGAACAGCATCCCGGGCCCGGTGTCGCACCTTCGGCCGCGCAAACTGTTCCCCAACCCATCACTGCTATCTCCACCGATGGCTTCTCCCGTATCCCTGTGCCTATGGACGAATTCAATCGTACGCTCGGTGGGGGCATCGTACAGGGGTCTGTGATTCTGATTGGTGGTGATCCGGGCATTGGCAAGTCGACCCTTTTGCTGCAGATCTCCGGGTTGTTGGCCGCAAATGGGAAGCCGACGCTGTTTGTTTCCGGCGAAGAGTCCATGCAGCAGATAAAGATGCGCGCTCACAGATTGAACATCTCCGAGGAGCAGCTCTACATCCTATCCGAAACGAGCCTTCATCACATTCTGAGCCAGATCGAGCGTTTGGAACCGCAGTTGGTTGTAGTGGACTCTATACAAGCGGTCTATTTGGAGGAATTGGAATCCTCAGCTGGGAGCATTGGTCAGGTCAGGGAGTGCGGTACGGCCTTGCTTCGTATGGCCAAATCGCGCAACATACCGGTGTTCATCGTGGGGCACGTGACAAAACAGGGGGCTATAGCTGGGCCACGCGTGCTGGAACATATGGTAGATACAGTTCTCTACCTCGAAGGTGAGAGGTTCCACGCATACCGACTCTTGCGCAGCGTGAAGAATCGCTTTGGTTCCACCAATGAAATAGGGATCTTTGAGATGCAAGAGCGGGGTCTGGTAGAAGTTGCGAATCCATCACAAGCTTTTCTGTCCGAGAGACTGCCTTCGGCCGCCGGATCAGCCGTGGCCGTGACAATGGAAGGCACCCGGCCACTGTTGGTGGAGATTCAAGCACTGACGAGCACAACTAGTTTTGGCCTCCCACGTCGCACAGCCAACGGCATTGACTTTAACCGTTTGCTTCTCCTGGTTGCCGTGCTAAGCAAAAGGGTGGGACTCAAGCTGGGCACACAGGATGTCTTTGTCAACGTGGTAGGCGGACTGCGCATCAACGAGCCGGCTGCAGACCTGGGAGTAGCAACTGCCATCGCTTCTAGCTTCCGCGGCGTGCCCATTCCGGACGATTGCGTGATGCTGGGCGAGGTGGGCCTGTCAGGAGAGCTGCGTTCGGTTGGCCAAGCAGCGAAACGGCTGAAAGAAGCGGCCAAACTCGGGTTCAAGCGTTGCATCGTTCCGCGATCCCTGCGCCGAGATAAGGTCCCCGCGGTTGACATTGAGGTATTGCGCGCGCGCTCCATAGGTGAAGCGCTAGACATCACTCTCCAGCCATAAACGCACGATTCGTTCTAAATTAACAGCCTTTGACAATCTCTCCACCCTGTGCTAAGATAAGGTACAATCATTCGACTGACAATATCCGTATCGTTGCATTCATCCAATCGTCATTTAAATAGAGGATTATCCAACTTTTTTCAACTTAATAGCAATTATCCCTTTGTACCAAGAAGAAGCATCAACTGACTTTCTCATCAATTCAGACGGTCTGCAGCGCAGCTTGAGTGCTGGCGCCCGACCCCATGACAGAGTGTGCTTGCTTTGTGGTGCACGCTCTTTTTTTCTCAGTCTCTCGCCCGACAGAAATGGCAGAATAGAAAGGAGGTGAACACAACAGTGGCAGCTGGATCCTTACGAGCCTGCCACACTTCTCAGGTCGGGGAGGGACTACCCAGAAGGAGGGATTCCTGTGAGGATAGAACTTATCGCCCGCATTGTTGGGGCCCTTATCATCGGCTTTTTGGGCTGGCGTCTTGGCTTTTCTCTCAGCAGTCAGGCTGAGCCAGCTTATCTATACACCATTGTCCAAATTCTAGGTGATTCTGTTATCCCATTTCTGCCGTATGCCTTTGCACTTGTCGGAGCACTACTAGGCCTTCTCTTCACCCCACACCTGACTACGCGGCCGTTCTTCTGGCTCAGGGGCAAAGTTGGCCAGGTTCCGGTACAAACGCTGGTGGCAGCTCTGGTCGGTTTTGTCATCGGACTGATCATTTCTGCATTGCTTGCCCTACCCCTATCTGTTCTGCCCCCACCTTTGGGAGAAGTTTTGCCCTTTGTCGCCGTGGTACTTTTCAGCTACCTCGGCACTATGGTCATGGTCACCCGGGAGAAAGAGATCTTTGGCACGCTCGGTATACGGCTGACAAGGGAAAAACAAGAACGCAAAGAGGATCAAGTACTCCTGGACACCAGTGTCATCATTGATGGAAGAATAGCCGACATCAGCCAGACAGGTTTTATCAGCGGCACTATTCTGATTCCGCGCTTTGTGCTTAACGAATTGCAACACATTGCTGACTCTCCTGACGCACTACGGCGCAATCGTGGTCGACGGGGCCTTGATATACTGAACAAGCTACAGAAAGAATCACGGATTCCGATCCGCATCCTGGAGAGGGACTTTAAAGACGTGCGTGACGTGGACGACAAGCTGGTCAGGCTGGCCAAAGACCTGGACTGTCCCATTGTCACGAACGACTATAACCTGAACCGTGTAGCCGAGTTGCAGGGTATCCTGGTGCTCAACATCAATGAACTAGCTAATGCAGTGAAAGCCATTGTCTTGCCCGGCGAGACCATAACAGTGCATATCATTCAGGAAGGCAAAGAACTTGGGCAAGGTGTTGGGTATCTGGACGATGGCACAATGGTCGTGGTGGAAGATGGGCGTCGCCACATAGACCAGACCCTTGAAGTAAACGTGACGCGAACCCTGCAAACAGTAGCAGGCCGCATGATTTTCGCTCAATTGCCAGGCAAGGGGAAGCACTAGGAGCAAGCTGACTGCTTCGAACATCAACCGTTCGTCCTGGCGTAGCATCTTCCACAATTGGTGCAGTACCCTGTAGAACAGGCGGATCCTGATGGCTATCTTAACCCTATCTAGACAACTGGGCGCTGGTGGCTCCGAAATAGCTGCCGGAGTAGCCAAGGCACTGGGACTCAGGATTATTGACCGCGAAGCCATTGATCGTGCGGCAATGGAGGCCGGAGTGCCTGAGGTAGCCCTTCACGAACTTGGCTACGAAGGCCGCCGCGGCTTGATTCAGAGAATTCTGGACGCATTGAAGACATCGCCAGCGATTCCCAGCGTTATGGAAATGCAGCGGCGGGAGTTTGTTGCGCCACTGACAAAGCCTCCACGTGGCATTTTCACGCCAGCGATGCCGCTCTTGAGTGCAGCGATGGAAGACTATGTGCGCATAGTTGGCATGGTCATACTCAACATGGCCAAAGAAGGCTGCGTCCTCATCGTGGGCCGAGGCAGCCAAGTGATACTGAGGGATGATCCCGAGGCTCTCCACGTTCAGGTCGTCGCTCCGCTGCCTAGTCGGACAGAGAAGCTCATGCGCATCGAGCGCTTGACGCAGAGCGAGGCCACCCGACGCATCTTGGCCAGCGACCAAGCTCGGGCAGACTACCTGCGGCGCTACTATGGTGTCAACTGGCTGGATCCGCAATTGTATGATCTGGTCATTAACACGGGGCGGATATCCATTCAGACTGCTGTTCAACTCGTGGTGCTGGCACAGGTCCAGCGTGTGATTCCCGAAGTGCAGGCCACAAGCACTTGATCACCCTCTCGATGCACGGCGAATTCGTGATGAAAAGCAACAGAAACCGACCCTTCCAGTTCAGCCTCTGTTTTCCGAGGATTGCCTCCTGCATCTGTCCAAGGGGCATCAATGCACCGTGCCCCATAACCATTCGTTCGGCAACCACTCGGAAAGGAGATGAGGAACATGAGCTTGAGAGTTTATAATACACTTGCACGCCAGAAAGAAGAGTTTATTCCTGTCCAACCAGGTGAAGTCAGGATGTATGTTTGCGGGCCAAATCTGTATGGCCCAGCCCACGTTGGACACGCCATGTCCTACATCGTCTTTGACACGATCAAGCGTTATCTGCGCTACCGTGGCTACGACGTCAGACATGTGCAGAACTTTACCGACATTGAAGACCGCATTATCGAAACAGCGCACTCACTTGACACTTCGGTTCGCGAATTGGCGGACAAATACATTGCCCGTTTCTACGCGGAAATGGATGCCTTGAATGTTGAGCGCGCAGACTACAATCCGCGTGCAACCGAGGTCATTCCAAAGATGATCGAAATCATCGAGACACTGATCCAAAAGGGTTATGCCTATGAAGTGGATGGCGACGTCTACTTCCGGGTGACCCGGTTGCCAGACTACGGTAAGCTGTCGAAGCGTTCACTGGATCAGATGGAAGCTGGTGCGCGTGTTGAGGTAGACCCACGCAAGGAACATCCGATGGATTTCGCTTTGTGGAAAGCGTCCAAAGAGGGCGAGCCTGCCTGGGACAGCCCTTGGGGCAAGGGACGGCCAGGCTGGCACATTGAATGCTCGGCCATGTCCATGCAGTTCCTGGGAGAACAACTCGACATTCACGGCGGTGGCCAGGACGTTATCTTTCCACACCACGAAAACGAGATTGCCCAGTCGGAAGCGTATAGTGGCAAAGTTCCCTTCGTCAAGTATTGGATACACAATGCACTCCTGCGCTTGCAGGAAGGTGAAGAGAAGATGACCCGCCATCTGGGCAATTTCGTCAGTGTGGAGGAGGCCCTGCAGAAGCACAGCACGGATGCGATCCGCCTGTTCATCCTGTCTTCGCACTACCGCAGCCCGCTCACCTGGAAGGAGGAGAGCGTGCAAGCAGCGGAGCGTGGGGTAGAAAGGCTGCGTGTGGCGTTGAAGGATTACTCTGATGGTCCGAAGACCAGCCCCGGCGATGCGCTGAGCGAAGAAGCGGACGCCGCCCGTCGTGAGTTCATCGCCTCCATGGACGACGACTTTAACACGCCACGGGCCGTGGCGCAAGTGTTTGACCTGGCACGGATGATCAACCAGGCCCGGGATAGTGGTGCGCCTCCTGGCTCGCTTGCCTACACCCAGGGCATCCTCCAGGAGCTTACGGACGTGCTGGGTCTGCCGATGAAAGGGCTGGCCGGGCCAACAGAAGCAGAGCCTTTTATCGCTCTGTTGGCCGAGGTCCGAAATGAGTTGCGCCAGGCAAAGCAGTGGACCTTGGCCGACAGGATCCGAGATCGTCTGGCAGACCTCGGCGTGATCCTGGAAGATGGGCCAGAAGGCACCACCTGGAAATACACCGCCCAGTGACTCGTGACAAACCCGGTTTCTGACAGAAACCGGGTTTGTGGTAGTCTATCTGGCACACATGGCCTGGCGGGCAGTGCCAGGGGATACCGGGTTTCTGCTAGTGCACATCGGAGTGAGCCAAGCGATGGAGATACTCTATGGCCGCAATGCCGTGTACGAGGCTCTCAGAGCTGGGCGTCGGCGCTGTGAGAACGTGCTGGTCGCAGAGGGGATTCAAGAAAGCGGCACGGCAGCTGGCATCCTGGCTCTGGCTGAAGAGCGTGGCATATCGATAAAGCGCATCACTCGGCGGCAGTTGGATCAACTCGGTGCGGTGAACCATCAGGGCGTGGCTGCCCAGGTTGACCCATATCCATACGTTGAGCTGGACGACATCTTGGACCTGGCCCAGCAGCGTGGCGAGTTCCCCTTCCTCTTGCTCCTCGATTGCTTGGAGGATCCGCAAAACCTGGGGACTTTGCTCCGCACGGCAGAGGCAGTCGCTGTACACGGTGTGGTCATCCCCCGCCGTCGGGCCGCACAGGTC
>Ga0209427_10007918_pt1 | contig 11985 bp, 11 predicted proteins | sample DeeMarSWOR136_30_FD_187465 | JGI IMG/M metagenome (GOLD analysis project Ga0209427, IMG submission 187465) | Marine sediment microbial communities from White Oak River estuary, North Carolina - WOR-1-36_30 (SPAdes) (version 2) | ecosystem: Environmental > Aquatic > Marine > Intertidal zone >... | reverse complement strand
CGCCCTGCGCCTCGACATGATGATACCCTGGCAGACGCTCGCGTAGTCGCAGTACTCGAGGCAGCTCGGAGTCTCCTCCTTCTTCCTTTGCTTCGCGCCGCAGTCTAGGCAGACTCCCTCGGCCTCGTCACTCCAGAGCTCGACCCTGCCTCCACATTTTTCGCATTTCTCGTACTCGACCGTGGGCCTGACGTAGTCCGAGATGCCGGGGCAGTAGTTCTCCGAGGGCCTCTTCAGGAAGCTCATCCACACCGCCATCTGAAGCATCCAATAATAATCTTTGCAGAGCCAACTGGCATTAGATTAGGATTATATACGAAGGTGTGTTTTGGTATTGGAATCTGAGGATGCTGACATGAATGGTCAAGACAGAAGCATCGTAGCCATCTCGGGGAGCCACGGCGTAATGCACGGTTACCTGGTGCTGCTGCCCGCGATGATACCGATACTGCAGGGAGACTTGGGCGATATAGGGACCGTGGGGATGCTGGCTTCCTTGGTGTCGCTGTTCTACGGCTGGTTCAGCTTACCCGTGGGCTTCATCGCAGACAAGTACAGTAAGAGGCTTCTGATCGCGGCGTCCATGGTGCTCTGCGGCGGCGGCTCAATCGTAGTTGGTCTCTCGCCCAACGTCCCGGTTGCTGCCGTTGGCCTCGTAGTGCTGGGCATCGGCGCGAGCCTCTACCACCCTTGCGGCTACGCCCACATGGCGCTGGTGAGCGACGAGAACAGGGGCCGATACATGGGGTACCAAGGCCTCGGAGGCGACATGGGGATGGCCGTAAGCTTCCTCACCTCCAGCATCCTGGGAGCCGCCTTCGGGTGGAGGATGACCTTCATCATCTGGGGTGTCGTCGGCCTCGCTGTGGCCGCCGTAGACCTGATGGTGATCCAGGACATCGCCTGCGAGGTTGACCCGATGCAGCTGAGGAAGGGCCCCGTGGAGACCGTGAGGCGGATGTTCGCCACCGCAGAGAAGCGGACCCTGCTACTGACGTTCGTGATAGTGGTGGCGAGCGGTATGCTGTGGACCGGCGTTAGCAACTTCATCATGGTTTACATCACGGACGTCAAGATGGTGGCCTTGGTCATCGCGGGCGGGTTGTCGACCCTCAAGTACACCGTGGGTGCTTTCGCGATGATCACCGGTGGGGAGCTAAGCGACAGATTGGGCAGGAAGAAGCCGCTGCTCTTCGGGTACGGCCTCTTCGCGGTGGCCCTGGTGGCCCTCACGTTGGCGCCGAGCAACCTGTTGGTGCTTGCGGGGCTGGTGGTGGTGCTTGGCTTCGCGTTCTTCGTCACCCAGAGCCCCATGAACGCGCTCCTCGGCGACATCTCCCACAGGGACACGGTGGGCGTCACCTACGGTGTCAACTTCACGCTGAAATACGGTGTCGGGTTTTTCACCCCCGCCATCGCGGGGTGGCTCGCCGCCAGCTACTCGCTGAACCACGTCTTCTACTTCTTCGCGGCGCTGAGTGCGGCGGCGTTCCTGGTGGCCACGCTGATAAAAGAGAGGTAGCTAGAGGCTCCGGGAGACCGTTTCCAGTTCCTTGTAGAACCTTGTCTTCCGCAGCGCTTCGGGGTCACCCAAGGCCTCCTCGACTCCCTCGTCGTACCCAATGGAGACCAGGTATTCGAGGCCGAGTCCTTCGACCTCTTCCCTGACGTAGGCGTGGGGATTCGTGACCATGTTCTCGCACACCCCGATGATGGGCACCCCAAGGTCCTTAAGGAGGACGAGCAGCCTCCGCACCGACTGGAAGGCGACTCTGCTGGGGGTCGTGGCCACTATGAACTCGATCCGGGGCATTAGCCTGACGGTGTCGAGGGTCGCGTCGCCTATGCCTGGGGGCATATCCACTATGAGGTAGTCCAGCTCCCCCCACCTGGTTATCGCGAGAAGCTCTATAATGGCGTTGGAGACATCCTCGCCCCGGAGTGGCGTGGGCTCGTCGACGCTGTAGTAGGTGATGCTAATGTATCTGAGGCCGTGAGCCATTGGGGGTATGATGCCGTAGTCCTCCTCGGGGTACAGGCCCTCGACGCCGAGGATGACGTGGGTGGCTGGGCTCGTGAAGTCGAGGTCCAGGAGGCCAACGCTGTGGCCCCTGTCCCTGAGGCTGAGGGCGAGGGCCGTGGCTATCATGCTCTTGCCGACGCCGCCTTTGCCGCTGCTAACGGCGACGACTCTGCGCACATCCTGGAGCCTCTTTTCGATGACGGCTAGTCTGGGGTCACTCATCGCCCTTGACTCCTCTGATGGTGGCGAGCCACACGCCGCGGCCTTCCTTCACCTCGAAGTCGGGGCTCCCGCACTCGCTGCATTTGATGTAGACGTGGGCCATCTCGGGGACGAAGTGTATGGCCTCGGATACGTCCTCGGTCATTCCCTGGCTGGTGAAGCTCCACTCGTTTCCACAGTTCCTGCACTTGAACCTGGCCGGCTGGCTCTCTAGCATGAACCTCGCGTTCTCGAAGAGCGGCGTCTTCAGGTGCTCGAACGCGAACGCCAGCACCTCGTGTTCTACCTGCTGGAGCTCGCCGACCACGACGACGACCTCCGTCACCTCTGTGATGCCGTTTTCCTCTGCGAACCGGGTGGCGGTAGTTATTACGCCCTCGGCTAGAGCCCACTCATGCATGGGGCTTGTTGAGCCGCGGATGCTTTTAGATGTTACTGGGACTGTTATCGATTATGGGCGCTTGGTGCCGTGGATCTACGACTTGGCATTTCCCTTATCGTTGGTTACAAGTATATATGCACAGAGTAAAACCATTACTTATAATATATTGATGGGTGTTGATCATAAACTAAACCCAAGGTAATACAACCACTTCTTAAAATCGATGATTTTATCCTCACTTCACTGTAGATTAAGCATCCGGGTGGTTAAGAAAAAAGATTGGTTTATCGTGTATTCTATGTTTCTTTAGGTGGCAGGGACTTTGAGGGCCATAGAACTTGTACTTCGCAGTTATCTACGAAGTATGACCAACGAGCCGTGTTTTTCTGGAACTCTTCGTCTCCCCATACTTTGTTAAAATCTTCAAGAGTCTCGAACTCATGCCAACCAATTACTGTGCCTGTGCCATTACTCCAACCCGTTGCTTTCCACTTGACGCCCTCTTTAGTTTTCTTTTCGTAGTATGGTGTGGTGTATTCTGCCATGAACTCGTATCGATTCTTGTTTCTCTCAAGCTCTTTAGGAGTGTTGAATTTCACCATCATGACTACACTCATAATTTTCACCTCTCAATTCTTGGTACTTGTATAGCTCCCCACCTCGGAGCTTGGCTAGTGGGCTACACTGTCGCTATATGAATAACCTTGAATGGCTAAACAGGACACCCATTTATGGATTTAGCCTTCAATAAACGATAGCAGATATATAGGGTCGATGATTTTATCCTATATCATGTGACTCACTCATTTCTTTATTCTCCAAGATCTGGGATCCTATTAGATAGCTAATAGAACCTTGAACTTCAATGAAACCTATGAGTCTATAATTGTTTGGACTGTCCAAATCACTTGAGGGATTCAAGGAAAGGAGTTATGGCATTAATAAACAGGTGTTCTTGTTTATCATTGATTCCCAACCAGTGACCTGTCTCCCCGATGTAGACATGAGATAGCTCAGGCATTATAGCCCTAACCCACTCAACGTCCTCATGATTAATCATTCCCATCTCGGGATTAGCTTGTAGTACCAGCAATGGAATCCTTATTTTTACAAGACTATCCTTCACTGAGAAACCCTCCCATAACTCATCCAATCCATCCTCTGACAAATAATAACTTAGTTCAGGGTCAACATTGCTGAAGGTTTCAGCCCACACAATAATCTGATCCATATCCGTATCGGGGTTTCTGTCTTTGAATATCTTAATCAGGTCATTATACGGCTTCCCTGACCACTCACTTTCATTTTTAAGATCTCTTCTCCATCCTTCAGTAGCCGCAATCTCTTTTTGTCTTCGCAAGTTTAATGGTGAGTCTCCAACGATGATTGCTTTAACATATTCAGGTTTCTTGTTAGCAGTCCACAGTGACATCCATCCTCCTAGTGAGTGTCCGAACAGAATGCATGGTTCTCCTACTATCTGTTTGAGGAATGCCATGGTGTCCTTTACTAGGTGTTTGAGTTTGTATCTTCCTGGGGTTCTGCCTGATTTTCCTCTTCCCCTTGCATCAACTATGTATAGATGGTATTGTGTTTGTAGCGTGGGTATTAATGATTTGTAGCTCTGCCATCCGTTGTAGTATCCTGGTAGTATTACGAATGGGGGTCCATTGTTTGATCCCTCAGCATAGTTAAGCACTACCTCTCCTGTGTCAAACTGTTTCTCAACAAGCATCAACTCTTCCTCCTAGTTTCACATGAAACATCATTCACTGAAACCTAAACCAAGTCTGTTCACTGGATATTTAATGGTTTACAGTGGGTGAAAGATACCTAGGTAGAAGATTTTATCCTCACTTCATTGTAAGATCAGTATCTAAATGGTTTCAGGAAAAAAAGTTGAGGTATGGTTTCTAAGATGGTCGGAATATTAACGGTGTAATGGTCAATGTGGTTGATGAACGTACATACTCGGAGCGCCCAGTTTCCATAATCATGTTCATAAGATCATCGATGTATTTGTCAGTCCTGTATATTGTAACGTATCCTGCAGACACACCGAAAGGGGTACCTCTGAGGACGATCTCTACATCGTTCTTCTTAGCCAACTCGTCTTCCTTTGCGAATAATGCTCTCATTTTATCTGGCGATGTGGCACGTGTGTCTACGTCACAAAAGGCGATATACGTATATTTTCCAGTCATTTTTCATTCTCTCCTTTCTAAGGTGTACTTGTATAGCTCCCCGCTATGGAGCTTGGTTCGTGGGCTACCACCGTCGTTGTATGAATAACCATGAACGGCAAAACGGGACAGCTATTTATGGATTTAGTATTCAATGACAGGTGAATAATAAGGGTTTTATCCTCAATTATACTCTTCGGACCTAAACTCTTTCTGCTTCTCCTTCAGGAATCTTCTATACCAAATACATTTTACAGTAAAATCTGTATCTTTCAATAATGTGTAAAAAAATAAGGTTTAGATGTTTTCTCAAGATTGTATTACTATGGTTGTTCCTACTATATGCCAGTCTTGATCGACAGGCCCCGATGGTTCATAATCCTCGTAAAATGTGTCGGGCGTAATTGTAATCGTAGCATCGTATTCCTGATACTGAATCTCTCTCTCCCAATCGGGTTTAACATAAACCTTCCGGTGTTGAATCATACCTGAAAACGTTAGAACATGGTTGCTTGACCTCGCATGGGGTTTAATATCGAAATCATCGGTGGTGAGTGTGAGCGTGAATATATCAACTGATCCAACTGGAGACAACTCTACTATACCATCGAGATTCAATTCACAGTACGTGGCTCTGAATTCTAATTCATCGTCTACTATTTGGACTGACCAATGTCCAGATATTACCTCTGCAGACCAAGCGTCTACGTAACTGTCAATTGTTCCAATTGCTTTGTAGGTAATCGGTTTATTTGCAGATATTAACATAGTAGAGACTCCTGCCATTGTTAGTAATAGTACTAGACCTATGATCGATTTCCTTTTCATCTTTGATACCTGTTATTACAACCTCAAACTATCTATATGAAACTATGTTAATCAAATGGTTACACTGTTTCCGCTACTTGTCCTGTCATATTCTTCGAATTCACACGTATTTTTTTGAAAGGCATGTCCATAAAACATTCCAATTTTATCAAAATGCGATTCATATAATGGTTATCCTGGGTAACCATATCTACAATCCTAAACAAAAAAATGGACTCCCCCCTGGTCGCCGTAACCAGGTAGCCGCACCTATCTATGGGTACTCCAACCAATGGTAGAAATACACACGCGCGTATAAATTATGCATACATTAAAGTTTAAGAATAAGACTTTGCATCTTTTTTTAGTTCATCTCGTATTCGTCTATACAAAATTATCGGAAGGTCCCCTTGAATCAATTTTTCACCCATAATAAGCTCGGATGCTTTTGGCTTTTGAGTGATTACAACTCGTCTATCCTGATTTAGTATGAACATATTGCCGTATCTTGAAAAATAATTGAATATTTCTCTAAGAATTGGTATATTCACAATATTCTGATAAAGCCTAACATACATCATCGTGTTTTCATCATCAATAGGAGCAAAAGCAACAACAACCCTAGTTGAGTCAGAGAGACGATTCTGCCATAAATTGGGAAAATAAAAATGAAGTAAAGGAGAACCCTCTGGCTCAGGCATCTCATCCGGTTTCAAAGGAGTCTGACCAACATCAACTTCATTATTAAGCCAAACCACTATCTTATTATCTTCGTATCGAGCTACGGGACCATTTACAATTCTCTTATTGCCTCTGCCAATAGAATTATGATGTACAAAAGGTAGATGAACAACATCTAGTTGATTTTCAATAGCGCGACTATAGTGAGTATTCCAGTGATCTCTAACAGTACTATAGCTAAAATCTTCGGTAAGATCTTCGATAAAATTTATCTTAGGGTATTCTTCACGTGTTTCACCATACCAGATCCAGATAAAACCTGCATTTTCTCGAACAGGATAACTATTTACTCTATACCTTTTTGGTACTTCTGCATTTTTACCATTTGCAGGAATTACTACACATTGCCCAGATGAGTTGTATTCTAATCCATGGAAGGGACATCTGATTGTGTCTCCCATTACTTTTCCTTTACTTAGAGATGCCCCTCGGTGACAACATTTATCATGAAGACATATTGGTTTCCCATCTGTGTCTCGAAATAAAACAAGCTTTTCACCCATTCTAGTAACTGCTACTGGCTTATTTCTTGGAACCTCGTTGGATTCGAGTATAGCGTACCACTGATTAGCTATCATTGATTTACTCTAAATCTAGAAATTGATTACTTTTATGATATAAGTGTGCGATCAAGATTGTCACGAGTAACATGTATTAGCGTGCATAATGGGGATTGGGTTTGGTCGATGATTTTATCCTCACTTTATGCATGCATACTACATTATATTCAGATATTTTCGATTATTTCTTGTATTCGTTCAATAATATTTTTATTTATAATTCCAATCCCGTAGATACCAATCATTAAGACAAAATAAGAAATTACAATTGAAATTGGATCCATCTGATTGATTATTGACCCCCTTTCTAATATGGCAACAATATCATCGATAGGGGTCAACAAGTTTCTTAAAATCCATTCTGCAAGTTGAGTTAGTCCAGCTGCACCAGCTATTAAAAATAGAAATAATGCAATGTTACCTATCGAAATTTTCTTAGACATACGATGATACAAACCTTTATTTTAAATTCCAAAAAGAAACTTAATAATAATATGGCTGATATTCCAAGAAAAATTAGAGGAGATTTGATCAATCATAAAAACATGATTAAAACTATAGGAGATTTGTTGTATTATAATCCTAACTATAATAAATTTAATCCAGATATAGTAAATGTATTATTGTATATAAAAAAAGATGAATCATATTTTAAAAGAAAATCAACAGGAGACAAAGTCAAGGCCTTTCAAAATTTAAATAATGCATGGTATAATGAAGCTGCTTTTATTGATCAATCACTTTCAATAAGTGATCCTTATACTAAATTTCTACCTTGGAAAATAATTAAATTCTATTATAGCATTTTTTTCGCATTATCTGCTATTGTTCGTTGCCATGATAATACTACAAAAATAGGTCATAAAAAGATGATAAATACTTTTACTACGATTTGTTTGAGAAATAAATCTCTATCAAATAATTTTTTTATAAGTCCTTATTGTTTTTATTTAGATAAAAAGAACATAATTAAACCAGATCCAAAATTAGCTTGTTCGTGGAGTTATGGAGTATCAACACATATACCATATCTTGCAAATAATTTACTGAGTTTAAATGATAGACCTGCATCGATTTTTCATTATTTCTTAGATTTTAGGAATTGGGTTAATTACTCTGACTCGTATATATTTAGAAGACTTTATGGAGATACAATTAAAACAGACCTATATTTTTCTTTAAATAGAATATTAATAAATTTCTTACTTTTATGTGAGATATATTTTATATGGTTTTTTGGTTATGACCAAGTTAAATATAATATGGATTCTTTTATTTATGATTTTGATAAAACTTTTGAAAAAGAAATGGATGTTCAATATAAAAGCACAAGATCATTGTCATCCAGATTAGACTATTATGAAAAATATGGTTCAGGATTTTTATATTAACTACATATTATAAGCGTTTTTTCCGGCGACGAGTCGGCATTTCCCTTATAATAGGTTACTTACGATAAGCGTTTTTTCTGGCAACGGATATACCGATAAATTACTAAAAATATGTTTATTTTATTTAAATTCTGTTATAATGGATAAAAGTGTATTGTGAACTCTGCATCCTGACTTAGAGTTGACGGCCGGAGCTGGTCATAAGGGGAAAAAGTTCCTGCTGTTTCCTAATAACTGGTGACCAGCGGCGCGTGCGTATCATGCTACAATCGTTTTATGGTCTTTTTCCCATCTTTGCCCGTAATGACCAGTTTTCTATCCTTGGTTCTAGGCGGAGGATGGATATGGAATCTTTCGAGGTGATTACTCAGTTCCCGTAGCTGTTGTTCCCTTTTCCTTTGCCCCCACGTCCGCAGTACCCTATGCCGGTGACAATCTCATCCAGAGAATGGATGAATCAATATAGGGTTTATGCAAAACATCCGAAGCAGGTGCATCCGCGCACACAAAACCACAAGAATTGAGTGTGAATCATATATCATCCCCTATACCATGCATTCCCCGTCACTAAATGATGGAGTGAGGGTAGGGGAAAAACGGGGAAAATACCCCAAAACCCCTTCCTCAACGTATAATATGGTGTGATTGGTTAAAAGGAGTATTGAATAAAGTCAGGATAAGCATTAATGCCTCCATTCAATCGGTAAATCCGTGTCTTTCTCCCATCCACAGCAACTTTTACTAAAAGTAACGGAAAGTGAAGTGAAGATAAAATATTCACCTATATGTACTCGCGCCAGTAAAGCCTATAGAATTTAGCCTCACACGATCAATCGGGGAGTACAGGGCATTTTTTATTCCCGTGCACTGTATCAGGTGCGATTCCCGGTGAGACAGTTTGGGTACTGAAAGTGAACGCGTTTGGATTTTTGGACATATGTTCACGCCCTTCAGGAACAAGAGTTTCTCTCTAATGTTCCTGACCACGGTCTCGGCATCGCTTGGAGACATGTTGATGGACGTTTCATCCGGATGGCTTGTGCTTGACCTAACTGACTCACCTCTCTCATTGGGCTTATTCTGGGCCGTCCGTTCCTCGCCTAACCTCCTTTTCGGGATGGTCGGGGGAGCAACAGCGGACAAGATGGACAGGAGAAGACTGCTGATAACCTGTTACGGCCTATACGTGTTGTGTGGTTTCCTCTTCGGTTTCCTGATCATGTTAGGTCGAATCCAGCTCTACCACGCCTTGGCCCTAATCTTCATCAGGGGAATCATTCGAACATTTGAGAATCCATCTCGTCAGAGCTTCATTGTGGACATCGTCGGGAGAGGTAACGCGATGAGCGGTATATCCCTCAACGCCGTTGGTATGAGGGGAATCGGCATATTCGGCGGTGCAATAGCTGGGGTGATAATCGAGCTGTTCGGGAAAGAGTGGCCGTTTTTCGTGCTTTCTGGTGTGTTCATGGTGGCGATTCTGCTACTCGGTTTCATCAAAGGGGTGAAGACCAAGAAAGCCGCCCAGCAGATGCCAATATGGAGAAACATAGTGGAAGGAATCCAAATTGTCCGCAATAACAGGGTGGTCCTCGCCCTGATGGTGATGGCGGCCACCTGTGAGATGTTCGGGTTCTCGTTTCCTGTCCTCGTCCCGGTGTTCGCACGTGACGTGCTCAAAGTAGGAGCCATTGGAATGGGGATGATCAACGCGTTCAGGTCAAGTGGTGGACTTTTAGCAGGATTGGCGTTAGCCAGCCTTGGGGACTTCAAACAAAAGGGCAGACTCCTACTGGGCATGTTCCTCATGTTCGGGGTCGGGCTGGTCCTTTACGCTAACTCACCTGTCTACGCTTTAGCGCTAATCTTCATGGGAATGGTCGGGGTGTCGGCAGCGGGTCATGATGCTATGTCCCAGATACTTCTCCAGTTGAATGTGGAGGAGGAACAGAGGGGCAGGGCTATGGGTATATGGCAGCTGAGCATAGGCTTCGGGGTGATTGGAAGCATGACTCTAGGCACTTTGGCGGAAGCATACGGTGCCTCTTTCGCCCAGAGCGTTTTCGGTGGAATAATGGTGCTAATAGTTGCACTGATGTACGTGACAGTACCCAAACTCAAGGAGCTTTAAGGACGCGCGCAAAATTCAATAAAAAAGGATAATGACTATGAAGTTGCAGATAGCCTATATTTTTTACTAGTAAAAACGTGCATTAATCCCATCCCCAGCACCTCCTCAAACCCCTGTTTTACAGTGGAGCCCCTAAGGCAACCGAGACCCTTGGCAGACTCAGACTAGACAACCCGGACCATTAAAGGTTCGAGGAGAAGCTGGAAACCCGTTAGCGCACGCAACCAGTAACATAGATGCGTGAATGCTTCCATGAACGTTGGTGATCACAGGAATATTATACTGGTTCCCCGGTAACACGTCTGAGGGCTTATGGTTGGCGTCTCGCGTTTCAGCGTCTCGGTGGACCCTGAGCTGCTTGAGGAGTTCGACAGAACCATAGAGGGGCTCGGCTACAACAGGTCGACGGCCGTCCAGGCGGCGATGAGAGGCTTCCTCTCAGAATATAAATGGGGTGAGGGGGAGGGAGAGGTAGCTGGGGCGATCACGATGGTGTACGACCACCATGTGAGTGGACTAGTGGAGGAGCTTAACCATCTGCAGCACGAACACCTTGGAATAGTGTCGTCCTCGACCCACGTCCATTTGGATCACGATAACTGTCTAGAGATTTTGGCGGTCGAGGGCCCGGCGTCTCTTATAAAGAGTCTCGCGGGTTCTTTGGCCGTCGTCAGGGGCGTGAAGCAGCTTAAGCTATCGATTCTTGAGAAATAATCCAGTTATCCAATTTCATGGTTCCTGCTCTTCATAACCAAGCTTCTACTAGCATTAAACATGCAGATCAAGTTAACTCGGAAGGCTGTCGCGGGAACCATCACCGTCATCATCTCGCTGATGACCCTATCGGTGATGTAAAACGAGATAAGGACGGGAGTAGGGGTCATCCCCCGGCTTCAGCTTCCTGCTCTGGACCCTCATCGCGCTGGCCTACTCCATCCACGAGGAGATAACCGAGTACGTTGAGGACAACCACGCCAAAGTCACCGAGCCGTTAATAGCCAACATAGAGACAGTGAAAACCAACATCGTCGAGACGGCAAGACGAGACTCCATAGAGCCATTCTCCCGCATCTGGGGCAACGCAAGGAACAGGCTCAGGCAGAGCCTCCTCACTCGCCTCAACCAACTAATCCAAGCCCTGGAGAACCCGGAGGACACAAGCCCCCCCCCAAAATCCCTAACCAATAAAAACCACGGCCACGATAGCAACAGGAACATGAACGACTACCTCATGGAGCTGAACAAGACCGGGAACAGCCTGATGATCTACAGATGCGGCCGCCTCATATTCCAGAGCGCAAGCAAAGGCATCCGACCCCACCTAGAGGCCATAGAGATGCACGGCGAAGCCCTCTACGGAACGTTCATGGTGGACAAGATAGTAGGCAGAGCCGCCGCCCTACTCATACTCTACAGCGAGGCAGCCGAGGCACATGCGCAGGTGCTCAGCAGGCCAGGCAAACAGGTTCTAGACCAGCAGGGCCTACCGACCGCGTACGAGGAGCTCGTCGACCACATAAAGATGAAGGACGGCCTCATCTACTG
>Ga0209427_10007917_pt1 | contig 11985 bp, 36 predicted proteins | sample DeeMarSWOR136_30_FD_187465 | JGI IMG/M metagenome (GOLD analysis project Ga0209427, IMG submission 187465) | Marine sediment microbial communities from White Oak River estuary, North Carolina - WOR-1-36_30 (SPAdes) (version 2) | ecosystem: Environmental > Aquatic > Marine > Intertidal zone >... | reverse complement strand
GACGCGGACAATGGGTGCTTTTGGAAATTTATATCAATTCGAGTCTTGCGATCGGAAAAGTCGTCGTCACTGGATTGATGGGTCGTCGCGCGAATTGATTGTCGATGGTAAGATTGTGGGTCGTGCCGCAGTTTTGAGACAAGGTAGTCCTACGACTTTTAGAATCTTGCTTGATTCGGAAACCGGCATTATTCGCGCAGGTTGTGAGTATATTGATTGTCGCGATGTCATGAAAAAGGCGGCGAAAGCGATGGGATATAAGCTCGTGAAGGAGACGGCATGAGTAAGAAAAAGCAAGAGTCAGCGAGCAAGGGCCTGGCTCTTTACATTGTTTTATATCATCATCATCATGGTACGGATGCTTGGCCAGATTTTCAAATTGAAGAGCCAAATATCGATCGCATTGTTGAAGATCTCAAAGAAACGAGGGTGTGGGATGAGAGCGATGATGAGCGCGGCTCGTATATTGAGGTTTTGGGACCATTCGATAATCCTTATGTGAGCGTATTGAAACAGGTTTCGGATGATTATGACGATACGGGGTGCGAGGCCTGCGGCGTGATTAATCAGGCAACACATGAGAGAGTTCGGGAGATTTTGGGATATGGCTAAAAAGGAAAAAAGATGGGTTTGGTTTAAGAATTTGAGTGTCGGTACGATTTTCAATGGCGTCATCCATATTAATACATATCTTAGACATACTAAGGTAAAGGGTAGATTTATCGTCACGCAAACTCGCGCGCAGAGTAATTATAGGTGGTATATATTTCGATCTAGCGATCGAAAGCGTTACCGAACCGTACAAGGAAGCGGAGATCATCTTGCTCTAGAAGGCGAAATCGTAGGTCAAGCCGTTCGGCTTAGCAGAAGTTTTCCTGTTTTGCTCGATGCGAAAACTGGTGTTATCCATGCAGGATGTCAGCATTTTGATGCGATGGATATTATGAAAAAGACCGCAGGCGCCATGGGTAAAACAATCATTTCGCATTCATGAGGAAAATATGCATGACGACATTTCAAAAGCGCTTTCACATCAGGCGCGAAAGTATCTCAAGAAGGTTTTTTGCTGCACGACGCATACCCAACTCATGAAGCTTGCGATGCCTGAAAGCGATACGGGCTTGAATGTATTTGATGAGAATATCAAATTCAAAACGGGTTCAGATGTTCCGCACATCATTGATGAAGAGATTTCCGAATACGTACAGGCGGTGAAGGAGGGGAGGGAGCCTTACGATCCGGGCGAGCACGAGTTTGATGTTCGTACCGAGGGTAAAAAGCACGAGATATGGGTGAGCGGAGTCGCCACAGCAGACGAGTGGGAGCTTTTGGCGACGGTTCCCGATCCTAAGCCGGATGAGGGCGAGTGCCATTCATTGTTCAATCAGCTTGTCGAGCCAAGAAGGCCATGAGGTAAAATCATGTTTGACGATATAGAGGATGTTAGTCAAACCGAGCTATGCCAAAGCATGAATTGGCGGCGTGAATACGAATGGTTTGGTCGCGTTGGTTATTCGAGGTTGAGCCAAAATCGCATGGCAAAAATCGAGCTTGTTATCCGCGGGACAGCGCATGTCTATGCGGGTTTTATGGTGACAATTTTAGATCCCTTTACAGGAAAGATTGATCAGGTCTATCACGCCTTTGATGATTATGATTTGCCGGCGATTAATCAGCGCGTCTGGGGATGGGTTTTCAAACCAAGAAAAGAACAAAAGATTATCACCGAGCCTTTTTGCCGGGCGGTGGAAAAATACATCAGCCTTTTTGAGTAGGGGTTGCAATGTTATTTAAGGCTAGTAGAATTCATTTTCCAAGTCAGGATCCCCTTGATTCCTCTGCTGATATATTTGTTGAAACTTGGCGGGATGAAAATGGTGATGTTCAAATTCGCATAACCAACAATGAAGATTGTTTAATTACGCGGCTGACTATTTCTGGAGGGGGTGTCGAGCGAGTTTGGCATCCGGGGACCGATGGAGATGATGATAATCCCGAGATCATATTAAAGAGAAGAAAAAGATGGGACAGTATTACCGCATTGTAAATCTCGATAAAAAAGAGTACCTTTCGCCGTATCCTTTTGACGAGGGCGCGAAGTTGCTCGAGTTTGGAACAGGGAAAGGAACGCTCCTTTTGGCCCTGGCTGTGCTCCTCGCGGATGGAAATGGCCGCGGTGGCGGCGACCTTCATGGCATTCCGTGCCCTAAATGCAAGGTCTGGATTGAGTGTGGGCCGCCGGGATACGGCTACAAGACGGGGCCGGGCATTTCAGACTACGAAAGAGAGTGCGAATGTCGCGAATGGGGTGGCTGGCTTCCCCCGAAAATTGCAGGAAGATGGAAAGGAAATCGTATTGTTGTAGCAGGCGATTATGCTGATGAAAATCAGTACGGAATCGATTCTGAAAAGAATCTATTTCATCTCGTTTGCGACGATAACTCCGAGTGGAAAGATGTTTCCAAAGAGGTTTTAGAAGCCCTGAGAACAGATCCTTATCTTAGAAACAAGTGTCTGCCAAAGGAATAAAAATGAAAAAGAAATATCCTTGGGCTCTTCCGGCGATTCTTGGAATTACCAAAGAATGCCCAACGCGCGAGCATGAAAGTCATGTCGTTTGTGGTACATGTCATGAAGAAATGGTGGATTCTTTGAGGCGCTCTGTACGCTTACTTCGTCATTGTGTGATATCTTTGGCGATTGTTTTATTTGCAGTTTCTGTAAGTTTCTTGGCACTTCTATTTTGGGGAGTTTTCGCGAATTAGAAGAATAATATGAGCGCCCGATGCGTTGAAGCCGAAACGGAGGTTACTGCAATGACAAAGAAGTGGACCCATTTTCCTGATGAAACCACTTTCAACATCGAAGGCCTGAACTTTACCATTGACCCCATTTTTCAAAAGGACGAAGACGATCCCGACTGGTATGAGATCGTCTGGATCGATGATGAGGGTCATCGGGAAGACCTGACCTTCGGAGATCCTTGGTACGTGTCGTCACCAAACGATGTTCCTACGGAAGAAGATATTCGTAAGTACATTATTTCCAACCGTCTCTACGAGATATACCCTGAGCTTCAACGCCTCAAGACTAAAACAGAGAAGATGACAAAATCCAGCCTGAAACCAAAATCCGGCTCGATGAGTGATTGAAGATGAAAGCCTTGGGGATTCCATCGTTATTCTACAATATAAGGAATGAAAAATGGGAACCAGATCTGTAATTGAATTTGCATACAAAGACAAAGTCTTGGCGTACATCTATCGTCATTGGGATGGGTACCCATCGAAAGACGGTATGCCAGTAAGCCTTCTCGAGTTTTTTCTCGAGCTAGAAGCCAATGTCGAAGACAGTCGCTTTGGCGACCCCCAGTACCTCGCTGCAAAATATGTCGTTTGGCAGGCGAAGATCTATGCAAAACGCTTCGACTACCAATCCGGCAAGGACAAGCCGACGCATTACCTCGATTTCCTTGGGGTTGGTGTGACAAAGGCGGCCGAAGAGTCGCACTCAGACATCGAATTCGTCTACCGCGTCGACTGCAGTGGTTCCGAAGAAAATGGCATGCCTTTGATTCGGTGGCGCCATGCGCATGAGGAAAAAGGTTATAGAAGCGATTACGAATGGCATGATATTGAATACGAGCGTACAAAAGCCGGGGGAATGCGTTATCAGCTGGGTGTAAAAGTGTACGAAGATGAAGACGAAGGAAAGAAAGACGAATGGATCGAAGTTCTTCCAGCCGAAAAAGAATAATGACTGATAAAAGTATTGAACGAAGAGCCGAGATCATTCAAAACTCGATTAACAGACAAGGTGAAGGAATTGGAAAATTGGAAGACTGGATCGATTTTCTCGAGCAAATAAGTTATTTTTGCGAGGCAAGTATCGATGCCGCAAAAGAAGATATTAAGCGACGTGATAAGAGGAATGAAAAATGAGCACAAGATGTGTAATTGAATTTGCTTGGAAGGATACTCCTGTGGCGTATATTTATCGTCATTCAGATGGATATCCTGACTCTGAGCATGGTGTGCCGGCAGACTTATGTCGTTTTCTTTTAGAAGTGGATACGACTCTCGCGGATAAGCGCTTTGGCGATCCAGAATATTTGGCCGCCAAATTCGTGGTATGGCAGGCTGCGCAGTTTGGTAGTGGCTTGGATTTCTTGTCGCTTGGGATAACGACCGGCGTCGAAGAAAAACATGAGGATATCAATTATGTTTACCGGGTTAGCTCGCAAGAAGGCCGTGGTATGCCATTGATCAAATGGCGTGCGGCTGGGCAGAAAAAATGGCATAAGGTTTCTTACGCGAAGACGAGAAATAAAGGCATGACCGTCGGAATTGATAAAGAAAAAATCAAACTTCCGCCGTATAAAGAGGAAAACAAATATGTCTAATGAGTGCATTTTTTGCGGTAGAAATCAGCTGGATGTAGAGCCTGTCGATCTCGAAGGGATCCGGGAATTGCGTCGCGATTTTCCGCACGCAACGAATGTTCAGGAATTAGGAAATGAAGGTAATTTTTATGTTGACTATGGCGACGTGAGAAATGTTCGTTTTACAGGGCAGCCTGTACGAATTGTATTTATGCGTGTAAAGAATAAAAGCGGCCATGTAAAATGGCGCGTTGTCGAGTCTTGGATTTGTGTTGGAGACTTTAATCTATGTATGGGTGGAGGCAAGTGGGCCGATACACCTGGCCTGGCCTTGAGGGCAAGTAAGTATTATAGGAGCTAAAGATGGATCTAAAAACAGCAGTTGATAGTTTGCGAACGGCGAATGAAGATTTTAGTATCGCGACCGAGAAGATGGCCGATGAGATTTTCGAGCTAAGCGATGCGGAAGATATTGACGATTATGAGGGCGCTCAAGAGGTCGTTGATAAGATTGTGAAGATTGAACCAGATCAGGGATTGCCGGACACGATTGCCAATCTCCTCGATGAGCTTGCTGGAATCGTTGGATTGGAGGACGAGTAAAATGCATGAAAATAATTTTGATAAGGTAAAGGAGCTGCTCGAGAAGAAGAAAGAATGGGAAACCATTCTCGAAATATGCCTTGAGAAAGATTATGATTATTCCAGTCTCACGATTTCCGAAGTCAATGGAAGGTCGATAGATCCAAAAAGGGGCTCTATGCTGCTTGTCGATCCAGATCTTTTCGAGGCTTTTCATAAATACGCGAAGAATGTTTTAAGAGAGACTATTGAAGCCTTGCATAAGCTAGGAGTAGAAGTCGAGGAATTCAATGAGAGTATATCTTAGTCTCGATGATGTAGATCGACATGATATGCCTTGCGATTGCGGGCTTTGTGATATGAATGGGAAATCTTTTGGGGTGGGAATCTATAAATGGACAAAGCCTCATGAAGAGACCGAGCCTGATGATGTAAGCGACGATCTTCTCGAGAGAATCTACGCCTGCTCCGAGGAGGCCGCCTTTCACAACGCCGAGTTAGAGGCCAAGGGTTACGGCTGGCGCGTCGTACATGATTACTAAGGAAAGAAATGTCCAATCGGTTTAATCAGTTCCGAAAGCATCCTTTGTCGGCTTTTGCGTCACACGCGTTTCGTGCCCATGCTCGATATGAGTTCAATCCCGAAGACCCAACTGCTTTCGAGTTTGGGGCAGAGAGGGAAAGGGATTGTGGCTTAAACGAAATATGGGTCAAAGGATGTATGCGATTTTTGGTTAATTCTCAAACAAAAGAAGTGTATAACGTCTCGAGGGGTCCAAGAAAAAATGTCTGATAAGAAAGATCTGCAATACTGGCTCGAAACAATTACCGTGTTTGAGCCTGGTTCGCTCGAGTCCAAGTATGACGTTGGCCCTCCAGGCTGGTGGGCCGTGTGCAATCAAGATGGAATCTGTGCCTACTTCGGTAAAGAAGCTGACGCTTTTAGGTTTCGACTTGCCGAGGTCAATAGAATGCTAAATGGATGATGGAGTAAGATGATGAAAGAATGGAATGGGCGCTGCCAACGTTGCTACAAAGAAAGCATCGCGCATACAATGTCTCGGTTTAACACAGATCTTATTTGTATGGACTGTGAAGAAAAGGAGAAAAAGCATCCCGACTATCAAGCCGCAGCGGATGCCGAACTCAAGGCTGTACAATCTGGAGATATGAATTTTCCAGGAATTGGCAAGCCAGGCGATCTATAGGCGATGGAAATGTCTGATCGAATCCATAACTTGCTCGAAACGCGTACCAAAGAATGCAGTGAACTGAAGGCGCGTTTGGAAGAAGTATATAAGGAACTAAATCGCGTAAGAAGTGAGCGCGATGAGCTTCAACGCAAGCTTTACGAGGTAAGGGAAAGCCGACGCTTGATTGAGCTTGCCTGCGAAGAAGGGGCTAGGCAAGCCGATATCGAAGCAGAGCGCGCGGATGAAGCACAAGGTAAGTATAATGAATTAAAGCAAAGAGAATTTGCTTTTGAAGAGGCTCTTCAATTTCTTTTGGTCGAGTGTCAGGCGGTCGAATGTCTCGAATGGGATGCCGGAGAATTGACGCAATGGTGTGGGCAACCATATTCGAAAAGAGAATTCATTGCTAATTCTATGACGAGAATTTCTTTTGAAATAATCGAAAGCTTTTGCGAAGAGATTCAAGAAAAGATTGATAGAGCGCTCAAGATTACTTTTGCGGTCAAGAAAGAGATTGAAGATGAGTAAGGTCAAAGAAGATTTTCTCGTACTCGATAAAATTGCCGCGCTCATGGATGAAAAGAATATTCGAATCGAATATTTAGTACATTATACGCTCGTAACGATTGGGGATCGTCAATATCATTTGATCGATGCAGATAGCGGCAGAACCGTCGATGAATTTCCGCCAGCGCTTGAATATAAATTGAGGCCAGTAAAATGAGTGACGATCTTTCTAAAAGGAGAGTCGAAGAGGCGCTTTCCGTTCTGCGTGGTTCCTTCGAGGCCGCCAAAGCCCGTGGTGATGCCGGGTATTATGTACGACCTGAGCTTGGCTGGACGCTTCTCGAAGCCGCTGAGGCCGGCGCGAAGCTCGTAGATACGATGGAGAAGATCGCCTCTTGTCGTTGCATGACAAATCTGGAAGATTGCCCCTGTGTAACATGTGAGGCGCGACGCGCGCTCGGGAGGAAATGAAGTGGGCGAAGGCAGACATCCTTGGGCTAAAAAAGCTATGCGGCTTTTGTCGATTGATGATGCGCATGATTTTTTGAGCACGCAGGAGCGTGAACAAACCGAATGGGTTGTAAAGAAAAACGCAGAGCCCTACCACACCGTCAAAGGAATGATTGACGCTAAGCTTACAGAAGGTTTGAAAAGAATACAAAAAGCCTGCAAAAAGAAAACAGAAAAAAAGGAAGATACTATCTGATGCCGGTTTTTGATCGAATTTGTTTACGCAGCGATCCTGTAAGATGTTTTGCCTGCGGGAAGAAAACGATTCATATCCGCATTAAAATTCCTTCGTATTTGGAATGCGGATGGGAATGCGAAGAATGCAAATCGATAAGGATGGATCAGCCCAAAGATTTGGTTCGTAAACGTCCAGATGGTTGGCCCGCACCAGGATGGGACTAAGAAATGGTCGAAGAATTGAAGTACAAATGCATCGACGCTGCACGCGAAAGATATCAGGGACTCGAAAGAATCGAGATCGATGACAATGCGCAGATTTCAGAGGGTGAAGATGGTTATTGGGTTTCGGCCTGGGTGTGGATCGATGAGGGCAGTGTGAGAAATGAAACTAGCTCAAAGTAAAAAAGGCAAAAAGCACTGGTACATGCTTCGCATCGATACTGAAGAGGCTGTCAAGATCATCAAATCTTTGGCATGTCAATTGCTCAATCAAAGCGCGAATGTCGAACGTGCCGAATTTTGCACCGAGGATAAAGGCGAATACTTTTCTATCGCCGTTTCCGATGCGTATGAATTCGGTGGTTGGAAAAAGCGCATTCGGGACCTCGAGGAAGCGCTTTGGGCAGAAATTGATTTGTCAGAAGGTGTAAAGGGCGCCGACATGAGCGTTGTTCGTAAAAATAGTAGACGCGTGCTTGGACAGGAAGAGGTTTAAAAATGGAGAGAAAAAGTTCGGAAGAAATGGCAAGAGAAATATCACGTTATGTGAATAACGTTTGCCACGAAGAAGATATCAGGAATTTCGTGAAGGCAATGGCGTGTGAGCATAGAACGCTTCAGCAAAGCTTTACGCGTCTTTGTGTGGCATGGCTCGAGGATTTGGGAAGGCGTGAAGAGAATCATTACGACCTGCGCAATGAGGCAAGCGTAATGCTTGGCAAGGCCTTTTTGGAATTGCCTATTGAGAAAAGGAGGTTGCCTTTTGTCTAATTCAGAAGAAAAGAAGCTTGGCGGGATTTACACTATCGAAGATCTCGATTTGCGCGCGAGAATGATCAAGGAAAGCACGGAAGGAGAACGCTGCACTCGCATACAAGACTTCATGAGTCATGTTTTTTCAGAAGGGTTAAAAACCGTTTTAGGTAATCGTCCACAAGAAATCGAATACGACGGTTACATGGTTTGCTTCATGCCGGGAATGTACGAGCATGACATAGCCAATGCGATAGGCGCCGCTTCTCCCATGGACGCCGCAAAGCTTTATGCCGAGTTAATTGCCGAAGGTTTTACGATGATGGTTTGGGATGGGCGTACAAGAAAATTTCATGCCTTTTCATGGAACGAATACATCGGTGGAGATGGAGATGAGTAATCTACCCGAAACGCATCCCGAGTACGTTTATATTGTCTTGCAAGGTGCAGGAATCATCAGCGAGGGCAGACCGATTCGCGGAAACTTTTATTGTTATAAGCTCGAGCGAAGGCATGCGAAGGTCTTGGAGCAGCTATTCGAGACGGCCGGGAACCTGAGCAGTACGGTAGCTGCATATCTGGCGAAACACGAAATTAAGTGGAGTCACCAGGTTGATCGAGACGGTTACGAAATCACATCAGAAAGCCATAGATGAGTGAAGGTAGAATATATAAGCTTTACGGAGTATTAGTAGAGCTTTTTCAAAAAGAAATCGGTGGGCCATTCGAAGAGGCGCGAAACCTAGATCTCGTAGCCACATTCAGCTCGCACAAAAAAGCCGAGGCCTATGTGGAAAGGCGCAAACTAAAGCAACCGATTTCTCGTCGTGGGTTTACGTCGGGACGTATGTTTCGTAAAAATTCTACGTTAGGCGAATTCGAGGATTATGAAATTCAATTAGATTATCAGGTAAACATTCCACACGATCCGGAATAGGATAAATTCATGTACAGATCTTCATGTCCAAAATGCATGGCCGGATGGGTAACTAGTAGTTATCAGAAGCTTTACGGCAAAGAATATCTACTGATGCATTGTGCTGGTTGCGGTTATATATGGAAAGAGCCATGTGCCGATGCGTCCTGGCACAAAAAGAAGGAAAAAAAAAGGTAAAAAATGAAACTACTTACTGAAGAAATCAAAAAGAAATTACCGGCTTTATATTCGCAGGATGGTAAAGGCGATAAAGCGATTGCATATGTAAAATTTTTCACACCAGATTCGAGTTGGACTTGGTGGGCGACGGAGTACGATCCCAATGAGAAGGTCTTTTTTGGGCTCGTGCAGGGCCTCGAGACTGAGCTTGGGTATTTTGCATTGGAGGAACTCGAGGGCGTAAGGGGGCCTTTGGGATGTTCGATTGAGCGAGATATTTACTTCAAGCCCACGACACTCGGAGAAATTCGAAAAGAATTGGAGTGTTGATAGAAAATGATAATCGGCCAGTTTCATGTCGATACGGAAGGTCAAGGCAGCGACAATGAGCTTGCCATTGACATTGAAGGATTAGGCTCGGTTTTTATCCTCGTCGGAAAAGACGACAGCATCACGGTTTCGGTATTTCCTTTGTCCGTTGCTGATGAGCCGGTGGGCGAGATTAAAGTTTTGGCAAAGGATTTGTTCGATTCGGATGGGGAGACGGCGAGATGAAAAAAATTGATGCACTAGAAAACATAGCTCGCGAGATGGTCGGCGCAGGTAGGAAGCTCGAGCCGGATGTTTTGTTTGTAAACAGAAACGGGGTGATTATTGCAGTCATTGTCGATTGCTTTGAGGAAGCAATGGGTTTAGCCGTACAGATTGCGAACGCCCAAATGCCCGAAGCCGCTTTTGTAGAGCATCGTGACGGTGTCTATTACGACAATCCAGAATCTGAAAGGATTCAAAGACAAGAGGATTAAAAATGGGATATACGACAGATTTTTATGGGTCTTTTGAGCTTGATAAACCCTTGACGGAAAAGCGTCGCAAATACCTGTTTCAGTTTTCTGAAACGAGGCGCATGAAAAGAGATGCGAAGAAGACGGCGAAACGTGATGACCCTGTGCGTAAGGCCGCGAGGCTTCCCGTAGGAGAAGAGGGGAGCTACTTCGTGGGCGAGACGGGCTTTGCCGGCCAAGACTACGGGCCTGACGTGATTAATGGAAACGAGCCGCCCTACGACCAGCCTGGTCTTTGGTGTAAGTGGGCTCCGACTCCAGACGGCGCCCGGATCGAGTGGAACGGAATGGAAAAATTCTACGACTACACCGCTTGGCTCGAGTATCTCATTGATCATTTTCTAGAGCCTTGGGGTTACAAATTAAATGGTGAGGTTACCTGGAAAGGCGAAGACCCGACCGACATGGGGCGCATTTACGTAAAAGACAACAAAGTTGCATCGATACCCGCAGAAATCAAAATGCCAAAATCGCCTTGGAGTTGATCTGTGAAAAAATATCCTCCTACTGCATGGGTTGTCATTTATGAACACCATCATGGTGTTTCGATTACTTTGTGGAATGATGGAAAAGCCGCTGCAATTGCGGTAGCCAACATGATGAAAAGATCTCGTTACTGGCAAGATGTACCCAAGAAACTAATACCTCTTTTTTCAAAGGTTGGTAAAAGGTCTCTCGATGCTTGGGCTGATATGACTGGTGGCGCAGAGAAATTTCATATTCGTTTAAAACCGCTTCTAAATATGGAGCATGCAAAGTTAATATAAAAAATGTCAAAATCTCAAATAAACTATCAGAGGCTTTTGGATTTATCGACAGCGCATATGCCCGTATCGGCGCCTTGTTTTGGTCCGGCTCGCGTAAGAGAATTCGAGTATGGGTACGTCGTGTGGGTCGTAGATCCTTCAATCATCAAGTGGGAAACGGCCGGATGGCTAAAACCAATCATGGAACATGCGTATGACAATGGTTGCATGTTGATTCTTTTCGATAAAGATGCAGATACAGTAGAGGAATTCAAAACATATGATTGGTGAAATAAATACGAAAATCAAGAAGAGCGTTCGTATCGAAGCGTACGAGAAACTGGATGCCGAAGATCTCGATGTATGGGTTCACGATGCCGCTTCGCATATGGCTTCACAAATCAATAACGAGGGTTTGGAGTCTCAAATAAAATTTCTCGAGGAGTCTTTCGGGACGCGACAAACGGAAAATATCCTTCGCAATTTATTAACTAATAAGGAAGAAAATGAAAAAGAAATTGACAAGGTATGAAATTCTTCGTCAGCTTATCGAAGTTCATGCGGGTCTTTTCGAGGGCGGTGATCGTGTCAGCTTCGATGAGCTAGATGATCATGAATACTTTCGCGGCCAAGCGGAGATGATTAGCGAAATGGTGGGGGTACCCGACGCGCTATCTGTAATGTTATCGCCGCTCAAAGCCGTGTGCATCGCTTCTATCCGTGGTGAAGATGTAGAGCCTTTCATCGAGGCGGCAATGATTGCTGCAGATAAAGAAGTGGAGCGTTATGGTTTCTCATTGTCATAAAAAATTGAATAAATACCGTTGCACGCGCAACAAGCCCTATGCGCATGATTGCATTGGTCATGATAATCTTGGTGCAAGGCAAGGACATTATATAGAGGCCTCTTGTGCGCTTGATGCATATGGAAAGATGTGTGCGGATTATCCAGAAGAGGTCGATGACGGTTTTA
>Ga0209427_10007916_pt1 | contig 11986 bp, 7 predicted proteins | sample DeeMarSWOR136_30_FD_187465 | JGI IMG/M metagenome (GOLD analysis project Ga0209427, IMG submission 187465) | Marine sediment microbial communities from White Oak River estuary, North Carolina - WOR-1-36_30 (SPAdes) (version 2) | ecosystem: Environmental > Aquatic > Marine > Intertidal zone >... | reverse complement strand
ATCTGAACCTGTCGCGCCCCTGGCCCAGACCGGGTTTTTCTCCCCTGGGCATTGTCCAACTTCTGTCGCGCCAGGGCGGGCAGGGCGGGCAAAAATTCCCTCGGGGAGTACATGCCCTTATGGGCAGGATTCCAGGTGGGGAGAAGCCTCTAAGTTTTGGTAGCGAACCATGGAATATAAGATTGATTTTCTGGTCATTGGAACCGGGATTGCCGGTCTAAGCTTTGCCTTGAAGGTGGCCGAATACGGGCGTGTCGCCGTAGTAACTAAGAAAGAAGCCATGGAGACCAGCACGAATTATGCCCAGGGGGGTATCGCCTCGGTCTTTGGCCAGTACGATTCCTTTGATCTTCATATGCGAGACACCCTCGAGGCCGGTGACGGGCTATGCAAACCAGATGTTGTGGAAATGGTTGTACAGAGCGGTCCGGAACGGATCAGGGAACTCATGAACTGGGGGGTTGCGTTCACGCAGGACAGTGCAGGCAAGCTCGAACTGGATCTCGGCTTGGAAGGGGGGCATTCCCAAAAAAGAATCGTCCATGCAGGAGATTTCACCGGTCATGCCATCGAACAGGCCCTGGTGGATTCCGCTCGCAACCACAAGCAGATCGACATTTTTGAAAACCACATTGCAGTGGACCTGATCACCTATTCCACGAGGATGAAGCGGGGGCTTGTGACTGCGGCCCATGAGGACATGTGCTGCGGTGCCTATGTGCTGGATACCAAGACCAATCACGTTCATACCTTTCATGCCAAGATCACGATTCTGGCTACGGGTGGGGCCGGTAAGATTTATCTTTACACAAGTAATCCGGATATAGCTACAGGCGACGGGATTACCATGGCGTACCGGGCAGGCGCTCTGGTGGCAAATCTGGAGTTTGTGCAATTTCACCCCACATGCCTTTATCATCCCGAGGCCAAGAATTTTCTTATATCCGAGGCGGTCAGGGGGGAAGGTGGGGTGCTGATCAATTCACACGGCCGTGCCTTCATGGTAGATTATGACCCCAAGAAAGACCTGGCCTGCCGAGACGTTGTGGCCCGCGCCATTGACAATGAGCTGAAAAAGAGTGGAGATGACTGCGTGTTTCTGGACATCACCCACAAAGATCCCGACTTTGTGCGGGAGCGTTTTCCAAACATTTATCAGAAGTGCCTTTCCCTTGGCACAGACATGACCAGGGAGCCCATCCCAGTGGTACCTGCGGCTCATTACATGTGCGGCGGGGTGCTGGTAGACATGAACGGCAAGACCGACATAGAAAGGCTCTATGCCGTGGGCGAGACAGCGTGCACCGGACTTCATGGTGCAAACCGCCTTGCCAGCAACTCCCTTCTTGAGGCTGTGGTCTATGCTCACAGGGCAGCGGAGCGGGCGGTGAAAGAGCTGGGGTCCATCCATGACGACGTTTGTGATGTCTTGCCGCCATGGGATCCAATGGGCACGACAGACAGTGATGAGGCGATCGTGGTTTCCCACAACTGGGACGAGATCCGACGGTGCATGTGGAACTACGTGGGGATTGTCCGCTCCAACAAGCGGCTGCTGCGTGCCCGAAATCGCATTGAAACCATCCAGAAAGAGATCCATGAATACTATTGGGATTTCAAAATCACCTCGGATTTGATCGAGCTAAGGAACATCGCGATGGTGGCCGAGCTCATCATCCAGAGTGCCGTGCTGAGGAAGGAGAGCCGTGGTCTGCATTATAATATCCAGTATCCTGAAAAAGATGATAAGTTTTGGCTCAAGGATACCATACTGCGGCGGCCCTTTGTAGGGTGAGTAAAGGAACTAACTCAAGTTTCGCACCCTTTTCAACTAGTTGAAGTGAGAACAAAAATTGAGAAATCCCCTCTTGAATAGTGGTGAATGACCATTGACGTGTTTATACTGGCCAGGCATTCAGGGGTAAGGAAATCCGCTTCACTTCGGCCTCCAATGCCTTTAGTAGCCTTCAATGTGGGATTGCTGGAAATGGCTGTAGGCCTACGTTCAGTGGATTTCCTTACCCCTGAATGATGTCAATCTTTTGGCATAAAATCCTTGATATGAAGACGATTGGTTCAATCTACGGGTGCGAAACTTGAGGAACTAAATCTTCAAAATAGGCCCGGCGCCGGCGATCTCGGTTGGGGCGTCCGGGAAGTTTTGCTCGAAGTTTTTGATGAAATGAGCAGCCAGTTCTCTGGACTTGTCTCGATATTCAGCCACGTTTTCCCAGGTCTTCCATGGTCTGAGCATGAGGGGGTCCGGTATGCCGGAGCAGCTGGTGATCATTTCAAGGCCGAGGTCTTCATGTCGTTCTGTCTGTGCATACTCCAGTTCCCCTCGGATGGCCGCGGCGATCATCTCTCGGCTGTGAACGATATTGATTCTGTGACCTTTACCAAAGGGGCCTTCCGTCCAGCCGGTGTTTACGAGATAAACCCTGGTCTTGTGCTCTCTGAGGCGTTTGCCCAGAAGTTCGGCATAGGTCAGAAGCTTCAGGGGCATGAAGGGCAGACCAAAGCATGGGGAAAAGGTTGGTAGCGGTTCTTTAATCCCCACCTCGGTTCCTGCCAGCTTGCTTGTGTAACCGGACAGGAACTGATACATGGCCTGCTCCGGCGTGAGCCTGCAAATGGGTGGCATTACCCCAGAGGCATCAGCGGTCAAGAAGAACATGACCTTTGGATGTTCTCCCACGCCGGTGAAGCTCACATTGTCTATATACTTGCACGGATAGGCAGCCCTGGTATTTTCGGTAATCGAGGCGTCTTCAAGGTCCAGAGCCCCGTCATTGACGACCACATTTTCAGCTAAGGCCCCAAATTTTCTTACGGCACTCCAGATATCCCGCTCTTTAACCCGATCCAGCCTGATCAGTTTTGCATAACAGCCGCCTTCAAAGTTAAAGATACCGTAAGGGGACCAGCCGTGTTCATCGTCGCCAATGAGTTTGCGGTGGGGGTCAGCCGACAGCGATGTCTTGCCAGTACCGGACAGCCCGAAGAACAGGGCCACAGCCCCATCTTCTCCTTTGTTGGCGCCACAGTGCATGGGAAACACGTCCATGAAGGGCAGCAGGTAGTTGAGCAAGGCAAAAACAGCCTTTTTGGCCTCACCACAGTAACGTAGCCCGCCCGCGAAGATTGTCTGATTCAAACAGTCAATGATACCGAATCCATTTGAATTGAGACCGTATTTCTTGGGCTCTCGAACCCTGAATCCGGGTGCAAAAAGTACACGGATCGGTTTATTCGGGATCTCTTTGGTCGTGGCGGGAAGGTCCCGGAATACGTTGTTGGCAAACAGGGCGTACGTAGGGGATTCTGTCACAAAGTGTAAGGGAAATCCGTACATGCGGTCCGCACAGACCAGGCGGTGTTGCAGGTACAGCACAGGTTGTGCGCTCAGGTAGTTAGTAACTTGCTTATACAGCCGAAGTGCTACCTTAGGTTCGATCGGCTGGTTGATCGCCTTTTTTGACTTGGCATCCTGGACTTGCCAATCAATATTGTCATGGATTTCAGGATGGTCCACGAAAAATCGATCCTGAGGGGACCTGCCCGTGTGCCTGCCAGGGCCGTACTTCGGGTGGTCCTCTCTGGTCTTGATGACCAGCGTGCCCCTGCGACTCAGTTCGCCCTCGCCTTTTCTGACCGCATGGGTGACAAGGCTCCCAACATCCAGATCAGTAAAAAGCTTGGCCTTTGTCTCAATCCCGAGTTCCCTTATGTCGAATCGTTTCCTTTGCATGAGTTGCATTCTCCTCGGCTTAGAGATTTTACATCTCCCATTAACACAGAAAGAAGCCCAAAGCAACCGTGGCATAATCTCAGATCGTGGCCCAAACGCAAGCGAGTTTGGATTTGCCTTTTGTCATGCCTGTCTTGCTTTCACATAATGCGAGAAGACCAGTATTTTCCGTTGGCAATAGAGACGTTTTGGAGTATGGATAGACAAAACCGTTTCCTGAATTGTGGCTCGTCTGGGCTAGGTATGTGGTCTATGAATGATTCAAATCATAAGCCGTCAGTGCGCAACCATGAATTGCCGGAAGACCTGAAACGCTGTATTGCTTTTCACGGTCACTTATGTCCTGGCCTGGTGTACGGTTACTTAGTTGCAAAAGAGGCCATACAGCTTCTTGGCCTTCATCGCTCGGCAGACGAGGAGGTCGTAACCATCAGTGAAAACGATACGTGCGCTGTGGACGCACTTCAGGTACTTCTTGGTACTACTGCCGGGAAAGGGAACCTGATCATAAAGGACTACGGCAAGAACGCCTTTACCGTTATTAATCGATCTGACAAACGGGCTTTTCGTTTTTCGCGCAAGGCCTATTACAACTACGAAGGAGAGCACCGAGAGGAGTTTGGCAGGCTTGAGGCTGCCGTCGCTGCCGGTAATGCAAATACAAAACAACGTATGCGCCAGAAATTGCTCAAGTCGCTGGACCTTCTTTCCAAGCCATTTGATGCGGTCTTCAGCGCCACGGAAGTGAAACTTCCTGAGCCCCCTTATGCCCCCTTAGCCCCTTCTGAAGCATGCGCCCAATGTGGCGAGATGACCATGTCTACAAAGATGGTTGAGACAAATAATAGTAGACGCCTGTGCATACCATGTGCCTCATCTCTTCCCAACAGTTCAGACCAAAGATAAAGATAGTTTGTGCATTCCACCCTATCCCTCTCCGTAACCGTTCACAGGGCAGGCCTCTTTTGTCATTGCGAGGAGTCCTCCGCAGGCGGACGGTTGCAAGGCCGAGCCGAAGCAAACCGACGAAGTCGTTGCGAGGAACGAAGTGACGAAGCAATCTCAAGTAGATTCCTCACTACCCCCTCTTTGTACTCGGGGTTTCAGCTCACCGGAACAGGCTCCGCAATCTCCAGGTTTTGGGCTCGGGATAGCCTTACTACCAGGCTTTCGGAGATTGCTTCGCTACGCTCGCAATGACCGTATGGCGGATGTTGCTATGAACGGTTACCCCTCTCCAAATAGCGCCGTTTGACAATACATATCAGGTGCTTATTTTATGTGAAAAATGGAGAAAGCCGGATTCTTTTGGCTTGATAATATAGGAATTTCCTATTTGAGATTGCTTCGCTATCGCTCGCAATGATATATGCAGATAGTCATTGCGAGGAGCGTAGCGACGAAGCAATCTAAGTTTAGCGTGTAGGAATAAAAGGAGAAAATCATGCGTTTTGATAAATTCACTATAAAATCTCAAGAACTGATTCAGGGGGCCCAGACCCTGGTGGGTCGATTGGGACATCAGCAGATAGAGCCGGAGCATCTCTTAAAGGTCATGCTGGATCAGACCGAGGGGATTGCTCGTTCCATTCTTCAGAAGCTGGGTGCATCGCCTGAAGGGGTGTTGCATGAGGTTATGGATGCCATTGAAAAGAAGCCTAAGGTGAGTGGGGCTAGCATGGGGGAGGCCTATATCTCTCCAACGACTAAAAAGGTGCTGGATAGGGCCTTTACCGAGGCGGCCAAGATGAAGGATGAATATGTGAGCATCGAACACATCCTGGTGGCCATAACCGACGAAAGAGAAACGGATGCTGCCCGCATCCTGGCCGGCGCAGGGGTGACCCGCGAGACCATCCTGAAGGTTCTGGTGGACATCCGGGGCACACAGCGAATCACCGATCCCAACCCAGAGGAAAAGTATCAGGCCCTACAAAAGTTTGGCCGGGACCTGACTGACCTTGCTCGGCTTGGGAAGCTGGACCCGGTGATCGGCAGGGATGAAGAAATACGCCGTGTAGTCCAGGTCCTTTCTCGCCGCACCAAGAATAACCCTGTTCTCATTGGCGAGCCTGGTGTCGGCAAGACAGCCGTAGTGGAGGGCCTGGCCCAGCGTATTGTGAACGGCGATGTGTCCGAGACCCTCAAGAACCGGCGTCTGGTTGCCCTTGACATGGGTGCCCTCATTGCAGGTGCGAAATACCGCGGGGAGTTTGAGGACCGCCTGAAGGCCGTCCTAAAAGAGGTGGAGGCTGCTGAGGGCGAGATCGTCATGTTCATTGATGAACTCCATACCATGGTTGGAGCCGGGGCGGCTGAGGGCGCGGTGGATGCGTCAAACATGCTTAAGCCCGCTTTAGCCCGCGGAACCCTGCGTTGTGTGGGGGCTACCACCATTAACGAATACCGAAAATATGTGGAAAAGGACGCAGCCCTTGAGCGGCGCTTTCAGCCAGTCCTTGTTCAGGAACCCACCGTGGAAGAGACCATCTCCATTCTGCGTGGGCTGAAAGAAAAATACGAGGTCCATCACGGGGTCCGAATCAAGGATTCTGCGATTGTGGGTGCGGCGACCCTTTCCCACCGGTACATATCGGATCGATTCCTCCCGGACAAGGCCATCGATCTGATTGATGAGGCTGCCTCCAGGCTGCGCATCGAGATCGACAGCATGCCGGCCGAGATCGACGAGGTCGAGCGTAGGGTCATCCAGGCCCAGATCGAGCGGGAGGCCCTCAAGAAGGAGACTGACGAGGCCTCGAAGGAGCGACTGGCCAAGCTCGAAAAAGACCTTGCAGCCATGGAAGAAAAGAGCCGGGAGATGAAGGCACACTGGCAAAACGAAAAAGAGGCCATCCAGACCATTCGCCAGGTCAAGGAGGAGCTCGAGCGGGTGGGCATTGAGGAACAGCAGGCCGAGCGAGACGGGAACCTGGCCCGGGCTGCAGAACTCCGTTACGGGGTGGCAAGCGATCTAAGGAAGCGCCTGGATGACGCCAAACACCGACTTGCCGAACTCCAAGCAGACCGAAAGATGCTCAAGGAAGAGGTGGATGAGGAGGATGTGGCTGTGGTGGTCTCCCTGTGGACAGGCATCCCAGTATCCCGGATGATGGAAGGGGAGCGGGAAAAGCTCGTACATATGGAGGAGCGACTCTCAAAGCGGGTCGTGGGCCAGAACGAGCCCATCGTGGCGGTCTCCAATGCGGTGAGACGCGCACGCTCGGGTCTACAGGACCCCAATCGGCCGATTGGATCCTTTATCTTCATGGGGCCTACAGGGGTCGGCAAGACCGAACTGGCCAAGGCCCTGGCAGAGTTTATCTTTGACGACGAGCAGGCCATGGTCCGGATTGATATGTCTGAATACATGGAAAAACACTCGGTCTCTAGATTGATTGGCGCACCTCCCGGATATGTGGGCTATGAGGAGGGTGGATATCTGACCGAGTCGGTGAGGCGTCGGCCCTATTCGGTGGTGCTCTTCGACGAGATCGAAAAGGCCCATCCCGAGGTCTTTAATGCGCTTTTGCAGATCCTGGATGACGGCCGCATGACCGATGGTCATGGTCGAACCGTTGATTTCAAGAACACAATCATCATCATGACATCCAATGTGGGAAGCCACTGGATCCAGGAGTTGGGTGTGGGCGACCGCGAAGAAATGGAAAAGCGCGTCATGGAGGCCTTGCGGGCCGGTTTCAAGCCGGAGTTTCTAAATCGAATAGACGACATCATCATTTTTCACAATCTCACACCTGAGCAACTCAATACCATTGTGGACATTCAACTGAGGCGGTTACAGAAACGACTTGAAGAGCAACATATTACACTGGAACTTTCGGATGGCGTCAAGACTCTGCTGGCCCACGAGGGTTTTGATTCCACATACGGGGCGCGTCCTTTGAAGCGGGCCATTCAGAAGCATATTGAAAACCCACTGGCCATGGAGATGCTCCAGGGAAATCTCCATGCAGGGGCACACATCCTGGGTGATGTGAACGAAGGAAAGATCGTTTTCAAGGCGCAGTAACAACGGTCAGGCGTTGCATCTTGACAGGTTTTGACTATGATTGATATCGTTCTGCAATAGGGGACAGGATCTGATGCTTGATCCTGGATACTCAATGTCGTTAAATTAAGCTCAAAATCTCCCCCCTTTTCTAAAGAGGGGCCGGGGGGGATTTCTCGGGAGAGCTTGAAAATCCCCCTAAATCCCCCTTTGACAAAGGGGGACTTTAAAGCAACGGCCCGCTGATGCTTGATGTCCAGTATCCAGCATCCAGGAACCAGGTACCAGTATAGGAGGAATTATGGCAAATTCGATAAGAACGGGCGTTCTTTTGGTCGGATTGACTGTACTTGTGATGATCATCGGCAATTTTTTGGGAGGACGACAGGGCATGATCATCGCATTTTTCTTTGCGGTGATCATGAACTTTGGCAGCTACTGGTTTTCCGATAAGATCGTCCTGAGGATTTACCGGGCCAAGCCGGTTTCTGAGGCTGAGGCGCCAGGGTTACATCGCATGGTCAGACAACTGGCCCAGCAGGCGGGGCTTCCTATGCCAAAGGTTTGCATCATGCCCTCCGAATCTCCAAATGCCTTTGCCACGGGCCGCAATCCACAGCACGCGGTGGTAGCGGTTACCCAGGGGATTCTTAGTCTCTTGGACGAGAACGAGCTCAAGGGCGTGCTCGCCCACGAGTTGGCCCATGTAAAGCACCGGGACATCCTGATCGGCTCGATTGCAGCGACCATGGCCGGTGCCATCATGATGATCGCCAGCATGGCCAGGTGGGCTGCCCTGTTTGGTTTCGGGGGGCGCGATGATGACGATGGCGGCGGCGTGATCGGCCTCATTGCCATGTCGATCCTTGCCCCAATTGCAGCCATGTTGATCCAGATGGCCATCTCCCGATCCAGGGAATATGCAGCAGACGCAGCAGGTGCCTCTTTTGCGGGCAGCCCTTACGGCCTGGCCAGCGCCCTGCAAAAGATATCTTCGGCCTCGCGGCAGATACCCATGAAGGCCGAGCCTGCCACGGCCCACATGTTTATCATGAACCCCTTGTCGGGAAAAAGCCTCATGAACCTTTTCAGCACCCATCCGCCGGTTGAGAAGAGGATTGAAAAACTAACGAGTCGGTAATAGGCATAGGCCGCTATTCAGAAAATAACTCGGACCCCTCCGAGGTCCTGGATCGAAAAGTCGTGCTTTTCTTCAGGAGCTCCGATAAAAATATTATTTTTTTCCACACCGAACTCACGGGAAACGGCATCTATGACTTCCGGGCCAAATCTTCCTTGGCGCACAGACAACTCTACTTTTAGTTCTGGAAAGATCTCCTGGATCACTCTAATACCTTGCTTGACGGATGCCTCTTCATTCTGATCCGGAGAATTGTATAGATGGCATACCACGACCGACCGCCCCGGTTCGTTTTTTACGATGTATGAAAAAGCATCGTGCAAACGGTCTAGGCGGCCACCCCGTGTAAACAGGACAACCTGCTGCTCTGACATAGCTACTATTTGGTCAACTATGATGGAACGCCATACCAGAAATCTGGCCATAAGATCATTCAACGCCTCTAAGCTGGCTCTTAAGATGGGAATGCGCACATACACAAGGACGACCACAAAAACGGTGGGGATAAAATAGTAGGAGAAGTAGGAAAGGTTGTGATAGTCGATGATAACGTTGCCAAGAATGCCGAGGCTGGTGGCGACCATGGCAAGGAGAATCGTCACCCACCCTGCCCGGTAGGTGCGCTTAAGCTCCCTGCGCCTTACTTTCAGAAGAATATTGCCGAGGCCAAAAAGGGTCATCACTCCGAGAAAGGAAATCGTGTAGACCCCAGCCAGTGACAAAAGGTTTCCTCCGGTAAGCAGCAAAATGGAAGAACAAAGGAGAAAGAACGCAATAACGATGCGGTGGGAAGTGCCTCTCCGGTTCTGTTTCAACAGCAATTGTGGGAGACATTGATCCAGGGCCATACGCCGGATCAAGCCGGTTACCCCTACAAAACTCGTCAAAACCGCACCAGAGAGCACGGCTGTGGCATCCAGAACAACGATTAGCTGGAAGGTTTCCCCGCCAGTTTGCCTTGCAATTTCCGAAAGGAGGTGTTCCTTATGACTCACAATTTCAGCCAGGGGCAACAGGTTTAGGGAGATAATAGAGGTCAAGGGGTTGAATATGACGACAGCTATCAACATGTTGCGCAGGGTTTTTCGAAATACGCCAACCTCCTGCTCTTCCACGAAGTTGGCCGAACTCTCAAAGCCGCTTATTCCCAGCAGGGCTGCCGAAAAGCCGAGAAAAATTGCAATGAACAGGTCATTACCTCCTGGCAGACTTGCGATATTCGCCTTGAGAGGGTGGAGGTCAGCGGGAAAATGTACAAATCCCATAACACAGAAGGCAACCAGGGTCGCCATGTGGAAGGTGAAAATGGTCAAGGCCACTACGGCAGATTCGGTAATGCCAACGATGGCTAAGGTGGCGAAGATGCCAAGAACGCAGATTGTAGTCCCCACGACCCCAAAGGTCGGAACGACATGGTGAAGATATTCAACGGCTGTCTTGGCCGAGATCACCGCAGTGGCTATGTACGAGAGAATGGTCATACAGGCAGTGACAGCTGCGGCAAACTTGGAGGTGCAATTGAGCAAACAGTTGTACGTGCCGCCGTTCAGCGGAAGGGCTTCAACGACCTCGGTATAAACCTTTTTATAGAGATATAGAACAAGGCCGACCAACAGGAGAACCAGTGGGGCAAGAACGCCAGCGTACACTGCCGCTATGGCAGAAACGTAAAGGCAGGAAGATGTGATGTCATTGCCACAAATTCCGGTGGCCAGCCACTGGTTCAACCTTTTCCTGTGGGTTGTTCCCGTTAGAAGTTCTTTCGCAGAAGGGGGAGACTGGGTTGATTGTTGCAGAGCTTTTTCCACTGGCACTGCCTTTTTTGGGGTCTGAACGAAAATCCTTGAATGCGAGCTGTCATTTACGAGGAGTGAGGAACGAACAACGAAGCAATCTGTTTATTTTCAGAAGATTGCTTCCCTGCCCGCCATTGCCGTGCGTACCCGCACTGTAGCACCGGTGCGAGCCAGGCGTGTGGCAGGCGGGGGTCGTATCCCCCTTGCAATGACAGAAAAACTGCAATTTAGTTTTCGTTCAAGCACTATCTAAATCAGCAAAGAAGACGTTCTAAATCGGTTCAAGAGATGGTCTATGAGCCTGTGCATCACGTTGGATTTTGAAAATATTCACAGTCAATATGATTATTGGTTTCACAATATTGTCTTAAACGATACGGCCCTAAGACCAGCCGGTTGCGGTAGGCGCCACAGTACAGTATTTCCTTGTCGCGGCAGACGGGAAAGTAATTGATGTGGGGGCAGACCCCAGAAAGAATCCTGCCTATCTCATATTCCTCAGACGGATCGGAGGCAATTGTCTCCAGTTGACTTTGCAGGATACGATCGCTTGGGTCAAGAATCACCACATATTTCACTTTGGCCGCCTCAAGGCGTTGGAGCAAATCCCTGTGTTTCGAGGGCAGAAAACATAGAAGCGGCACTTGCATGGTGTGGCGGTTTCTTTTCAACGTGGAACAGAGCTCGACCATGGCGTCAGACTCCTTCAGAAAGCCCGGACCAAATATGACGATAATAAGATCATGCTCTTTCTCGGTTGCCTCATGAAGGCAAGCCACGGGACTGGTCACCAATACCATCTCTTCAAAGTAGCCCTCAATTAGGCTGGTCTTAGATTTATAGACTAGAATTTTCCTTTTCATTAGTATATTCATCATCTTAGCAATACCATTAAAATCCCCCCCGGGCCCCACTCTAAGAAAGGGGGGAATTACCAAAAGTCCCCCTTTTGTGAAGGGGGATTTAGGGGGATTTTTCAAGTAGCCATACAGCTTGAAATAATCCAGAAGGCATTTATGGTGCCAATAAAAGAATAAAGTGTAAAAACAAGAGGTTGGCTAATACGATGGGGAGCTGGATCATTTCTCGGAAGGCAGAATCTTGCAAGATGCAATAAATCCATTTTGCAAAATGCAAAGAATTAGTCCAGTTGATACTTCTTGCGTTTGCGCCAGAGAGTGGCCGGGTCAATACCAAGGACTTGTGCCGCCTCTTCCATGGATCGGGTGTGTAGAAGCACCTCTTTGACGTGAGCCTTTTCCACTTCAGAGAGAGGCCGCAGTTTC